>JAEEGH010028667.1_pt1 | contig 10941 bp, 1 predicted proteins | sample 9134181 | NCBI WGS metagenome assembly JAEEGH01 (sample SAMN16246544, study PRJNA631951) | gut metagenome | biome: gut microbiome; feature: rumen; material: DP-attached | host: Bos | place: Iran: Karaj | collected 2018-10
GACGAAGGACGTTGTCAATGTACAATGTACAATGAACAATGCACAATGTTCGGGAATCGAAATTGTTGACGTGTATGGTAAAATCATCACCACCGTTGACCAAACTGCGACCCAAATCAACGTCTCGGGTCTCGCCGCCGGCATGTATTTCGTGCGGGTGACCACGGACAAGGGGGTTGTGACGAGGCTGTTCGTGAAGAGATAGTTAGTAGTTAGCAGTTAGTAGTTAGTAGTCAAGGGCGGGGAGGGATCCTCTCCCTTTTTTCGTTGTTTTTAAAGGGTCGAAGGAAGAAGGTCAAGGTTTCAAATAGCCCTACGTTTTTTCGCCTCTTTCCCCGAAATTCCTTCAAAAAAACTATGTGACACGCTGCTTTTTTGGACGATGCAGACACACGTTCAAACAAATGCCTTATAACAAATTAAATATCAATTCATTACACAACCTCAATTGAATTATGAAAAGTTATGAACAAACGATTTATGGATAAAAATAATGTGCAACTTTGCATGGCTTATTTTTGTGATTTGCGAACAGGCTCAAGTCCAAAGTCTCAAGTCTATATTTAATAAAGTTCAACTTAAAACAAAGGTATTATTAAAAAAATAAAAAAATGAAAAAATTGTTATTAACATTGATCGTGGTATTAGCTTATTTTAGTTCGGCTTTTGCCCAAGACTGGGTTGGTGTCAACCCTAACAATTACGAATCCCACTGGCCTACCTTTAACTACCATGTTTACATTCTTCAAGAACCTCTCGTCGCCGCGATTACTATCGACGGCCAAGTTGTCTCCCTCGATACCGAGAATTGGAGCGATTTGGAGGTTGCCGCCTTCGTCACAACTGACGACGGCCAGGAAGAATGCAGAAGTAACCACATGTGGTTGACTGATGAATACGTGATTAAATTCGTTGATCCCTTCCTGACCATTGACGGATTCCCCATCTACTACAACACCCCTGGTGGAACAGTTTACTTCAAGATGTACGACCACGCCAACAACATCGAGTACACCGAGTGCACCGTCACCTATCTGGGTGAACCGCATGTGATCCTTACCGGTGAAGAAAACGTTCAAGGTTGGTACGATCCCGAGAACCCCATCATCCTGAACTTCACCACCACTGAACCTCAGTACGAGTCTCACTGGCCGGATTTCGATTATACAGCTTTTTTTTCCCAAGTGCCTCTCGTTGCCGCCATCGAAATTGACGGAGAAATCGTTACCGCCGGCAACCACCCCGACAACTGGAATGCCTTGGAAATCGCCTTCTTTGTCGGCGAGGAATGCAGAGGTGCAGGTGTGGCAAACTACCTTACCAATGAATATGTGGAAAACTATGGAGACCCGTTCCCAATTATTGACGGTGCTCCTGTCTATTACAACAATGCAGGCGAAGTGGTCACAGTGAAAATGTATGACCATGTGAATGGCATTGAGTATAACCAATGCACTGTCACTCTTTTGGGTGAAGCGTATGAAATCTATACTGGTGACGACAACGTCCAAGGTTGGGACGATCCTGAGAACCCCATCATCTTGGACTTCACCCCTCAGGGGTGTCCGCGGCCTGGAGAAGTGACCGTTAGCGATATCACCACTTCCGGTGCCACCGTGAGTTGGACTGAGAACGGTACGGCCACCGCCTGGCAGATTTGCCTCAATAATGATGAAACCAGCCTTGTTGACATCAATGAGCCTTACTATTCCATCACTGGACTTGCCGGCGAGCAATACACCGTGAAAGTTCGTGCCATCTGTAACAGTGGTGTGAGTGCATGGAGTGCTGTCAAGACGTTCTCCCTCGCCGTGCCATGTCCTGCACCCACATTGCTCAACGTTACGGAGATTACTGATCACTCCGCCCTACTGACCTGGACTGAGAACGGTTCGGCCACCGCCTGGCAGATTTGTCTCAATAATGATGAAACCAGCCTTGTTGACATCAATGAGCCTTACTATTCCATCACTGGACTTAACGTTAAGACCCAATACACCGTGAAAGTTCGTGCCATTTGTGACAGCGGCGTGAGCGCATGGAGTGCTGTCAAGACGTTCACCACCGCCCAGTACGAGTCTCACTGGCCAGATTTCTATTATCCTCATTTCCTGTCCCAGACTCCTTGTGTCGCCGCCATCGTGATTGACGGTGAAATCGTTACCGCCGACAACTACCCCGACAACTGGTATGCCTTGGAGATTGCCTTCTTTGTCGGCGATGAATGCAGAGGTGCAGGTGCAGGTGTGGCATTTGGTAGTTATGACCCCGCATGGAACTATCTTTACAATGGCTATGTGGAAGAATATGGAGACCCGTTCCCGATCATTAACGGAGCCCCTATCTATTACGTCAATGCAGGCGAATTGGTCACTGTGAAAATGTATGACCATGTGAATGGCATTGAATATAACGAATGCACCGTCACTTATATGGGAGACCTCTATGAGATCCGTACCGGTGCTTACAACGACCAAGGTTGGGGTGATCCCGAGAACCCCATCATCCTGCACTTCACCACCTGCCTCAAGCCTACTGAACTTACTGCTTCTAACGTCGGTTTCACCAGCGTTGACTTGAACTGGACGGAGAACGGCACCGCCACGGAATGGCAGATCAGCCTCAACGGTGATACGAATAACCTTGTTACATCCAACAGCAATCCGTTCACGCTGACTGGCCTCACCCCCCAAACGTACTATACTGCCAAGGTACGCGAAAATTGCGGCGACAGCTATAGTGGCTGGAGCAATACCGTGACTTTCACAACAATTTGTCCCGTAACCACTATTGACAAAGTTGTGTGCGCCGCTGAACTGCCGATAATATGGAACGGGTTAGAAATCTTCGAAGAAGGAGGATACACTGTGATACTGACCAGTGCCAGCGGCTGCGACAGTACCGTAACCATGAACCTCTCCACCAAGCATAGCATCCTGCCTTATTTCGAGGATTTCGAATCCTATACCGAAAGCACCACAGCTGCCACGGGTATAGAACCCACCTGTTGGGAATTGGTGCAGGAAGATGTAGCCATGATGGATGTCAACCGTCCGCAACTCTACTACATGAGTGATTTCGCCCACAGCGGGAACTACAGTCTGAAACTGTATAACCGAGGGGTTTATGCGATGCCGCCTCTTTCGAATGGGATTTCTATGCACAAAGTGAAATTAGAAATGTACCTGCGCCAGCCCTATGCCGCCTACCAACTTGAGGTGGGTGTCTGGGATGAGGAAACGGAATCCTTCGAACCGGTGCATCGATTCAATAATAGCGGTACAGCTGTAGAGTACGTGACCTGCAATTTCTCCAGCTACACAGGCAGCGGTCGTCGCATCGCCTTCCGCAACGTACTCAGCAATGGCACCAATTATGTATACAGCTACAACTACATTGATGATATCCTGCTGACGGAGACGGAAGGGTGTGCTCTCTCTCTTGAATTGCACGATAGCAACGGAGACGGTTGGAATGGCAACAAGATTCTTATCCACAACTATGGCACCACCCAAGAGGTGACCTTGGATAGCGGCTCTGATAGCACAGTCACTATTCCAGTGTATGAAGGTCCGCTATCTTTCGAATGGGTGAACGGCCATAACACTGAAGATTGCTCTTTTATTATCACAGGATCGTCTTGCCTCCATTACGAAGGGAGTTCCATGTTCCCGGGAGTCTTCCACAGCATGGAAATGAATTGCGAAAACGGCATTTTACCTATTCCCGAATTCACCTACTGGACGGAGAATACTTGTAATAGCGTGATTGTCCACTTTGAGAACAACAGTTCCTATGTAGAGAACGTATCTTGGGACTTTGGCGACGGCACCACCAGCAGGGAGTTCGCCCCAACCCATGAGTACAATGCTGACGGCACCTACCATGTGACTTTATCCGTAAACAACGGTTTTTGCGAATACGATGTTTCCACCACCGACAACTTGACAATGATTATGCCTGACCCCATTGTCATCACGTTGCCCTATTTCGAGGATTTCGAAAACCACACCATAAGCACAACAGCGGAAACGGGCGTAGAACCCACCTGTTGGGAATTGGTGCAGGAGGATGTGGCCATGACGGATGCCAACCGCCCCCAACTCTATTACCGCAGTGACTTTGCCCACAGCGGCAGCTACTCTCTGCAGTTTGGCAACCGTGGTGTCTATGCAATGCCCGAACTGGACGAAAATATCTCGGTAAGAGAGGTGAAATTGGAAATGTACCTGCGTCAGCCGAAAACCTACGACGCGCTCCAGGTGGGTGTCTGGGAAAATAACGGCACATTCGTTCCGGTGGCCACTTTCAATAACAGCACTACAGGAATCGAGTTTGTGGAATGTAATTTCTCCACCTACTCGGGCAACGGTCACCGTATCGCCTTCCGCAACATCTCAGGTGACGATGTTGTCCGAAACACCTCTTACAATTACATTGATGACATCATCCTGACGAAGATGGAAAGGGGATGTGACCTTTTCATTGAGTTGCGTGACAATTACGGTGACGGCTGGACTGGTAACAAGATTCTGATTCACAACTATGATACCATCCAAGAGGTGACCCTGGACAGCGGCTCTGAAGAAACATTCATTGTGCCGGTGTATGAAGGTCCGCTATCTTTCGAATGGGTGAACGGTCAAAACACTGAAGAGTGCTCTTTTACCATCACTGGACCATCGTGCCTTCACTATTCAGGAGAAGCACCGTCGCAAGGGGTGTTTTATAGCATGGAGATGAGTTGCGAAAATGGCATCCCGTCTGTTCCCGAATTCACCTACTGGACAGAGAACACTTGCAACAGCGTGATTGTCCACTTTGAGAACAACAGCATCAATGCGGAAAATACCTTGTGGTATTTCGGCGATGGCACCGGCAGTGTGGAGGTCGCCCCAACCCACGAATACACTGCTGACGGCACCTACCTTGTGACCTTATCCGTAAACAACGGTTTTTGCGAATACGATGTTTCCACCACCGACAACTTGACAATGATTATGCCAGACCCCATTGTCACGTTGCCCTATTTCGAGGATTTCGAAAACCACACCATAAGCACCACGACGGAGACGGGCGTGGAGCCCGACTGTTGGGAGGTGTTCCCGATAGCAGGTGTCACGCTCACCAATGCCACGAAACCGCAACTGTATCGCGGGTACGCGACGAGCGGAGCCTACACCTTGCGTCTGAAGAACCGCTGCGTGTATGCGATGCCGGAGTTAGACGGGAACGTGAATGTCAGCGGTTTGACGATGACCTTCAGGTTGCGTCAACCCAACAAGATCTACCGTCTGCAGGTGGGTGTGCTGGACGCCCAAGGCAACTTCACGACGGTGAAGACGCTCAACAACTCCAGCACGGGCACGGAGGATGTCACGGTGGATTTCTCCAACTACACGGGCAACGGTCATCAGATCGCGTTCCGCAACACGCTGACCAGCGGCTCCACGTTGGAGTACAGCATCAACTACCTTGACAACATCGTGTTGGATTACACCCCTGTTCCTTGCGGCATCAGCGAGTTGCCATACACGGAGAACTTCGACGACTACACCCAATCCACCACTACCGAGACGGGCGAGGAGCCCGACTGCTGGGAGGTGTTCCCGATAGCAGGTATCACGCTCACCGAGTCCACGAAGCCTCAGGTGTATCGCGGCTACGCGAGCAGCGGCAGCTACAGTTTGCGCATGAAGAATCGTTGTGTGCTAGCGATGCCGGAGTTGGACGAGAATATCAACATCAGCGATTTGACGCTGACCATGAAACTGCGCCAGCCCAAAACGATATACCGTCTGCAGGTCGGTGTGGTGGACGGTCAGGGGACGTTCAAATTAGTGAAGACGCTCAACAATACCAGCACGAGCACGGAGGATGTTACGGTGAGCTTCGCTAACTACACGGGTCACGGCCGCCGCATCGCGTTCCGCAACACGCTGGTCAGCGGCTCCACCTTGGACTACAGCATCAACTACATCGACGATATCAACCTGTCTCGCACCACCAACAAGAGCATGGAGGTGACGGACGCAGATGCTGGCATGTTGGATGCCGACCGTGACATGGTGGATGTCATCGTCTATCCGAACCCGACCCGCGACGTTGTCAATGTACAATGTACAATGAACAATGCACAATGTTCGGGTATCGAAATTGTTGACGTGTACGGTAAAATCATCACCACCGTAGGGACGCGATTCATCGCGTCCGCCCAATTCCCCGCATCCGCCCCGACCCAAATCAACGTCTCGGGTCTCGCCGCCGGCATGTATTTCGTGCGCGTGACCACGGACAAGGGGGTTGTGACGAAGCCGTTCGTGAAGCGGTAGTCTCCGCGGATCACACGAATCTCACGTATAATGAACGGGTATCGGTTTTACAACTGGTACCCGTTTTTTCATCGTTCATTCATCGCTCATTCATCACCCATTCATCGTCTCTACAACTTTTTTAATCAGTGTAATATTGACGATTTCAATTTTTTTTTACCTTTGCGACTTATTTATAAGTATATTCAGTATTGTCAGTAAATATCAATAAAAGAATACATTATGAAAAGAATCCAACTTTTACTTTTTACTTTATTGTTCTGTTTTTTGGTAGGAACTGCTTACGCGCAGGATAGACGAACCTTCCCTAATTCAGAAACATACGTGGAAACCGTGCTGGATGCCACCACGCTGAATGCGTTGTCGCAGGAGTTCTCCATTGACCGTGTGCAGCGCAACACCGATGGCACGTTCAACACGCGCATCTGGCTGTCATACAAGGACTACGACAATTTCCTTGCACGGGAAATCCCGTATTCGGTGGTGCAGCCGACCCGTGCCACGGTGACGATGGCCACGAACTATTCGGAGATGGTCAACGGCTGGAACCGTTATCCGACCTACAGCACCTATTTGGCCATGATGGACACCTTCCAGACCCGCTATCCGAATCTGTGCAAAATAGACACGATTCTGGCTTCGACTCCTGGCGGCCGTAAGATTCTCTGCGCCCATATCAGCAACAACCTCAACAACAATATGGGAAAACCCTCCATCTTCTACACTTCCACTATGCATGGCGATGAGGTGGTCGGCTACTATTTCATGCTTCGCTTGATTGACATGCTGCTCTCCAACTACAACACGAACACGCGGCTAACGAATATGGTGAACAACTTCGACATCTGGATTTGCCCGCTGCACAACCCGGACGGAACTTACCACACTTCCAACAACCAAATCAACACTTCACCGACCTCCACAAGAGCGAACTACAATGGAGTGGATTTGAACCGCTCGTTCCCTCAGGCAGGGGGAACCATCGGTTCGGGTTATGAGCCGGAAGTGTCGGCGATGATGCAGTTCTTCGATGAACACAACTTCACCTTGGCCGCGAACTTCCATGGTGGCGCGGAGGTCTTCAACTATCCGTGGGATGCCTGGAGGACATCGACGCGCGCTCACGCTGATGATGCGTGGTGGCAATATGTGGGACGCAAATTCGCCGATACCTGTCACACCTACTCGTCCTCTTATTTCACGGAGGAGAACAACGGAATCACCGAGGGTGGCGACTGGTATGTCATCACGGGTTCCATGCAGGACTACCACAACTGGTTTCTCGGCACACGCCACGTCACCATCGAGGTGGGCGACAAAGTGCTCTCCACCAGTGTGCTTCCGAATTATTGGAACTATGCCTACCACTCCCTGCTGAACTTCATTGAGGAAGCCAACTACGGCATCCACGGCACGGTAACTGACTCGCTAACGGGCGAGCCGCTGCAGGCGATGGTCTATGTTAACAACCACGACGCATACCACTCTTACGTGGAAACCGCATTGCCATACGGCACTTATCATCGTCCCATCAAGGGTGGGCAATATTCGGTGACCTATTCCGCCGAGGGCTATCATTCCAAAACCATTACAGTAAACGTGTCTGACGGTGCGAAGCTGACCCAGAACGTACAACTCGTGAGCACGGACACGAATTCTTGCAAGAAGCCTAAGTATGTGACGGTCGATTACAACGGCGGCACTTCCGCTGTGGTGAGCTGGTCTTCCACAGCCCAATCTTGCAATATCAAGCTGAACAACACCCTCATTTCCAATGTCACAAGCCCTTACACGCTCACCAATCTCGCCTCATCCACCCATTACGATGTGCAAGTGCAGGCAGATTGCGGTGGCGGGGATTTGAGCGACTGGACGGATGCTGTCGGTTTCACCACCGAATGTCTTGCCCAAGACCGTTGCGATATTACGTTTGAGCTCACCGACAGCTACGGCGACGGTTGGAACGGCGCCGCTATCCAAGTGGTGGATGTGACCACCAATGAGGTGCTCGGTACGTTCTCCAATACCAGTGCCGCCAGCGCCAACGAAACACAAACCTACACACTTTCTGTCTGCAACGGTAGAGCCATCAAGTTCGTGTGGGTGAACGGCAGCTACAACAGTGAATGCTCCTACTCGATATTGGATGTGTTCGGTGACGTGATTGTTTCCGGCACCGGTGCAATGACCACCACCAATTATACGGTCGATTGCGGTCTTTCAGCCTGTCCGAAACCTAACAATATTGTCGTCACGGAAACCACCAGCACTACTGCCACGTTGAGCTGGACGGAGAACGGCACGGCCAATGCATGGCAGATTTGCCTTAACGGTGACGAAACCAACCTCATTAACGTCACTGCCAATCCTTACACGCTGACAGGACTCTCCGCCGAGACAGCCTATACCGCCAAGGTGCGTGCCAACTGCGGCGACGAGCAGAGCACTTGGAGCAATGCAGTCAGTTTTGTGCCTTCCGACAAGGTGACTATCGGTTCCGGCACTTCCACGAGCAATTGCCTGCCTCTCCACAACTATTATAACTATTCCCTCACACAGCAAATCTACACTACTGCGGAATTGGGCGAGGCCGGCGATATTCTGAGCATTGACTTCTACAAGAACAACACTATTCAATGCAACCGTGATTTGGACATTTATATGGTGAGCACTACCAAGAGCAGCTTCTCAAGCAGTTCTGACTGGATTCAGGTCTCCGCAGCCAACAAAGTGTTCAGCGGTACGGTGAGTTTCGTTGACAATGACTGGACGACTATCACGCTTGACACGCCGTTTGAGTATGACGGCACTCGCAATGTGGCTATTATCGTTGATGATAACACGGGTAGTTACAAAAGCAATACTTCGTTCCTAACTTATACAGTCTCTTCTAATCAGGCTCATTACAGCTATCAAGATGGTAGTAACATAGATCCCAGCAGCCCGAGTGCAAGCAATAATTCCTGTGTCACTTCGAAAAACCAGATCCGCGTGCTTATCGACAGGTCTGAACCTTGCAACGCTCCTTCAGACCTTAATGTTTCCAGTATAGACCATCAAAGTGCGGTTTTAAGCTGGGAAGGCGAGGCCGACTCTTGGAGAGTGCTCTACAAGTCTTTGGCCGCGTCCGAATATACTGAGGTCACCACGACTGATAATTCTTACACGATGACCAACCTTTCGCCGGAAACCGAATACATAGTGGTAGTGCTCGCTCTCTGTGGTGACGAGACAGCCGGAAGCGAGAGCAGCTTCACCACGCTTCCTATACCTTGTCCCGCACCCACAGATGTTGCAGTTTCCGTGACCGGTCGTCGCAGCGCGGTGGTAAACTGGACGGAGAATGGCGAAGCTACCTCTTGGATGGTTGCCTATCGTTCCGCTACCGAAAATATCTTCACCGAGGTTGAAGTTCCTGAAAACACGTACACGCTTGCAGGTCTTGCCATCGGGACAGATTATGTCGTAAAGGTGCGCCCCGTCTGTGACAATGTTACAGATAGCTGGAGCGAAGAGGAGATGTTCACCACGGAAGGTTGCTACGCGATTTTTCCGGATGCACAAGAATCTGGTAAGTGGACGGAGGATTTCGAGGAATACACGAATGAAACCACGTTAGAGACTGGTGTCCAACCCGACTGTTGGGAAGTGCTTGTCCCGGATGTGGCGCTCACGGAAGCCACGATGCCTCAGTTGTATCGCGGGTTCGCGACGAGCGGCAGCTATTCGTTGCGTATGAAGAACCGCTGCTTGTATGCCATGCCTTCATTAGACGAGGATGTTCCGGTCAATGCGCTGAGGATGACGTTCAACCTGCGCCAGCCCAAGGCGGTCTATCGCCTGCAGGTCGGTGTGGTGAACGAGAACGGCGTGTTCAAGGTGGTGAAGACGATCAACAATGCGAGCACGGGCAAGGAGCCTGTCACAGTGGATTTCACCGACTACAGTGGCGATGGGCACCGCATCGCGTTCCGCAACACCCTTGCCAAGGGTTCCAATTTGGATTACAGCTATAACTACATCGACGACATCGAGATAAGTTACGCCAACGCCTGTGAAATCGCAGTTCTGCCATACACGGAGAATTTCGACAGCTACACGACCACGACTGCAACGGAGACGGGCGTACAGCCCGACTGCTGGGAGGTGATTACGCAGGATGCGACACTCACCGAAGCCACGATGCCACAGTTGTATCGCGGTTATGCGACGAGCGGCAGCTACTCTATGCGCATGAAGAACCGCTGTGTCTATGCGATGAATCCTTTGAGCGAAAACATCAATGTCGGCGACTTGACGATGACGTTCAACCTGCGCCAGGCCAAGTCCATCTACCGTCTGCAAGTGGGCGTGCTGAACGAGAACGGCGAATTCACGGTGGTGAAGACGTTAAAGTGCAGCAATACGAGTAATTTGGAAGCCAAGACGGTGAACTTTTCCGGTTACACGGGCAACCGCATCGCGTTCCGCAACACGTTGGTTCCGGGCACGGGCATGAGTACGGATTATTTGGACTACAGCGTCAACTACATTGACAACATCCACCTCGACTATACCACAGTGTCCAAGCAGGATGCGAATGCCGTGGATGCCCTCGCCGCCGACCTCG
>JAEEGH010028668.1_pt1 | contig 10941 bp, 10 predicted proteins | sample 9134181 | NCBI WGS metagenome assembly JAEEGH01 (sample SAMN16246544, study PRJNA631951) | gut metagenome | biome: gut microbiome; feature: rumen; material: DP-attached | host: Bos | place: Iran: Karaj | collected 2018-10
CATCCCTATATCGAATATTACCAGGCCCGCGACATCGTCACGCTGCGAAACCGAGGCCTACGCTTTCACACCCCCGACGACCTCCGCGCCGTGCCCTCCATGGCCGACAGCACCCTGCAGCGCCTCCTCCCCTACCTTGACTTCGGCGACAGCAGCGCGGAAAATAATTCCCCCGCGACACAATAATAGGCACTCTTTCATGTTATTGTACTAAAATCACTCCACGCCATGTTAGATCAAAGGCCCTCTTGGGTGGCGATAATGACCTACCACAACGCCGAGATGACTGTCGCCCGTAACTTCGACAAGGCCGATCCGCCTATCGAATACTACCTGCCTATGCTCGCCGTCCGCGACAAACGTGCCAAGGGCAAGGACCTTCCCGAGAAGCCCATGTTCCCGTGCTACCTCTTCGCCCGCATCAACGCCAAGCAAGTCTACCAAACCCGCACCACCAAGGGCGTCATCTACATCGTCAGTTCAAACCACAGCATCATTCAGGTGCCCGACAGCGAGATTGAGGCCATCCGCCGCTTCGAAGCTTCCGAGCGCAAGATTCATGTCACTGAGACCTCCAAACTGGTCAAAGGAGCCCAAGCCACCATCCTCAGCGGCGAATTCGCCGGTATGCACGGCCGTCTCGTCAAAGACTGCGAAGACGGCAACTTCAGCGTGCAAATCAGCGTCCTCAACATGTCCTTTGTCGTCAAAGTGAAGCGCAGCGAACTGCGTGCGCCCGTTACCGATGAGCTATCTGACTCTCAACCAGGCAAATCCGAAAATCACCATTTCTAGTTATTGCGCAGTCTCCCGAATGGTTGTACTTTTGCATCTGAAATGGAAAGTACAGACAGCCATCCCTGAACGCCATTTCTTGTTTTAGGATTAATAGCATAAAGGCCGCTCATTCCGGGCGGCCTTTTTGTTTCTCCACACTATAGAGCCTGCACACGCCGAACGTCATTTTGCGCTGCTCGCACCGATGAATGCCAAACGGTAAATGCTGAATGATATCGAGGAACGCCTCCCCTTTCGGGAAATGCTCGATGCTCTGAGGCAGGTAGGTATAGGCTTCCTCGTTCCCCGCAATCCGCTTTCCCAGCAGCGGAATGATTCTCCGAGTGTAGAGGTTGTAGAACGGCCTCACCACCTTGCGGTCGGGCGTGGCCAGTTCCAGTATCACCATCTTTCCGCCGGGCTTCAACACCCGCAGCATCTCACCGAGTCCCTGCTCCAGATGCACAAAGTTGCGGACCCCGAAGGCGCAGGTGACGGCGTCGAAAGTCGCGTCGGGGAATGGGAGATGTTCTGCATCGCCAACTATATATGTGGCAGACGCTTTGGTCTTGGCGATGGATATCATCTCTTCGCTAAGGTCTATGCCTGTAACGGTACAGCCGCGCTTCTTAAGTTCTAGCACCATGTCACCAGTACCGCAGGCCACGTCCAGCACATCGCCCTGTAGTCCGCGCACCGCACGCCTCCGCCAGCAATGGTCGAGACCGAAGGTCATCACGCGGTTCAGCTGGTCATAGGTGCGGGCTATGGTGTCGAAGTTATAGGCCATAACAACAGCAACGTTCCTAAGGAATAGAGTAACGAGAGCAGGAAGGTGCTCATCACCAGCAGAGGCAACATGGGGTCGAGGCTTTTGCCTTCACGGCGCCAGACACCTACAATATGACAGACAAACAGTGGCAAGGTGCACAGTATAAACCACGCAAGCGTAGTGTTGCCATAGTACGAACCAGCCGTCAGCAACCATCCCAGCGACACCAACACCGTCTGGTACCACTTAGCACGGCGTACTCCTATTCTTAACGGCACGGTCTTGCGGATTCCCTCGTCGCTCTGCATGTCCCGAATATTGTTCACGTTCAGCACCGCCACGCTCAACAGGCCGATGCCCGATGCCGGCAACAGGTAGTACCAGTGGATATCATGAACCAGCACATAGAAACTGCCCAGCACACTCACCAATCCAAAGAAGATGAAAACGAACAAGTCTCCGAGACCGATATAGCCGTAGGGCTTCTTGCCCAGGGTATAGTGGGTGGCAGCCCAGATGGCCACTTCCCCCACCAAAACCATCCACCAAGGGCTGTATGAGACCCATATCATCGCCACCCCAACCACACTGCATACCACCACCGTCCAGTTGATAGCGCGCCACATCTGCTTGACGGTGAGGCCGCCGTCGGTCATACTGTAGTTGGGTCCTTCCCTACCCTCGCCGTCCACACCGCTCAGGTGGTCGCCCATCTCGTTGCTGAGGTTACTGAGAACCTGCAGCGAGCAGGCAGTAAGCAACACAAGGGCAAATGCCCACCAGCTGCCGTCGTTCCCAAGGCCACCCATTGCAAGCAGACCTCCGCACACCACTCCTGCCAGCGACAGGGGCAATGTGCGGAGGCGCATTGACTTTATCAGGGCTTTCAGCATTATTTCACATCTACCTTGATGCAGAGCTCTTCCAGCTGCTCCTGGCTGATCGGCGCCGGCGACTGGCTCATCACATCGCGGCCAGCGTTGTTCTTCGGGAAGGCGATGAAGTCGCGTATCGAGTCGGCACCGGCGAAGATAGAGCACAGGCGGTCGAAGCCGAAGGCCAGACCGGCGTGTGGCGGTGCGCCGTAGGTGAAGGCGTCCATCAGGAAGCCGAACTGCGCGGCGGCGCTCTCGTCGGTGAAGCCCAGCGTGTGGAACATCTTGTTCTGCAGCACACGGTCGTGGATACGGATGGAGCCGCCACCCACCTCTGTGCCGTTCATGACGATGTCATAGGCATTGGCGCGGATGTCGCCCCACTTCGACGGATCGTCGAGCAGAGCCTCGTCCTCGGGCTTGGGAGCAGTGAAGGGATGATGCATGGCGTAGAAGCGCTGCGTCTCCTCGTCCCACTCCAGCAGCGGGAAATCGATAACCCAGAGGGGTGCGAACTTCTGCGGGTCGCGCAGGCCGAGCTGGTTGCCCATCTCGAGGCGCAGGGCGCAGAGCTGCGTTCGGGTCTTCATGGCGGGGCCACAGAGCAGCAGCATCAGGTCACCCGCCTTGGCACCCATCTTGTCGGCGATGGCCTTCAGTGCCTCGGCGTCGTAGAACTTGTCCACCGAACTCTTGAACGTGCCGTCGGCGTTGTATTTGATATACACCATACCGCCGGCGCCCACCTGCGGACGCTTCACAAAGTCGGTCAGCGCGTCGAGCTGCTTACGGGTGTATTCGGCGCAGCCGGGGGCCACGATGCCCACCACCAGCTCGCTGCCGTCGAAGAGGCCAAAGCCGTGGCCCTTGACCACGTCGGTGACCTCCTGGAACTCCATGCCGAAGCGGATATCGGGCTTGTCCGAGCCGTAGAGACGCATGGCGTCGTGCCAGGTCATGCGGGGGAATTTGTCGAACTCGATGCCCTTCATCTCCTTGAAGAGATGCTTGGCGAGGCCTTCGAACATGTTGAGCACATCCTCTTGATGTACGAAGCTCATCTCGCAGTCAATCTGCGTGAACTCCGGCTGACGATCGGCGCGGAGATCCTCGTCGCGGAAGCAGCGCACAATCTGGAAGTAGCGGTCCATGCCAGCCACCATCAACAACTGCTTATACTGCTGCGGACTCTGCGGCAGGGCATAGAACTCACCGGGGTTCATGCGGGAAGGGACAACGAAGTCGCGGGCCCCTTCGGGGGTGCTCTTGATGAGCATGGGGGTCTCTATCTCCAAAAAGTCGCGGTCGGAGAGGTAGTTTCTCACCAACATAGCCATCTGGTGACGCATGATGAGGTTGTTGCGCACGGGATTGCGGCGGATGTCGAGGTAGCGGTATTTCATGCGGAGGTCGTCGCCACCGTCGCTCTGGTCTTCGATGGTGAAGGGAGGCGTCTTGGCCTCGTTAAGGATATTCAGTTCGGTGACCTCGAGTTCGATATCACCTGTAGGAATCTTTGAGTTCTTTGAACTGCGCTCGATGACCTTACCGGTCACCTGGATGACATATTCGCGTCCCAGCTTGCGGGCCTGCTCACAGAGCGGAGCGTTGGTCTCCATGTTGAATGCCAGCTGCGTGATGCCATAACGGTCGCGCAAGTCGATAAAAGTCATGCCGCCTAGGTCGCGCGAGCGCTGCACCCAGCCGGTGAGGGTGACGGTCTGTCCCACATTGGCGAGGCGAAGCTCGCCGCAAGTATTTGTCCTATACATATATATAATCTTTAATATTCAAAAAACATCATGCAAATTTACACAATTTTCCCAACATAAGAGCGAGCACACAAAAATAAAAAAAAGAAATGGAGTTCGCCCCCTCCCCGACTGCCCATCTCCTACCCAGGAAGGAGATGAGATAGAGAGGAGTATAGAGGGGAGTAAGAGGAGGTAGCCACTAGACACAGACAATCAGCATGTTGAAAATGCAAAAAAAATCACCGCAGAATGGTTTTTTTGCAGTGATTTTACATAATTACCATAAATATATGGTTTACTGATATTTAATCATTAAAGTAGGTCAGATGGTTTAATTGCTCTGGCTGGGAGAATAGGTGCGGACATCGCTGATGACGGGCTCGCTCTCGGGAGTGAGTTTCAGCCAGGCGGCCACGTTGTACTCGGTTCCAGAAGTAAGGCCTTCGATAACATAATAGATATCGTCGCCGCCGGCAGTGTAGATGCTACTGTTCATCGTGGGTGCGCCTTCGCTTGCGGGACACCAGATGAGGCCGCAGCTGTAATTGGGGTACTGCCACAAGTAATCGCTGACGCTGCCGGTGACATGTGCATGCACGGTCAGCGAGGTTTCGGTGCTTTCCCACAGTTCGGGCGTGCTGATGCCGAGGTCGCCTGGGTCGGGGTTGGCCGGCAGGTCAAGGACGAACGGCTCGCTATAGTGGAACTTTCCATCGCTGAGGTAGACAAAAAGACGAGCCACCTTGCGGGGGTAGACCCAGCAGTAGGAGGTAAAATCAAGCCGAGTGCTGTCGTCGTTTGCACTTTCCAAGTTAGTACCGTTGTCCGAATCCGTCCGGTCCGAGTATTGCGGAGTGCCGTCCTCGACGTAGCAGATGCCGTAGCTGTAGGTACTGCCCCCTTCGGCGAAGGTACTCAACCTCAGATTATTGAGAGCGACATGCCATCTGATAGCAGCAAGACCTTGGTCCAGCGACTGTTCATCGATGGTGAGGCTTACGCTGCCCTCCCCACCGTCATTGCCGCCAGGGGTGTCGGTACCGTTGTCCTTTTCGCCACAGGCCACCATCGCGGTCATCACAAAGGCAATCATCAAAACAGAAAGGATTTTTTTCATGATTAATAAAGTTTTTAAGTTATTGATAAAAATTTGTGGCATGGGTGTCTGTTTAATGATACAACAAACTATGGACGGCATCATGGATAATGACCAAATCCTCCCCGTGACAGTCCTGGGTACACTCATAGGCAAAATGGAAATCCTCACATCTCATGCCTCAGGATGATAGAATCGATATATCTTTTCTGTAATCAGGCGTCTCGATTCCTCAAGAGGCATGTAACTCGCCAATTCCTCGTCGGAAACCACCCGCAAATGCCTTTTCGCCACCGTCCCGTATTCGGCGGCAGGCTCGCTGGCCATAGGCATCTGGGGGTCTTCTGTCGAATAATCGTTTACCATAATCATGTTGCTTTTCAAGGTGCAAAAATACGAACTTTTTCCCATGTGGCCAAAATTATTTTCCGCGACCCAAACCCATGCCTCGTTTGGGGTGCATACAAAAGCCTCGCTTTCGTTGCATATAAAAGCGAGGCTTTTGTTCTGGGGTCATTTTTTCTGCAGTCGGAGCAGCATCGGCAGGTGGTCGGAGAGGCCGCCCTCGTAACGGGGGCCCTGGTAGGTGCGTTTGGGGCGCTGGCCGGGGCGGTTTCCGTCGTCGGTGAGGAGATGGTCGAAGCGCAGCAGTTTCAACTTCTTCACCTGCCACGACTCGTCGGCAAGAAGGAACATCTGGTCGATGTAGCGCCATTGCCCTTGGTATTTGTGGCTACCGATGTCGCGTGGTAGGCGCAGCGTGAGCAGACGGATGCCGTCGGGACTGATGCTGTCGCTGCCGAAGCCCATGCCTACGCTGATGGCCTCCTCTTCTGCGGTACTGTTCATGTCGCCCATGGCGATGATGGCGGCCGTGGGGTGTTTGGCATGCAGCTCGACCATTTGGGTGCGCAGGGTATCGGCAATACGTAACCGCTGGGCATCCGCCTCCTCCCCTCCCCTCTTCGAGGGCCAGTGGTTGACGAGCAGACAGACGCTGTCGCCCTCGGCGGTAACCCCCTCAACAAGCAGGATATCGCGCGTGAAATAGCCTTCGGCGCTGTCGCTGACAGAGATGGAGCGAGAGTGGGTGACGGTGAAGCGATCGGTACGGTAGATAAGGGCCACATCGATGCCGCGCCGGTCGGGCGAGTCATAATGCACATAACGGTAAGGGATCTGCGCTAACGGTGTCCCTTGACAGAGTTCGCGCAGCACATAGGCATTCTCCACCTCACCGAGTCCCACCACATCGGGCAGGTCCATCATCAGGAGGGTCTTGTAGATGCCGTTGACCTTGTCATTTAAACGACGTCGCGTCCAATGACGGTCGCCCGTGGGAGTGAACTCGTCATCGTTGGTCTTGGGGTCGTCGCGCAGGTCGAAGAGATTCTCCACGTTCCACCAGGCGGCGGTGAAAACCGCCGCCTGATTCTGTGCACTCACTTCCGACACCATCAAAAAGAGTATCAGCAGTAAGCGTTTCATTCGGCGGGAGCCTCTTCGGGTGCCGGGGTCTCTTCGGCAGGTGCCTCGGGAGCGGGAGCTTCGTCGGCCACGGCATCAGCCGTTGCCTCCACTGCTTCGGCCACAGGCTCCTCGGCGGGCTTGCACTCCCACGGCCAGTAATGCTGCGTCAGCTTGAAGCCCACGACGAACAGCGCGGCCAAGATAACCAACCAGATAAGGCATTTCTTCCACCAGGCCATCTTCTTGTCGGCGAAGGGATCCTTGCCCACCACCTTGGGATATTGGGCCATGGAAGTCAGCGTCTGGCCAAAGGTGGTGTTGATTTTCACCATGGAGTTGATGGCCCAGCCATTGGCGTTCAGCAGCGGGCCGAGGTTGCGCTTGCGCAGCTTGAGCCAGGCGAGAAGCATCGAGGGTCCGGAGATGAAGATGACGATGGCGGCGATAAGAAGAAGGGCGTTGTACCATTTCTCGGTAACGAAGCCACCGAGGGTGGCCAGTGCGCCACCGATGGCGCCTAAAGCCAAGCCGATGGCAGCGAAGATACCGGCGAACTTGGCGATGTCGAACATCTGGGCTTTCTTCTCGTCGGCTTTCTTCTCCTCGGGAGTCGCCTCCTTCTTGGCGGCGATATTCTCCGTCGCAGTGTCGGCCTTGGCGGTCATGTCCTCGAACGACTTGCTTTCTTTCTCCTCGGCCTTCTTGGTGATCTTGTCGGTAATCCAGTTGCCGAACTTACGGTAGGGGCTCCAGAAAGCCTGACGGATGGAGATGGGGTTGTCGATAATCTTGGTGACAGTGGCATCCCAGTCCTGACCCGTGCGGTCGTAGAAGATGGCGTTCTTGCCTTCGTGGAGATCTTTGATATCGCCATCGGTGAGGGCGGCCACGATGTCCATCTCGGTACCTTTCACCTTGCTGACGCAGTGGCAGTAGAGCAGGTAGATGCCGCTCTTGCCAGCGGAGTTGAGGTGTTTGCCCATATCGTCGACCTTCACGCAAAGCTCGCAGCAGCGCTGGTCAATATAGAGTTTACCCGCTTGGAAGATGGCCTGTAAACTATCATCGCGGCGATAGAAATCCCTAAAGACAACGAAATTATGGAGCAGGCGGAAGAAATCGCGGCAGAGACGCAGGAGCTTCTCTACGGGTTCGATAGCGGCAGAATGGACTTTTAGTTTCTCGGCGACGGCTTCGTTCATGGCGGTCTCGCCTGCGGCCTTCCACTCCGTATAAGCATCGACTTTGGCGAGGATGCCATTCCACTCGTCCTCGGAGAGGCTCTCCTTGCCAGCAAAGTCAACATCCAGCACGAGGGCCTTCAGCGTAGCAAAGGCGGCCTGCCAAGCGGGGTTGATGCCACCGTTGAGGGGCAGCAGGGCCTCCTTGACAGGACGTGCCAGCGGATAGGTGGAGATCTCGGCAGCGTTGTCGGCGAGATTGCTACCGCTGATGGCGGCGATTTTCTCTACCTGCACATCGAGGGCGGCACCCGCCTCTTCGTCAAACTGCACCAGCTTGCAGCGCATGAAGAAGTCGGCCACTTTGGCACGGAGGGCGTTGACGGCAGCTTCAGCATCGTCGCTCTTGTCACCATAGGGAGGCTCGAAAGGCTCGGCATTGGCAGCGGTATACTCGGCCTTGCATTTCTCCTCATAGCCTGCCATATATTCGGCCACATCGGTCAGGGAGATGCATTCTTTCTCCTGCCCCAGCTGACTGAGGATGAGACGTGCCGACTCGAGGACTTCCTTGCCCTCGTCGGTGTCGGCCTGCACTTGGGCGAAGTCGACAGTGTCCTTTCCTTCGAGCAGGTAATTCATGTCCTTCAACACCTTGGTGAGCCACTGCGAGGCGGCCACCACCTCGTTGACACGGATGCGGCCGTCCTTGTCGGCATCCATCAGTGTCAGCGTCTTCTCGTCGAATTCCAGTCCTTTCACGGGACAACTCAGCACGGTCCAGAGTTTCTGGTCCAACTCATTCAGATGGGCGATATCCTCTCCCGACTCGATGTTGACACGTGTCACGCCACCGACGGTGCTGAACTTCCAAGGATAACCGTCTTTGCCAATTAATTTGTTAATCTTTGCCATAATATTATTGTATTTCTATTTTTTAAACTTTGAATTTTTTCAACTTCAAACGTTAAACGTTAACCGTTAACCCTTACCGCCTCCAGCAAAAAACTCACTGGCCGGAAACCGTCGTTGCAACTGATCATCGCACTATAAGGATTTTTCATCCATCCGTCGTAGAAATTACCTTCGCCGCGAGCCAGCGCCTCCACGAAAGAGCGCATGCTCTCCCAGGCGCTGTCGCACATACCCTCGGGCATCTCACCGTTGTGGGAAATCCACGTCTGGCCTTCCAACACATCACAGGTGTGCTCTATGGGGTTCTCATAGAGCGCCTGCAGGTCTTTGTAATCCGCCTTGCGGATGGCTGTTATCTTGATATCATACATAACCAATAAATCAATGCCAATACTCTACATTTTCAATCTTCAGTGCTTCGGGATCAAAACAAGGCTCCTTCCCCTCTTTTTTCTGCCTTTCGTAATCGCGAAGCGCCCGCAGTGCTTTGGGCGAAAGGATAAGGATGGTGACGATATTAATCCATGCCATAACCCCCACTCCGATGTCGCCCACCGTCCACACAATGCCGCTGCCCACCAACGACCCTATGAATACGGCGCTGATGGTGCCTGCACGCAATGACCACACCACAATTTTCTCCCCACGGTCATCGCCAAAATGCATATCGGCATGTTCCAATTCCTCCAGACGTTCGGGGTGTTTCTTGTAGATGCGGCGGCGCCAACGGTTGAAGAGGTAGACGAGGTTGGTCTCGGCATAGTAATAGTAGGCCATGATGGTGGTGAAGGCGAAGAAGAAGAGGGCGATGGAGATAATCATATCTCCCGCGTCATTCCCCACCACGCTGCCGAGGGCGCTGGTAGTGTAGAACACGCCAGGCTCGCCCTCCGGTGCACCGGGGTTTTGTTGAAGATAGGTAACAATGGCGGACGAACCGCTATTCACGGTAACGGTGTCGATGATATTATAGGTCTTGCAAGCCAGAATCATCATGGCTGTAGCGGTGCACACCAACAGGGTGTCGATATAAACTGAGAAGGCCTGTACCAGTCCTTGTTTCACCGGATGGTTCACCTTGGCGGCGGCGGCCACGATAGCACCTGTACCCTGCCCTGCCTCATTGCTGTAGATGCCACGTTTCACGCCCCAAGCGATGGTGGTGCCCAACAGGGCCCCTGACACCTCGTTGACACCCACGGCGCCACGCAGCATCTGCATGAAGACATCTGGCACAAACTGCCAGTGGACAGCCAACACCACTATCGAGAGAATGATATATATCACCGCCATCACGGGAGCTATGATTTGCGCCACATTGGCGATACGTTTCACACCGCCAATGATGACCATGGCGATGAGTGCGGCCACTATGAGGCCTATCACCCACACCTCCACACCGAAAGAGCGGGAGCACGACAAGGCGATGCCGTTGCACTGCACGGGAGGCAGGAAGACACCGCAGGCCAGTGCCGCCAGTACGGCAAAAACACAGCCCAACAGCGGACTGCGTAGACCTTTTTCAATATAGTATGCCGGACCGCCACGGAACTGGCCGTTATGGTTTTCTTTATATATCTGTGCCAGTGTAGCCTCCACAAAAGCACTGCCCGCACCGAAGAAAGCTATGACCCACATCCAGACGATAGCTCCGGGGCCACCGAAACCAATGGCCGTTGCTACACCCACGATATTGCCGGTGCCCACACGACCCGACAATGCCATAGCGAAAGCCTGGAACGACGAGATGCCGACCTTGCTCTTATCCTTGTTTTTTCTACCGAAAAGGAGACCCACCATCTCGCGGAAACGGCGCAACTGAACGAAACGGGTACGCAGCGTGAAATACAGTCCCGCCATCAGGCACAATCCCACCAAAGCCGGGCTCCACACCCATCCGTTCACGGTCTCAATCGCCGTTGTAAGCCATTCGCCAAAAGAATCCATGACAGTTGTTTTTTCGAAGTGCAAAGATACAACTTTTTCTGCAAATGGCAAAAATAAAAAAAAAGGGAACCGGAATCGGTTCCCTTATAAAAAATTGGCGGCGACCTACTTTTCCACAAACAAGTGCAGTATCATCGGCGATGTGAGGCTTAAC
>JAEEGH010028670.1_pt1 | contig 10941 bp, 8 predicted proteins | sample 9134181 | NCBI WGS metagenome assembly JAEEGH01 (sample SAMN16246544, study PRJNA631951) | gut metagenome | biome: gut microbiome; feature: rumen; material: DP-attached | host: Bos | place: Iran: Karaj | collected 2018-10
CTACGGCATGAGCAAGCTCTACGAGGTGAGCTGCGAAGAACTGGATTACCTCAACGACATCGCCAAGGAATGCGGCGTGACCGGCGCGCGCGTGATGGGTGGCGGCTTCGGCGGCTGCACTATCAACCTGGTGAAAGAAGAGTTGTATGACGCCTTCATCGCCACGGCCAAACAGAAATTCGCCGCCAGATTCGGGCATGAACCGAAGGTGTACGATGTGGTGATTTCAGATGGCGCAAGAAGATTGTAAAACCTGGTAGAGACGCGCCATGGCACGTCTCTACAACAATTCAACGATTAAACAACAAACAATTAAATAAATGAAACCAACCCTTTTAGTATTAGCCGCAGGCATGGGCTCGCGTTACGGTGCCCTGAAGCAGATGGATGGCGTAGGTCCTAACAACGAAGCCATTCTCGATTATTCCATTTTCGACGCCAAGCGCGCCGGCTTCGGCAAGGTGGTCTTCGTCATCCGCGAGGACTTCGCCAAAGCGTTCAAGAAGGTCAACAACGAAGAAAAATACGGCATCCCCGTTGAATATGTCTACCAATCCCTCGACAAGTTGCCGGAAGGCTTTACTGTCCCTGAAGGTCGCGTGAAGCCCTGGGGCACCTGCCACGCGGTTTTGATGGCTAAGGACGTCATCCACGAGCCTTTTGCCGCCATCAACGCCGATGACTTCTATGGCAAAGAAGCCTATGAAGTGCTGGCCCAATACCTTATGGAATGTGAAGGCAAGACAGGCGCCTACAGCATGGTGGCCTACAAGCTTCGCAACACCATGTCGGACTTCGGCACGGTGAGCCGTGGCATCTGCACCGCTGATGAGGAGGACTACCTGCAGACCATCGTCGAGCGCACGGCCATCGGTCACACCGAGGACGGCAGCGCGGCTTACACTGACGAGACGGGCAGTCATCCGCTGGATATGGATTCCTTGGTCTCTATGAACTTCTTCGGCTTCACGCCCGATTTCTTCGCCTATTCCGAGAAGGGCTTTGTCGAGTTCCTGAAAGGCCCTGCCCAGTCCAACATCAAGGCCGAGTTCTTCATCCCGCTGATGGTCAACCAAGCCATCCACGACGGCACAGCCAAGCTGAAGGTGCTGTCGAGCAACGCCTCCTGGTTCGGCGTGACCTACAAAGAAGACAAGCCCGAGGTGATGCGTAAGATTCGCGAACTGATTGACAAGGGTGTGTATCCCAATAACTTATGGCAATGAATATAGACGTTAAAGTCTGGGGCAAGACCCCCGACGGCAAAGACATCAAGCTCTACACGCTGACCAACGCCAACGGCATCAAGGTGCAGCTGAGCGACATTGGCGCGGGCATCGTGAGCATCGTCACGCCCGACCGCAATGGTCACATGGACGACATCGTTTTGGGCTATCCCAATGCCACGGATTATTATGGCGACGGTCCCTGTGCGGGCAAGACCCCCGGCCGCTACGCCAACCGCATCGCCAACGGCCGCTTCACGATGGACGACAAGGAGTACCAGCTTGAGATTAATACCGGCGACGGCAAGCACCACCTCCACGGCGGCAGCATCGGCTTCGCCAACCAGAAATGGGCCAGCCGCATCAACGGCGAGAACATAGTGTTCACCTACCTCAGCGCCGACGGCGAGGCGGGCTATCCCGCCGAGCTGGTGACCAAGGTGTACTACACCCTCAACGACGAGAACGAGCTGAACATCCGCTTCTGTGCCTATTCGTCGGACAAGACCATCATCAACCTGACCAACCACACCTATTTCAACCTGAAAGGCGAAGGCAACGGCGACATCCTCGACCACAAGCTGAGGCTCAACGCCTCGCGTTTCCTGCCCGCAACCGAAGAGCTGATCACTACCGGAGAGATGGCACCCGTGGCTGACACGCCCATGGACTTCACCCAAGCCAAGCCGATAGGCCGCGACATCAAGGAGCCTTTCCCCGACCTCATCAATGGCAAGGGCTACGACAGCTGCTGGGTCATCGACGGCATCGAGAAAGACAAGCTCTGCCTCGCCGCCGAGCTCTCGCACGAGGGCGTGGGCCGCATGGTGAAGATCTACACCACCCAACCTGGTGTGCAGGTCTATACCGGCAACTGGCTCTCGGGCTGTCCCAAGGGCAAGAACGGACATATCTATGAGGACTACTCCGGCGTCGCCTTGGAGTGCCAAGCCCTCCCCGACTCGCCCAACAAGCCCAACTTCCCCAGCACCTACCTGCGCTCTGGCGAGGAGTATAACGAGACCATCATCTTCAAGTTTTCAACCTTTTGATCATAAATTCTAAAACCTCAAATATCTATGGAAACAACCGTAAAGAAACAGAACTACTTCATCCCGATCATCGTGATGATCCTGTTGTTCGGTATGATTTCGTTTGTCACCAACCTGGCCTCGCCGATGGGTGACATCCTGAAGAACCAGTTCAACATCCCCAACTGGCAAGGCACCTTGGGCGTGTTCGCCAACTTCATCGCCTACGCTGTGATGGGCATTCCTTCTGGTAACTTGCTCCAGAAGAAAGGCTACAAGAAGACCGCCCTCATCGCTGTCATCGTGGGCTTTGTCGGCGTCGGCATCCAGACCTTGTCGGGTGTCTTTGGCAGCTTCGCCATCTATCTCCTTGGCGCTTTCGTGGCCGGCTTCAGCATGTGCCTGCTCAACACCGTGGTCAACCCGATGCTGAACCGCTTGGGCGGTGGTGGCAACAAAGGCAACCAACTCATCCAGATCGGTGGCTCGTTCAACTCGTTGTGTGGTACCGCCGTCATCATCATCACGGGCTTGCTCATCCCCAGCATCGTTGATGCCAAGATTAGCGACGTCTTCCCGCTGATGTACACCGCCTTGGGCATCTTTGCCTTCGCTTTCATCGTCATCCTGTTGACCAAGATCCCGGAGAATGAGCAGAAGCAAGACACCGCTCAAAAAACCGAAAAGGGCAAAGGCCCCATGGCGTTCCGTCACTTCGTGCTGGGCGCCATCGCCATCTTCATCTATGTCGGTGTCGAGGTGGGTATCCCGAACGTCTTGAACAAATGGCTCCAGAACCCCGAGCTCAATGTGTTGGGCGCTGGCGTCAACGCCGAAGCCGTGGCCGGCTCAGTGGCTGCCACCTATTGGTTCCTGATGCTCATCGGCCGACTGATCGGTGGCATCATCGGCAGCAAGGTATCGGCTAAAGCGATGCTTACCACGGTATCCGCTATCGGCATCATCCTCACCTTGTTGGCCATGTTTGGTCCCTCCACGATGGTCAAGTTCCCCGCTTTCAATGGCGCACACGGCTTTGGTATGGAGAGCATCCCGCTCAATGCGGCCTTCCTGGTCTGCATAGGTCTCTGCACCTCGGTGATGTGGGGCGGCATCTTCAACTTGGCTGTCGAAGGCCTAGGCAAGTACACCGAGAAGGCCTCAGGCATCTTCATGGCTTTGGTCTGCGGCGGCGGCATCCTGCCCCTGCTCCAGAATTTCATCGTCGACCGTCTGGGCGGCGTCGGCTATCTCCAGAGCTACTGGGTGATCGTCGTGGGCCTCGCCTTCCTGCTGTTCTACGCCTTGGTAGGCTCCAAGAACGTCAACAAGGACATCCCCGTCGATTGATAGACATCGTCATTCATAACGAAAACAGCCCGTTGGATTGCTCCAGCGGGCTGTCGTTTTTCTGACGAGGCCGATTAGCTGACCCGAATCTTCTTTCCGATACGGAGCTTGTCGGTCTTCTTCATGTTGTTGAGCTTGCACAAGATGGTTACCGTGGTGTGATGGTTGACGGCGATCTTGCTCAGCGTGTCGCCTTTCTTCACCGTGTAGTACACCTTCTCGTGGATGGGCTGCGTGCTGCCACCTTTCTTGTCGACCATGGTCAGCTTGAAGTTCCTGTCAAGGTTAGCGTAGGCGTCCTTCAGGATGGACGTGGAGATCTCACAGGTCTTGTCGGCCAGACGTGCCGAATCGGCCAGCGAGTGCTCAAACAGCCAGTCGTAGGTCTGGTCGAGATAGAACACCCTGGCCAGCTGCGAGTGGTTGACGCCTTTCATGCGGTCGTAGATCAGTCGGCTGGTGTCGCCGCAGCTGCACATCGATGCCACCACTCGGTCGGAGCAGCTCACCGATACAGCCTTGTCGGCAGTGCCGTGGATGATCCACAGCGGCACGTCGTTGAGGCCGCAGAGCGACTTCGCCGTGGCGCCGCCGCACATGGCGATGGCTGCCGCCACCCTGTCGGGATAGGCCGCCACGAAGTCGAGCGTGCCATAGCCGCCGAGGCTCATGCCGAGCACATACAGGCGGTTGGTGTCGACGGGATACTTCTCCGACACCCAGTCGTAGACTTTCATTACCTTCTCGGGATTCCAGGCACCCGGCGACTGCGGGGCAATCACCACGGCGTCGATGACGCGTCCGCGACGCAAAGCATCGATGCTGCCATATCTCAACACATTTTGAAGGTTGTGGCCACAGAGGCTCTTGCCGTGCAAGAAGATGACCACAGGTTTGTCGGCCTTGACGGCGTCGTAATCGTCAGGAAGGTAAAGCCAGAAATTGTAGCCGTCCGGCACCGAATCGCGGCATGCTATCAGTTGTGCAAACGAACACAACGGAAGCAGACATATCAGAAATACCAGTAGTTTTTTCATAGGTTATTGTAACGAAATTTTGTAGATTTTATTTCCCCTCGATCCTAAAATAATTTTGTCGTCGACCACGATGGGCGATGACTCAAAGTTGCTGCCAATCTTCTCCGAGGCCACGATCTCGCCCGTCTTGGCCTTGATGAGATAGACGTAACCACCCGTGTCGGCAGTGAAGATAAACATCTCGTTGTTGTCGTTGTAGAACGGCACCGGCGACGACCAGCAGTAGTGTTTCGTCTTGGCACGGCAAACGACATGTCCGTCTTTCTTGTCGAAGCCGATGAGCCATCCCGGCACTTTGGCTTTGTTGACGCAGAAGTTGCTGAAGATCATGCCTTCGCAGTCGCCGCCACCAAGTAACGGAGAGCCATACATGCCGCCGTCGAGGCTCTTGTCGCCGAAATGGATGCGTTTGCACGAAACGGTGTCGTCCCAGACCACCTCACCCGTCAGGCCGTTCAGTTTGACGAAATGGCAGGGACCCGCGTTGCCTTGGCGGTCGACCTCACAACCCGTATAGACATAAGGCACGCCGTCTTCCACATCGACAAGCGGCGTAGCGTCGGTGTCGTCGTGGTTGAAATAATGCCACACAGGCTTCAGGGTGTTCAGGTTGATGCAAAGGATGTTGCCAGCGTTGTCGCTCGTGTAGCCGTAGTTCTTGCACACCGCCATCGACGACTCGATGCCCGGCGAGCTCTTCGACTTGGTCAGCGAATAGCGCAACGTCGACTGAAGCTTGTAGCCGCCGTCGCCAACGTAATACTTGTAGATGGTACCGTTTTCGCCTGGGCGGAACACGAAACCACCCACTACCACCGGCGAAGAGTCATAGGCACACCAACCGCGCCATGCGTTGGGGTCTTTGCCAAAAGCATATTTCTCAGTATGCGAGAACAAGTCGAAGACAATCGTGCCGAAAGGCGTGTGCTTCTGCACGCCGTGACCCACATAGAGATGTCCGTTGAGGAAGGGGTTGAGCGAAGGCGTGCCTTTCAGCACGTTCTGCGTGTCAAAGGGCTTGCGGCTCTCCTTGCCTGTCTGGAAGTCAAGGAAATACAGCTTGCCGCAAAGCGAGGCAAACATGATCTCCTGAGCTTGGAATGCATCCGTGACGGTGCCGCCTTGCTTGAACTTGCTGACGAAGCTGTCGGGCCAACGGATGTATAACGGTTGTCCTGTCCATCCTGTGCCGCCACCCCACACGCCGTGCGAGGTCTTGGACGAGTCCATACTCGTGGTGAAGACCCATTCGGTGCTGATCTTGTAGGTGTCGCCATGCAGATGCCCGCAGAAGTTGGGGTTACGCGACGGCGAGCCACGAAACATGAAGATACCGGGCGCGTCTTTGTAGAGGTCATCGAAATCCGACAACTCGCAAGGCAGCGTGGCGTCCATGATGTCGACGATGAACATCACCTTCTCCGCCGAGGCGAACATGGTGTCGGGAAAACCGGGGTCGACGATAACGAGCGGCATGGTGTCCGTAGCCAAGGTGTCAGCCGCCTCAACGACGGTTTGCGGGTGCTCCATCGAGCACGACGGAGTTGCCATAAAAAAGATACCGAAGAGGAAGAATAAGGTTAGTTGTTTCATATTGCTATCATTTTGTAATCCAGCCATCGTCGGAGATGGTCGGCGGGTTATCATAAAAGTCGGCGGCACTCAACGACTTGATGACGTTGAGGGCTTGTTTGTTCTTGTCGATATGAGGACCCGTGTTGGGGTTGGTCTGATGGGTCGAGATCACCCGTGCGTCGATGAAGTCGCCCGTCTTGGCATTCATGCGGATGATGAAGATAGGCGCCACGCCAAGCAGACCTCCAATCTTGATCTGGCTATAGGTGGCGAAGTTTCCCATGCTATAGGCGATGAACTTGTCTTTATAGATCTCCACGCCGCGCGTCACATGCGGACCGTGGCCTAGCACCAGGTCGGCGCCAGCGTCGATGGCCAGATGGGCGAACTCGTAGGCATTGCCACGATTTTGCTCGATGTAATAGTCGGCCCTGCGGGTCACGTGCTGGTAGCTCGTCCCCTCACCGCCACAGTGCATCGACACGATGACGATGTCGCAGGTCTTTCGCAGCTCTCCCACCAGCCGTTTCATGTTGGCATAGTCATGGAGCGGCACGATGGCCGTATTGGGTGCGAAGGCGCAGAAGCCGTAACGCACGCCATTAATCGTGAAGGTCGCGGTGGGCTTAGTTTGAAAACCGGCCCAGTTCAAATGGTTGGCGTTGAGAATCTTAGTCGTGTTGTCGCGTCCATATTGACGGAAGTCGTTGCTATGGTTGTTGCCCACGCTGATCAGGTTGAAGCCCGCATCCTTGTAGTATTTGACATAGGTCGACGGCATGCCGAAGCAGAACATCTTGCACTCCTTGACGAGGCTGTCGGCCAGCACGCCCTCCATGTTGCAGAAGACGACGTCGCCCTTGAAATAAGGCTTCACCTCGTCGAAGAAATGCGCTGCCGTCTCCTCGTCGGCCAAATCCGAGCGCTTCGGGAAGATCGTGCCCAGCATCACGTCACCCACTGCGACGACGGTGATGGTGTCCTGCGCCATAAGCAGGCCAGGTAAAAGCGACAAAAATAAGATTGCCGCCTTCAGCAAATGTGAAAAGCGTTTCATAGTGTTCGCATCTTTCAGAAAGTTTGCAAAGATAGGGACTATTTTTGTATTTTTGCCGAATTATTTCCATTTCGGCTGAAAAAAATGTTCAAAAAGATCCTTGGAACGGGCGCGGCGAGAGCGGTCAATGTGCTGACACAGTTGGCCACACTCATCATGGGCACCAAGTTCCTCGGCGCAGTCGAATGGGGCAAGGCCTTTATCGCCCAGACCGACATCACCTTTTTATTAATAGGCATCGAGTTGGTGGCCGGCAGCGGACTGGTCTACTTCACGCCCCGCAAGAAACTCGCCACGCTGATGAAGGTCTCATACGGCTGGATCACCATCGTGATGCTGGTCTACCTCCTGCTGTTCAGCGTCTTACATTTCTTCCCGAGCTTCTATCACACCATCGTCCCCGAGGGCTATGGTTGGCTCGTCTTGCTGATGACCTTCGTCTACAGCTTCCATGAGTTCAACCTCAACCACTACCTCGGCAAAGAGAAAGTGGCGACATTCAACTGGCTGTTTCTCATACAGATACTGACGCAAGTCTCGATGATGGCGGTACTTATCTTCGTCTTGAACATCAGGACGGCCAAAGCCCTGCTCTATTCCCAGCTGTGTGGCTACTCTCTGGCCACCCTCGTTGGCTGGATCCTGCTCTTCCCCACCCTGCGTCGCGATGGCCAAGAGCCTTTGAAAAACTGTTTCAAGGAGTTGTTCCATTATGGCGCTTTCATGCAGCTCTCCACCCTTGTCAGCACGTTGAACAAACGTTTGAGCCTCTATCTGTTGAAGTCCAATTGCACCGAGCCACAAATCGGCGTCTATGCCTCGGGAACGCAAGTCACCGAAGGCGTCAACATCATCGGTACGAGCATCGGGCTGGTGGAGTTCTCGGCCTTGAGCAACACAGAACGGAAAGAACGCGCCTCGCTGCTCACCATGCGTTTCATGAAACTCTCCGTGCTGCTGACCTTCACGGCCTTATTAATCATCTGCCTGCTGCCGACGAGCTTCTTCGAGTGGCTCTTCTCAAACGAGTTCAGCAGCATCCGTCCCGTCATCCTGATCCTCTCGCCAGGCATCGTGTTCTACTCGGCCCACACCATCCTGGCCAACTATTTCTCCGGCACCGGCAAACCCAAATACAACCTCTACGCCTCGCTGATCGGTCTCAGCATCACGCTCGTCTCAGCCTTCATCTTGATACCTTTGTTAGGCATCCGCGGCGCCGCCATCACCGCCTCGCTGACCTACACAGCGTTGTTCGTCTACCAATGGGTGGTGTTCCACCAACAGACGGGATGCAAACTGGTCCAGCTGATTCCGAATCGCGAGGATTGGAACTGGGTGAAAACAATGGTCAAAGGTGTTTTCTGACGAAAAATTTCGTATATTTGCAGCCAAATCGAAACTTCAACGAAGTTAATCAGGCTTTTATGGAAAACGAGATACAAGAAGACGACATTTTCACGCAAGACAGCGCCCCCGCACCCACCACAGAAAACTATAACGACGACAGCATCGTGCACCTTGAAGACATGGAGCACATCCGTCGCCGCCCGGGTATGTATATCGGCAAACTCGGCGACGGCGCCTCGCAGGACGACGGCATCTATGTGCTGATCAAAGAGGTGATCGACAACTCCATCGACGAGTTCACCTCTGGCTTCGGCAAGAAGATCGAAGTCACCGTCGACAAGGCCGCCAAAAAGGTCAGCATCCGCGACTATGGCCGTGGCATCCCGCTTGGCAAGCTGAAGGAAGCCGTCTCACAACTCAACACGGGTGCGAAATACGACAGCAAGGTGTTCCAGAAGTCCGTCGGCCTGAACGGCGTGGGTACCAAGGCTGTCAACGCGCTCTCGTCTTATTTCAGGGTGCAGTCCATCCGCGAAGGAAAGACGAGGATTGTTGAGTTCTCACAAGGCAAGATGGTCAGCGATAGCGGCATTATTGAAGTCGGCCCTTCGACAGGCTCAGGGACCTTAGATACGGGTACCTTAACGGAGTTCATCCCCGACTCCGCGCTGTTCGGCAACTACCACTATGTGGACGAATACATCGAGAAGCGCGTGTGGAACTACGCCTACCTCAACCGAGGCTTGAGTCTGATCTACAACGACAAACGCTATTATTCCAAGAACGGCCTCCTCGACCTGTTGCAGAACAACATGGAAGGCGAAGGCCTCTACCCCATCATCCATATCAAGGACGGCGACTTCGAGGCCGCTTTCACCCATGTCAACGGACAGTCGAGCGACTACTTCTATTCCTTCGTCAACGGACAGCACACCACCGAAGGAGGCACGCACCAATCGGCCTTCCGCGAGGGCTACGCCCGCGTGGTGCGCGAGTTCTACCAAAAGGAATACGAGCCCGCCGATATCCGCCAAGGCCTGGTTTGCGCCCTGTGCGTCCGCATCCAAGAGCCTGTGTTTGAGGCTCAGACCAAGACCAAACTCGGCTCCACCCACCTCGCGCCCAACAACCCCGACGGCACCAACGACAGCCCTTTCCTCAAGACCTATGTCTTCGACATCCTGAAGCGCCATTTGGACAACTACCTGCACAAGAACCCTGAAACCGTCAGCGTGTTGCAGGCAAAGATCCAAGCCAACGAAAAGGAACGCAAAGAGATCGCCGGCATCAAGAAGGCCGCCCGCGAGAGCGCCCGCAAGGTCAGCCTGAACAACAAGAAGCTGCGCGACTGCCGCATCCACCTCAACACCACCCACGAGAGACGTCTTGAGAGTACCATCTTCATCACCGAGGGTGACTCCGCATCGGGAAGCATCACCAAGAGCCGCGACGTGCAGACCCAGGCCGTGTTTGGCCTGAAAGGCAAGCCGCTCAACTGCTATGGACAGACCAAGAAGGTGTGCTACGAAAACGAGGAGTTCAACCTCTTGCAAGCCGCCTTGAACATCGACGAGGACATCGAGAACCTGCGCTACAACAACATCGTCATCGCCACCGATGCCGATGTCGACGGCATGCACATCCGTCTGCTGCTGCTCACCTTCTTCCTGCAGTTCTATCCCGACTTGGTGCGCAACGGTCATGTCTACATCTTGCAGACACCCCTCTTCCGCGTGCGCAACAAGAAGGAGACCTACTACTGCTACAGCGACGAGGAACGCATCGCCGCCAAGGAGAAATGCGGCAAGCAGGCCGAGATCACCCGTTTCAAAGGCTTGGGCGAAATCTCCCCCGACGAGTTCCGCGGCTTCATCGGCCCCAACATGCGCCTCTACCCCGTCATCCTGCGCTACGACTTCGTCATCAAGGAGATGCTGGACTACTACATGGGCAAGAACACCATGGAACGCCAGAAGTTTATCATCGACAACCTGCGTATTGAGGATGACTCGGAGATGGATAAGATGTGATAACTATTTCAAAATCAAATTATAATGAAAGTAAAAAACTGTTTACTGATTATGGGCAGTATCATCACCCTCTTTGGCTGCAACCAACAGCCGCAACGCTATTCCGTCAAGGCTTACCCCGAGACGAGAAAAGACACCGTCGTTGACGACTACTTCGGCACGAAAGTCGCCGACCCGTACCGTTGGCTCGAAAACGACACCTCCGTCGAGACCGCCAACTGGGTCAAGGAACAAAACGAAGTCACGCAAGACTACTTGAGCCACATCCCCTTCCGAAGCGCCCTC
>JAEEGH010028674.1_pt1 | contig 10940 bp, 6 predicted proteins | sample 9134181 | NCBI WGS metagenome assembly JAEEGH01 (sample SAMN16246544, study PRJNA631951) | gut metagenome | biome: gut microbiome; feature: rumen; material: DP-attached | host: Bos | place: Iran: Karaj | collected 2018-10
AAGGACGATGAGGTAGGCGTCGGGATGGTTCGCGGTGATGGCGTTGGCGATCTTCTGCATCAGGACCGTCCTGCCGGTGCGGGGCGGGGCGACTATGATACCGCGCTGCCCGAAGCCAATCGGCGCGAAGAGGTTCATGATGCGCATGGAGAGCTCGTCAGGAGTGGTCTCCAGGAAGATTCGGCGGTTGGGGAAGATCGGCGTCTGGTTCTCGAACGGGATGACGCGGCGCCAGTCTGCGGGCGCGCGGCCATTGACCTTCTCGACGAAGCCGAGGGCGAGGTATTTCTCCTTGCCCTTGTCGTTCTGCCTAAGGCGCGGATCGCGGATGGGGCCTTCGATGAAGTCGCCGGTGCGGAGATTGAATCGGCGCACATACTGCTGCGATACATAGACGTCCTCCGGGCAGGCAAGGTAGGAGGCCTTCTCGGAGCGCAGGAAGCCGGAGCCGTCGTTGGCGACATCGATGATGCCGCTAGTGAGGACGGTGCCGCCGCGGCGCATGTAGGCGCGGACGAAATGGTTGATGAGGTCGTGGCGGCGCCAGAGGCCGGCAATCTCCTCCGGGGGGAGGAAAGACTCCAGGCGGGAGTTGAGTTCCTCTGGCGAAAGCTCCTCAAGTTCCTTTAGGGAAATAGGGGGAGGAGGCGGGATGGAGGGGTCGGCCTCAGGCACCGAGGCCTGGGCGTCCGCAGCGGCAGGGCCCCTCTGGCCGAACTCAGTTCGGCCGTCAGGACTGGAGGGAGCGCCATTCATGCGCGCGCCTTCCGCGTAGGGCTGCCGGGGCTCAAGCTGGTCGAAGCGGCGGCCGCGACGGCCACGACGGCCACGGCGGCCTGGCACCTGCTGCATTGGCGGGGCGGGGATAGGTGCTTCGCGCGGGCTTTCGCGATCCGCCATGGCCGGGGCTTCCTGAGTTTGGGGCGACACGGGGACAAAACCCGATGCCGGCGCCGCGACTGGTGTCTCTGCCGCTACTGGAGCCGCTGGCGCCGGGGCCTCTGCGACAACAGGCGTGCTCTGGCCGGACACAGACCGGCCATCAGGACTGGGGGATGCTGTATCGGGGCGAGGTGCTTCTGCCGCCACCTCGGCGACTGGCTGTGCCGCCGCAGGTTCGCCGGGAGTCCACTCCTCGGGCTTGCGGTCGGTCTTCATGACGGCGCGGCGACGGGGCGCAGTAGTGCGCGGAGTGGTAACGCGCCTTCTTGCCGGCGTCCTCTTCGGTGTTTCCCCCGCGTTGGCGCCGGCTTCATTCTCTGTGCTATCCATTATCTATTCTCCGTTTCGGATGCGGAAGACCATGTCAAAAACCTTTCGGGTCTCCGCCTTGAGCAATTCCATGCTCCCATTATTCACAATTGAAAAGGTGGCCCTTTGGGATTTTTCCTCGCAGGGCATCTGCGCGGCAATCCTCGCTTCGGCCTCGGCGCCGACGATGCCTCTGTTGGCAAGGCGGCTAAGCTGGGCCTCCTTTGAGGAGACCACGGCCACAGTGGCCTCCCAGGGGAACTTCCGGTCAAACCCCGCCTCGAAAAGAAGCGGAATCAGGACGGCGTTCCTAGTGCCGTCGGCACGTGTGGAAATCCACTTCTCGACCTCCGCCCAGATGAGGGGATGCATGATCTCCTCAAGGGCGACTCTGGCTGCGGGGTCAGAAAAGACCAACCGGCCAAGAACCCGCCTGTTTACCGCTCCGTCCAGTGCAATGGCATCGGGGCCAAAGCGCTCGGCGATCGCCTCCACCGCCTCCCCGCGCGGCCCTTGCAGGTCATGCGAAAGATCGTCGGTGTCAAGGATGTCGCAGTCAAGCTCGGACAGGAACCGCGCAACGGTGCTTTTCCCACACGCGATGCCGCCCGTGACGGCAATGACCTTGCAATTCATGAACGGAGCAATGAAACAACAATTGAAAACGGCACCACTTCATGAAGCGGTGCCGTCGTCAAATCGCCTGGCATCAGTCTCCGGTGGCGGAGGCTGCGCTGTCGAACACGTCGGCCTTCATGGCGCGGCCAGCCGGGTCAACCAGACGAGCCGTCACGAAGATGAGGAGGTTCCTCTTCTCGCTCTGCTCGTAGGTGCTGCGGAAGAGACGGCCAAGAAGCGGGATGTCGCCAAGGAACGGAACCTTGTCATTGACCTCGACGCGCTCCTCGGTGATCATGCCGCCGAGAACGACCGTGGCGCCGTTGTAGATCTTGATGTTCGTTTCAACCTTGCGGACCTTGAAGATGGGCTGCTTCATCTCCAAGTGCTCCTTAATCGCATCGGAGCCATTCATGCCAATCGGATAGTCGAAGCCGTAGTCAATCCATTCCGGTTCGGAGACGATTTGCGGATTGAGTTCAAGTTCAATCGTCTGGCCGTCATCGGAAACCGTCGGGGTGACTTCGAGGATAACGCCGACAGGCTGCTTTTCAAAGGTCTGGGGTTCAACCATCGGGTAGCTGGTTTCGGAAACGTCGCCGCTGCTGATGGAGTTCTCTTTGACCTCATACTCGGTTGGGTAGATGAACTGGCGAGCAACCTCGATCGTCGCCTGCATTCCAGGCCGCGTCACGACCTTGGGCGCGGAGAGGAGGTCGGTGTTGGCCTGCTGCGAGAGCATGTGGAGAACAAAGCCGAGCTCGGGGTTGGTGAGGACTGACGAGACGGAGAGGAGCGCGTCATTGACGGCCGAGATGCTAACTTCCTTGCCAAGGCTTGCGCCATTGGAAAGGTAGCGGTTGATGGAAGAGGTTCCGGAGCCTGCACCGACCTTGATGTGCTGCTGCGGATCCTTCTTGTTCTTCGCGATTTCCCAATCGTCGGTGAGCAGCCACTCGAAGCCGAGGGATTCGAGGTCGGTCTGCGCGACTTCCACGAAGCGGGCTTCGATTTCGACCTGGCGCATGGAGTCGCTCATGATCGAGACGATCTTCTCAAGCTTCGTCAGGTTTTCAGGCGTGTTCACGACGAACATGCGGTTGATGAAGGGCATGTATTCAATTGAGGAGCCATTGGGCCAGGGCACGCCCAGGCGTGCGAAGAAGTCCTTCCAGTTGACTTCCTCGGTTTCGGTGGGCTCATCAGCTGCGCCGCCGAAGAGATCGTCGCCGCTCGCCAAGCCGCGGGAAGAACGACGGGAGTTCTCCTTCGAGGCGCTTTGCTGAATGGAGGGGTCAACGATGAAGATGCGCTGGATCATATCCGTTTCAGGCTCGTCGAGGGGCACGACCCTGACCGCGTTCTCGCGGATGCGGAATTTCAGGCGGGAAAGTTCGCAGGCGAACTGGAGGGCATCCCAGAGGGACTTGTAGTGCGCCGTGAAGTTGATCGGCGGGGTGCCGCCATCGCGTGCGGCGGCCTGCGGCGAGAAGATGTCGTCATCCTCCAGAGGGGCATCGGCGGAGGCTCCTCCCCTCGGGAGCATGAGGATGATGTCAACGCCGCGCTTGTCCGGCGGGGTTTGCGGATCGTCGAATTCGCGGGAGGCTTCTGCGAGGAAGTCGATGACGTCGCGGATAGGCGCATCCCTGAAGTTGATTTCAGGAATGATAATCCTCCTCATCTTCGCCTCGGTCTCCTCTTCAGGCGTCAGACCCTCGCGGTTCACGACGCCACCGGCGGTAATTGCGCCACCTTCGCCGGCGACGGCCTCGGCGACATCAATTGCGTAGCGGTAGCTGGGAGTCCAGGTTTCGCGGACTTGCTGAATCATCGCGGCGCGGGTGGCCATGAACTCCTGGGAGTCGCTATCGTAGATGCGATCGGAAATGCGCTTGAGAAGAAGGATCGCGTCGGCATCGTATGGGTTGTCGCGAAGGATAAGCTCAAGCTCGGTGCGAGCCTTGTCGTATTCGCTGGTGATGATGTATTGGCGGGCGCGCTTGATGCGGTTCCTGACTTCCTCGCGGTTTTTGCGGAAGTCACGGTCTTTCCAGCGCTTCACTTCGGCGACGGGCTTCTCCTCCGGCGGATTCTCCTGGACTTCCTCGCACTTGGCGATGCCCTCGGATGCCTTCGGGTGGTTGTGCTCGCGCGCTTCGCGATAGAGCTTTTCGGCGCCCTCGTAGTCTCCGCGCTTGAAGGCGACCTCGCCCTGGCGGTAGATGGACTCGGCGACGCCGCGCTCTGCCTCGTGGATTGCCTTTTCGTTTTCGGGACGACGGGCGAGGAACTTCTGCGCCTCATCAAAAAGACGGCGGGCTTCGGGATAGTTGCCGCTCTTCAATTCATCCATGGCCTTGCGCAAGCTTGTCTGGCCATGCTCGTCGAGAGCTCTGCGGCGCATCTTCTCGAGCAGTTCGATTTCCGAAACCGCGGCGGCGGTTTCGTCATCAATGGCAACTTCAACAGGGGCAGCCTCGGCAACGGGCTCGGCGACAGGCTCGGCAATGGCCGGCGCGGGAGCCTCGACAACAGCGACCTCAACCGGCGCTTCGGCAACGGGGGCCTCTGCGACTGGCGCTTCGTCAATCGGCTGCGCAATGGCGGCGTCAAGAATCGCGGTGGTTTCCGCCTTGGGCTCCTCGGCCAGGAAAGCCTCGGCCAGAGCCGCTGCGGGCGTGGCCTCGCGGAAAGAAGACTCCGGCGCGGCAGGCGCGGCTTCGGCAACAGGCGCTTCCTCGGCGGCAGGTGCAGCCTCAGCAACGGGCGCGGCCTCGGCAGCGGGGGCCTCCGCTTCTGCGGCAGGCGCTTCCTCTGCGGCTGCGGGCGCGGCCTTGCCGATGAGGGCATCGATCTCATCGTCCACATCGGCCTTCGCCTCGGCGACAGCCTCGGCTACGGGCGCGGCCTCGGCGGCAGGCGCTTCCTCTGCGGCTGCGGGCGCGGAGAGAAGAGACTCCAGCGACTCGTCGTCGTCATCCGCCACCTTTGCTACTGGCGCTTCCTCGGCGGCGGGCGCTTCGGCGGCGGGAGCCTCCGCCTCGGCGACAGACGCTTCCTCAGCGGCGGGCGCAGACTGAAGGTCTGCGCCGACAGGACGTGAGGACTCGACGACTTCGGCAGCAGGAGCCTCTGCCTCGGCTGCAGCAGGAGCCTCCTCGGCAGCCGGAGCCTCGGCCTCGGCGGCTGGGGCCTCGGCCTCGGCCGCAGGCGCTTCAGCAGCGGGTTCGGCGGCCTTCGTCTCACCGCCAGTAAACTCGTCGAGGAAATCGTCGAGGTCGCCGTTCAGGCCGTTCTGCGCAAGGCCAGCCGGACAAAACATGAACGCGGCGGCGGCAATCGCCGCCACAAGAACTTTCGTCGTTTTCATTATGTGAGACTCCTGAAAGTGCATTAATAAATTACCCAAAAAGAAATTCCCAAAAATTAGAAATATATTCTACGAAAAAATCCGCCACTATTCAAGACGCGGAACAGAAAAAACTTTTTTGTCCGATTGGCGGCGGATGTTGACGACCCGTGAAGACCTGTCAAGGGAGACAAACGTGAACTTGTCATCACCAATGGCAAACTCGGCCTCGCCCTCGCCTCCGTCGGCCACATACTCAGTGCCGTCGCGGGTTTGGACGAAGGTGATGATGAAGGCGGCGCCCGTGGTTTCCCTGCCGGCGCTCAACTCAGTCTTGCGGCCGCTGGAGATGCGCTCCACGACGACGAAGGGAACCTTTTCGGTCTTCTCGCGGTTGGTAATCTTGTCGAAGACCTTCTCCTCGCGCCAGTCAAGAGAGACGAGCTTGTAGTCGGAGTAGCGGGGCGGAGAGCCGATGGGCGATCCGGGAAGCCGGTCAAGCGGGCCGATGGGTTCGCCGACCTTCACGAAGACCGTCTTGACCTTGCCGCCGAGTTCGCGGTCGGTGTAGTCGAACTGGCATTTGTAGTTGCCGCCGCCCATGTTGCTCGTGGACTTGAAGAGCACGGGCAGGCGCGATGCCTCTGCAGAGGCGACGCGCAAGTAGTCCATGAGGTCGGGGTGGCTTCCCTTATCCTTGGGATCGGTGTTCGCCTGGAACTCCTCAAGATTGGTGAAGCCGTCGCCGTCTTCATCCAGAGCGGCGTCTTCGGGAACCAGGGGGTTGAAGCCGCGCTCGCGCTCCCAGACATCGGGCATCCCGTCGCCATCGGAGTCAAGCATGGCGTCGGCAACGGCGCCATCAACCCTCTTGGGCTGGGGCTCGCCACAGAGCGGGCACTCCTCGGACTCGAAGGGGATCGGCTTGCGGCACTTGACGCACCACACACGGGTCTTCGGCACAAAGAAGCCGTCTTTGGCCTCGGTGTCCACAGCCATCTTGAAAGGCGAGACCATACGCTGCAGAGCCTCATGAGACGCCTTGTTGCGCTCGGTAGCGGCCTCCATGTCAAGGGCCGGGTGCGCCGGCGTCCGCGAGGCCAGGGCGCTGTCGAAGGCCGCCTTTTCAGCGGCGACGCCGCTCTTGGTGGTGATAAAAAGGAAAATCGCGCCGGCGAGAAGGACGACGCTGAGCGCCGCAAGGATCTTGTCGTAATTGCGGGCGAAAGATGATTTGCCAGTGGCCATGCTATTCAGCCTCCACGCCAAAGTTAAAGATTTCAAGTTCAAGCCGCACGTTCAGCGGCGGGTCGATGTCCGCACCGGAGACGACGCGCAGATCCGGCGGCATCTCGGCGGGCGGCGTGGCTGCGGGGGCCTGTTCGGCTTCGCGGCTGCGGCGGCTCGCCGCAGGCTCGTCCTGCTTATCCGCGTTGCGCCGAGAACGGCGGGACTCACGCCCATGGCGCGGTTCCCGCTCAGACCTGCCGCGGCTCGGGGCGGCCTCTGGGGCGGCCGTCTCCTGAGCCGGCGCCTTGCGGAGATCGTCGCCTGTCTTCTTCGCGGAGATGGTCTTCACGACCACGAAGGGCTTTTTGATGCTGTTCAGGCGATTCAGGAGCTCAAGCAGCGAGTTCTGGCGAGCCGTGAAATCGATGACCATCTTTTGGCTGGTGAAAAGCGGCGCGGCCTTTTCCTCGGCGCGCTTCTTGCCGCGCCTCGGCTGTTCGGGCTCAGGCTCAGCTTCGCGACGGCGGTCGCCGCCCTGGCGCGAATCAAGCGTCGCCTTGTCCTGGGCGTCGCGCTCGATTTTCACAATCTGCAAGACCTGCGACGCATAGAGCTCGCGCACCAGGAACGCCGTGACCGTCAGCTGCTGGATCAGCACCGGAACCTCTTCGGCGGCAGGCATCGTGTCCTTGCCGAAATATGCCTCGAAGCCGAATGCGAAGTTGTCGGCAACGGACTTCCTGCCCTCGACCATCGGCGCCCGGGAATGCAACCCGCGGATCAAATCCGAAAGCTTGCTCTGGAATGCGGATGGCGAGAACTCGTTCTGCGCGGCCTTGGCGACGTTGCCCTTGACCAATTGGTTGGTGAGCGTCTCGCGCCCCTCGCGGAACTGCGCGACAACCCCCTCCATCGCCTCGACGTTTCCGGCGTTGGGGAAGATCGCGCCATTGTAAATGCGGTCAAGCTCGGCGGCGGCGTTTTCCTTCTCCCCGCGCGCCTCGGCGGCCGCATCGAACTTCATCTTCGCGACAAAGCCCAGACCTGCGGCGGCCAGAACCGCCAGCACGGCCACGGCAATGAATGCCACCTTTGCCTTGTCCATAGCTACCTCGCCGCCTTTCCATTCTGGGTGCCGGCGACATTCGCCAGCACCGCCTCAATCGTGAACTCAATTGTGTTGTCGGCATCGACAAGCTTCTGTCCTACCACAGTCGCCGAGTCGAAAGCCCTCTTGCTCGACAAAGCCTCGCAGAAAATCTCAGGCGCCGTCTTGCCGGACGTGCGGAAGGACTGCTCTACGCGGCGCAGCTCATCCTGGAACCCCTTTGCGACAATGCGGTAGCCAGGAACCTTCTCGACATCCGGAGACTCTTCCTCTTCGCCACGCCTGCGGCGGCGCGACGACGAATCTTCTTCGTTGTCCTTCTTCACCTCAGGCGCGACTTCGCAACTCTCAAAGGAGACCAGCCACGAACCAGGCAGAATAGAGGCCCTGATCGCGTCAACTGCCCTGAGCACGGCTTCGCGCGAGGCCACCACTGAGGCGTATTCCTCGATTTCGGCCGCGATTTCGTCGCGTGCCTTCTCCTTGGCGTTGATTTTCGACCCAACCGACTTGAGGCTTTGCAGTCTCGCGCTCACGGCGTCGCGCTCTTCAATGGCGACCCGCGCCTTCTCCGTTCCGGCCAGAAGCAGGCACACCGAAGCCGCGACCAGCGCTATGCCGGCGGCGGCCAGAACCGGAGCCTGGCGCCTGAAGGTCTTCTTCTGCACCAAGTTCGGCGGCATCAAATTGATTTCCACGCGGGCGACGCCCGAATGGCGGTAGGCCAGGCCGACGATTTCCGAAAGCTGCAGGAACTCCGACTGGGCCTTCTCGACATTGACATGGCTTCCAAGAGTGACGCCCTCGAAGGGGTTCAGGAAGTCGATGTCCATCCGCATCTTTTCGCGGAAGAAGGTGTCGAGATGGCGGAGGGCCGCCGAGCCGCCCGTAAGCAGCACGCGCGACGGCGCCGAGCCGCCCTGCTGGCTGCGATAGAAGTTGATGGAGCGGTTAACCTCCGCATGGAGGCGCGTCACGACGCTGCGGATGCACTTGGACACCCTGTCGGCGTCCTCGTCGTCCGTCGCGGTAACGCCGCCAAGCGCGACGAAGCCGATTTCGAGCTTCATCTGCTCGGCCGTCTTGAAATCGACGCTGAAGGTCTTGGCGATTTCCTGCGTGATGGCGTTGCCGGCAACCGGGATGGAGCGGTAGAAGATCTTCCCCTCCTCCACGAAAACCAGGTTGGTCGAGCGCGCACCAACGTCAAGCACCAGCGTGCAGCCTTCGCCGGCGGCCGCGCCGCCACAGGCCACGCAGTTGTAGATGGCGAGCGGGGCCACATCGACGATCTCCGGCTCCATCTTCACAGCGCCGATGGAGTTCGTGAGCGCCACGATGCCTTCCGTCTTCGCGGCGACGATCATCGCGTTGCGCTCGCCCATGTCGTCGGCGCCAATCAGCTGGCAGTCCCATGTAAGTTCGTCAATCGGGAACGGGACATTCTGCTCGGCTTCCGTGCGAATCATCGCGCGGAGCTTGTCCTGCGCGATGGCCGGGAACTTCACGAAGCGCGGGAAGACCATCTGCCCCGAAACCGCCATCATCAGCGGACCGGGCTTGATCCCGCTCGCCTTCATCAAGTCGCCCACCGCCGCGATGATGAACCCGCTCGGGTCCATCTCGCTGTCCGGCTCCAGTCCCAGCGGCGCCACACCGTAGCGCTGCAGCGTCGGCGGCTTGCCCGCCGACACCCTGAACTCGCCCAGGGCGACATGCCCGGCGCCCACGTTCAAGGCCAAGATCCTATCCGATGCCATTAGCGCACCACCTCGTAAAAGTCAATGTAGGTAAGTCCAAACGGGGTCTTCGACCTGTCCTGGAGGAGACCCGAATGACGCTCGAGCTTGCCCTTGCCGGCCATCGCGTCGAGCCGAGTCCACCAGGGAGTTCCCTTTCCAAGGCCGTCGCTCTCGCGGGCAATGACTTCGCCTTCGAGTTCAATCTCGACGGCGAAGGCAATCGGCTTGCCATAGCGCTCCACCGCCGATGGCGGCAGCATCACGCAGGCGCCGTGATCGCCCTTGGCGATGTCCAAGTAGGTGACAGTCGCAGTGTAGTAGTGGTAGGTCTTCTCGTTGTCCACGCTCATCACATGGAAGTTGAACGTCACGGCGTCGATCCAATCCGGCTTCGTCGCGTATTCGACTTCAAGCATCGCCCACTGGTGCCTGAAGTTGGGGCTGCGGCTCGGACCGCGCACCTTGCCGTCGAACTCAGGCGACGACACCAGGAAGGAGGAGCCGGTCATCTTTGTGATCTGCTTGATCTTCAAGGCGCCTGCCGCGTCCTTGCCTGCCGCGGCGGCAGCCGCCTTGGCCGTGCCGCTCGCCTGACGCGCCTGCGCCGTCGCATCGCTTGCCCAGAAAGTCGCGAGCGCCACGAGCGCCGCCACGAATGTCACTGCTGATTTTTTCATTGACTGCTTCCTCCTAAAAATTTCCTCTAGGATACCACATCCCATCCGAAATCTCAAATTTCAAATCCCAGAATCTCAAATCAAGATTCCAAAATCTCCCCTACCCCCTTGTCTGCCCGCTTCCTTTAACCACATACTTATATGTGGTGAGTTCGCGAATACCCACGGGGCCGCGCGCGTGGAGCTTGTCGGTGGAGATGCCCATCTCGCAGCCGAAGCCAAACTCCCCGCCATCGGTGAAGCGCGTCGAGGCGTTGTGATAGACGGCCGCCGAATCGACGCGCGCCAGGAATCGCCTGGCCGCGGCGGCGTCCCGCGTCAGGATGGCGTCCGAGTGATGCGAGCCATAGTGGTTGATGTGGTCGATCGCCGCCTGGACGGAGGGCACGACGCCTAGGGTGAGCTTGAGGTCGAGGTATTCGGCCGTCCAGTCCTCCTCCGTCGCCGCCGCAAGCGCCGGAACCAGGGAACGCGCGAACTCGTCGGCGAAGACCTCCACGCCCCACTTGGCGCAGGCCTTCGCCAGCTCGGGCACGAACTCTGCGGCAATCGCCTCGTGGACGAGCACCTTCTCCACGGCGTTGCAGGTGCCGGGACGCTGACACTTGGCGTTGCGGATGATCTCCAGCGCCTGCGCCTGGTCCGCATCCTTGTCAACGTAGATGTGGCAGATGCCGTTGTAGTGCTTGAGCACGGGGATGCGCGCGTTCTCCATCACGGCGCGGACAAGCCGCTCTCCGCCGCGCGGGATGACTAAATCGACAAGCCCCTCCTGGCGCACCAGCTCCGCGACCAGGGCGTGGTCGGTGTCGCGGATCAGCTGCACGGCGCCCGCTGGAATGCCGGCGACCTCCAGCGCGGCAGTCATCGCATCGACGATGGCGCAGTTGGTGGCGAGGGCCTCCTTGCCGCCGCGCAGGATCGCGGCGTTGCCAGACTTCACGCACAGCGCCGCCGCGTCG
>JAEEGH010028676.1_pt1 | contig 10940 bp, 7 predicted proteins | sample 9134181 | NCBI WGS metagenome assembly JAEEGH01 (sample SAMN16246544, study PRJNA631951) | gut metagenome | biome: gut microbiome; feature: rumen; material: DP-attached | host: Bos | place: Iran: Karaj | collected 2018-10
CTTGCCCGGACAACCGTACGCAGATGGCTACCGTTCGCCCGGGTGTTATGATTAAGATGGAGCAGAAGAAGGGCGCAAAGGCTGATATCATTGAATATAAACCTGACTTAACCGAAAACTGCAAGTATGTTGAAATCTTAGACATCGTAAAAGAAGTCGGAAAGAAAGTAGATATCATGGAAGCTAAGATCTTAGTATCCGGCGGACGTGGTGTCGGATCTCCGGAAAACTTCAAGCTTTTGGAAGATTTAGCAGATGCACTTGGCGGAACCGTTTCCTGCTCACGTGCAGTTGTAGATAATGGCTGGAAGCCAAAGGATTTACAGGTAGGACAGACTGGAAAGACCGTTCGTCCCAATGTTTATTTTGCAATCGGCATTTCAGGAGCCATCCAGCATGTGGCAGGCATGGAAGAGTCTGATATCATCATCGCCATCAACAAGGATGAGACAGCTCCAATCTTTGAAGTCGCAGATTACGGAATCGTAGGCGATTTGAATAAGATCGTTCCTGCACTTACGGAAAGCATCAAGGCTGCCAAAGCCAATGCATAAATTTCTTCATTTTTAATCTTTGAAAAATAGAACCCATATTCTATTTTGCCCCTGGTGGACCTCGCGTTTGCCGGGGGTTTTTTATGTGAGATTCCGCCAAAAAAATGGAAATTGAAGGATACTTTTCTCTAGGCATATAGTGTATAATATCCTTGTTTGAATCTTTACTTAAAAGGAGGAGGAAAAGATGGGATTTATTAAAGCTTTTGCAGGTGCTATTTCAGGCACATTTGCTGATCAGTGGTTGGATATGGTTATGCCGATGGACGCACCGGCTACAGCAGGCGTGATTCCTGCAGTACAGAAAGGAACCAATGCAGGACGTGGCTCAAACACAAAGGGTTCCGAGGGTATTATTACAAACGGAAGCAAGATTTTGGTTCCGGACGGATATGCGCTGATTACCTTACAGGACAACGCAGTTACCGGTTTTATTTCCGATCCGGGCGGATATATTTTCAATTCTGAGGATCCGAATGCAAAGTCTATTTTCTCAGGCGGAGGCTTGGTAGAAGGAATCATCAAACAGGCATTTGAAAGATTTAAGTTTGGTGGTGTTCCGGGCTCCAGACAGGGTGCTCTTTATGTAAATATTAAAGAGATTCCCAACAACAAGTTCGGCACTCAGTCAGAGATTTATTGGGATGATGCGTATTTAAATACTCAGGTAGGAGCTATGGCTCGCGGTACCTATACATTAAAGGTTGTGGATCCGATTACCTTTGTTAAGGGATTTGTTCCGGTAACTTATATTACAAGCGGTAGAATCTTTGACTTTGCTGATATGGACAATGACGCTTCCGAGCAGCTCTTTACCGAAGTGGTTGGAAGTCTTGCAGCAGCTTTTTCTGCATACTCCAATGACCCTGCAAGAGGCAATCGTATGGCAAAGATCCAGGGAGATCAGCTTGGATTTGCAAAGACTCTTTCCGATGTGGTAGAGGAGAACTATCAGTGGAAGACCGACAGAGGTCTTGAAATTGCGAAGGTTGCCATTGCAGCTATCGAATACGACGAGCAATCCAAGGCAATCCTTTCCGATGTTCAGAAGGCAGATTCCCTTTCCGGAGCAAGAGGCAATTCTTTCATGCAGCAGGCAGTTGCAAGAGGTATGCAGGCAGCCGGCGAAAACGGTGGCGACGGAGCCATGGCTATGGGATTCATGGGCATGGGCTTAAACGCTGTAGGTGGCGGTGTTGCAGGATTACAGCAGCCGGTTCAACCACAGGCAGCTGCCCCGGCAGAAGATCCGGTTACCAAATTAAAACAAATGAAAGAACTCTTGGATGCCGGTGTAATCACCCAGGAAGAGTTTGATGCTGCAAAGGCGAAGTTCTTAGGCTAAGGAGGACTTCGGATGTCAGAAGAAAAGATAATTGATACCGCCGTGGGCGTCAAAGACGGACAGACCAAGTGCCCCAAGTGCGGTGCCACAGACATCAGTATTAATGAAACTACCGGTCAGCTTCGCTGTAACTTCTGTCGTTTCACTTTTCAGGCAGAAGTGATAGAGGATATGAAGTCCGGTGTTGGCGAGATTTCCGGCGAAGAAGTGGGAAGCGGTGCCGTAGATATCGATAAAGAAGCCGAGTCTATGGTGACTTTAAAGTGTACCAGTTGCGGCGCGGAAGTGGTGATAAATTTAAACGAATCATCACAGGCCAGATGCCATTGGTGCAGAAATATGCTTTCCATCAATTCAAAGGTGCCAAATGGTACGGTTCCCGATGTGATTCTTCCTTTCCACATGAAAAAGGAAGAGGCAAAAAGCATAATCGAGGATTATGTAGGTCATCGTAAGTTTTTTGCCAATAAGCGGTTTAAACAGGAGTTTACCACGGAAAACATCATGGGTGTGTACTTCCCTTATATGCTTGTGGATATGAAGGGACACGCTACTTTTTCCGGTGTGGGTGAGCATGAAAAAAGCCATCGAACCGTTACGGAGGGTACTAAGGACAATAAGACGGAAAAGACCATTTATACCGTGGAGTCTTTTAACGTTAAGCGCGAGTGTGATGTAGAGATTGATGATTTGACCGTGGAATCTTCTGCCAGACGAGCAGGTGCTTCTAAGGAAAATGAAACGAATAACATCATTAATGCAATTTTGCCCTTTGATACGGAAAACTGTGTAAAATTTGATTCCAATTATTTGCACGGATACACGTCAGAGAAGCGCGATACCAACAAAAAGGATTTACAGCCGATTGTGGACAATCAGGAAAGAGAAGCGGTGAAGTTTGCCTTAAACCGAAGTGTTTCCGAGTACGACAGAGGCGTAAAGTGGGAGACCATGGACATCCAAAAAGAAGGGGAAAAATGGCTGGCGGCGTATTTGCCGGTGTGGCTGTATTCTTATGTGGAAAATCCCGGATCTCATAATCAGCTGACTCACTACGTGGCGGTAAATGCACGGACAAAGGAGACCATCGGAAGCGTGCCTATTAACAAGACACGGATTCTTTCTGTATCAGCCCTCATTGGATTGTTGGTATTTGTGTTGACTTTTGGTTTTTGTATTATGTCCAGCTCCGGAGGTGAAGCCAAAGGATTTGGAATAAGCCTAGTGTTATCTGTGGCGGTTGCTTTGATTTACTATGCTTGCGTATACGGAAAATATCGCAATACCGCGGCCAGACACCACTTCGAGGAAGAGACAAAGATTGATTTGAAAAACATTGAGAAACAGGATCAAAGAGTAAAACAGTTTGATACCGAGTCATCAAGTTTTTCGGCTGCAAACAATATGGTTGTTCAGATTGAACATCTTCACATTTAAAAAGAGGAGACAGGGGACGGTTCTCTGTCCGTTGTTATAAGAGGAGTGAAAGGATGACAGAAGTATTGGGGTATATTCAGGGAATGGATGATGCGGCGGTTTTGATACGTTTGATACTTGCGACCATCTGCGGAAGCCTGATTGGATGGGAGCGGGTGGTGAGACGCCATAGCGCCGGTATCCGAACCTTTGCATTGGTAAGCTTGGGATCTGCTGTGGCAGCAGTATTAAACCTGTATCTTGCCGGAATGGATGGGTTTAATGCAGATGTGGGCCGAATTCCGGCCGGCGTTGTCAGCGGTATCGGATTTTTTGGTGCAGGAACCATTATCGTTACCGGTCGTAATCAGATAAAAGGATTGACGACCGCTGCATCACTTTGGGTGGCATCCTGTATGGGAATGGCCTTTGGAGCAGGTTATATTTCCGTGGGATTTACCTGTTTCGTGTTGGTGATGGGTGCCAATATGATATTGATGAAGTTGTCCCAAAAAATTGAGGAAAACAGCCGCTACGTCAGCATATCTGTGGAAGTGGAAGAAACCGGCGGTGTGAAAAAACTACGCAAAAAATTATTGGAAATGGGATATACCATTAACAGTATTAATAAGACAAAAGATAAGACACTTTCCGGAACTGATGTGGCCTTGATGATAGAGATTGACTATGGAGCCAAACATGCGCATCAGGAACTGTTTGAAGCATTAAATAACTTGGAATACGTAAACTATGTGGAAGAAATCTAACGCAAAAAAGAGAGTGCCGGCGACATATATTCCCGGGTGGAACTATATTCGCAGGACCGTATATCCTGTAAATAAGTATGATACATGCGGCTATACGGCCGCATGTCTTCTTTTAAACTATTATCATAATCAGCCCGGCCCCCTACAGGGAAAAGTGATTCCGAAAGAGTTTTTGGATTACAACGGAAAACTTTTAACAAAAGGCTATACTCTTCAGGATAAACTGATTCAATATGCTTCTCACAGTAAGACCTGGGCCTGGTCGGTAGCAAACGTGTTGAATTGCTATTTTGAGGAATATGGGATTGCTGCAAAAGCTCATTTTTGTTTGTTTCGGATGGGGGCGTATGCCCGTTTGAAAAAAGGCGCGCCGTTGATCCTTTTCGGGAATCTGCCAAAAGAAAAAGAAGATACCGGTCTTTCCAATCGCTTGAACCATGCTGTGGTGGCGTACGGATTAAATTTCACAAAGGGAGTAATGCCGCGCTTTATCGTGCATTACGGATGGAAACATCGGGAATATAACATCTTAACGAACGAGGTTATAGGCTCCTATTGCTTTATTGAAAGCAAACTTTAAATATCAGAATAATAGTGTATTTTTCTGACAATTTCTGATATACTTCTCATATGTACTTATGTTGGGGGAGGTTGCATATATGTACGAGAAGGAACGAAAAGCCAGTGTTTTACTTGCAATAGGCTGCTGGGTAGGATATGTGGTTACATTATTGATATCCGGTGGCGAATCGGTGATAGCGGATTTCTTATCTCCGATTTGTGCCTTTTTTTCTGCACTTAGTATAGGTTTGGTTGCTCTTGTAAATGACAAGTACAAGTTGTCCATCAGTCTCATTGCCTTAGGTCCTATTTTTTGGATGCTGGGTGATGTCTTATATCTATTCAATGATTTAGGCTTTATAGCAGATAATCAGATTGTCACTCTTACAAATCCCGTATATCGAATGACAAGTTATGTATATGTAATAGGTTTGGTGATTTTTTGTATTGTTCAGTACAGAAAGCGGGACGTTATGCGTCTGTTGGTAAACGCTTTTCTGTTTTCTGTGTCCACCGTGATTATCAGCATCGCTGCTTTCCGTGTTTTAAGAAATCAGGATGTTACCATTTATGACTTTAAACCTACCTTTTATCCAAGCATTTTGGTTGCCATGTTCATTGTCGTATTCTTTCTTGTGATTACGACAAACCATTCTGACAATCGAATCAGTACCTATGGTATTTTGGTGTTATGCGGATTTTTCCTTTACGGAATGTCGGATGTTCGCTATATGTTGGTGGAAGCCACCGGCGGTGATCCTTCCGGTGCTCTTACGGATGCCGTATTCTTATTGAGTATTGTTCTGATTGGCATGGCTTATTCAACTCCGTCTATTATCAATCTTATGGAAGAAAATGAGCGGGGCCGAACCGTAAGAAGCGGTATTCCGGGAATTGTTTTGGCCACTACGGTGCTGGCCTTTGGCGTGATTTTCATGATCTTAAAAGCCATAGACTTTACCGTATTTTGTATTTTGTTGATTACTACTATGGCATATTTCCTTCTCAGTAAGATCCTACAGGTAAACGAGTTAAATGAGAAGTTGATTGCGCAAAAGGAAGAAGAATTATCGGAAGCCAATGAAAAACTGGCCAATGTATCTGTTTTGGATGTTCAGACCGGACTTAAAAACCGTCGTGCATGGAATCGTTATCGTGAGGAACTGAAAGTAGAGCATAAAAAAAGCCGACTGATTTTGTACTCCTTGGATATTAATTTCTTTAAGATGATAAATGATACCTATGGAACAGCTGCAGCAGATAAGCTTTTGGCGGAAATCGGCCGCAGACTCCTGTCTATAGAGGAAATGGGAATCACTGCCTTTCGTATGGACGGAGATCAGTTTATGATTCTATGTGTAGATTCGGGACATGAAGTGGATTCTGCCAGATTTTCGGATTATTTGATTGGTGTGTTGGATCGGCCTTATGAGGTTGGAGAAAAGGGGATTCGGATGACCTTCAGTATCGGTGCAGCCATGTATCCCGATGATATCGAAGATATGGATCAGTTGATGAGCTGTGCGGAATCCGTTCGAACCGCATCCAACCCTAATGGAAATGCATCCACTTGTGCATTCTTTGATTCCAGAATTATGCCGCGTATCCAAAGAGAAAATCTGATCGAGAATAAACTACAGAATTTGGATTACGAGGAAGGACTGCAGCTTTATTACCAGCCACAGGTGATTTCGTCCACCGGAGAGTTGATTGGTATGGAGGCATTACTTCGCTGGAATGACGAAGATTTGGGATTTATTCCACCGGCGGAATTTGTTCCCATAGCGGAAAACATGGGAATTATGCCGGCCTTGGGCGAGTGGATTGTGCGCCATGCTTTGATGCAAATATCGGCATGGAACAAAACCTACGGGAAAAACTTAAAAGTAGGCATTAATGTATCCCCGAAGCAGCTTCAGGAAGAATACTTCACGGAAACCTTCTTACGGATTATGAAGGAGATGGATGTGGATCCGGCATGGATCGATGCGGAAGTGACGGAGTCCATTGCATTAAACGGAATTATCTTAAATACGAATATTATTTCTTCTTTGAAGCGGGAAGGATTAAGCATTTCCGTAGATGATTTTGGAACGGGATATGCAGCATTTTCCAATATGATCAGCTTTAAGTTTGATCGAATCAAGATTGCCAAGGAACTCATTGATAATATCACCGTTCATAATAATGCAAAAGTGGTTGTGGCTTCCATTATCAATATGGCAAAGGGCATGAAACTGGCTACCATCGCCGAGGGCGTGGAGGAAAAAGAGCAGGTGAACTGCCTGGTGGAAATGGGATGTGATCAGATTCAGGGATATTACTTCGGAAAACCGATTCCTGCGGATGAATTTGAAAAGAAGTGGTTTCACTAGTTGTTCCTATTGAAAAAAATTGCAAATGGTATTAAACTTGAAAGGCTGTTTAACAACAGCCTTTCATTTATGTTGATTTTGTGTAAATAGATAAGGAGTGTTCAATGAGTAACGACAGATTGGTTCCGGCGTTGTTTACCACCATGAAAAACTATTCGAAGGAGCAGTTTTTGAAAGATTTGGTGGCAGGTATTATAGTAGCAATTATTGCCCTGCCTTTATCCATTGCTTTGGCCATTGCCTCAGGAGTTGGTCCAAGTGAGGGTATTTATACCGCCATTATTGCCGGCTTTATTATTTCCGCGTTTGGCGGAAGCCGTGTGCAGATTGCCGGTCCTACGGCAGCTTTTGCCACCATAGTGGCAGGAATCGTTGCTAAAAACGGAATGTCCGGCCTGGCTTTGGCTACCATCTTTGCCGGTATTCTTTTAATCCTAATGGGTCTTCTTCGTTTGGGAAGTTTGATTCGATTTATTCCCTATACCATAACTACGGGATTTACCGCCGGTATTGCGGTTACCATTGTCATCGGTCAGGTAAAAGACTTTTTGGGGCTTTCCTATCCAAAGGGGATTCCGACCATAGAAACCATGGACAAGGTAAAGGCCATAGCCGGAAACATCGGCACCTTAAATACGCAGGCCCTTATGGTGGGATTGATTTCTTTAGCCGTACTAATTGTTTGGCCTTTTATTCCTAAGGTAGGAGAGGTAATCCCTGCCTCATTGATTGCCGTATTTGTCGGAATTGCTTTGGTGTTTGGATTAAACTTAAATGTAAATACCATTGGAGATTTGTATACCATTGGAAGAGAACTTCCTTCCCTTCGTTTCCCGGAGATTACGGTGGATGCGTTAAAGTCGGCAGCATCCAACGGTTTTACCATTGCGGTGTTAGCTGCAATCGAATCTTTGTTGTCCTGTGTGGTTGCGGATTCCATGATTAATGCCCATCACAGAAGCAATCAGGAGTTGATTGCTCAGGGTGTGGGAAATATCGGTTCCGCATTGTTCGGAGGAATTCCGGCTACCGGAGCCATTGCAAGAACTGCCGCAAATATCAAAAACGGCGGACGTACACCAATAGCGGGAATCGTTCATTCTATTGTTTTGGTTTTAATGCTTGTGGTATTGATGCCTTATGCATCCTTAATTCCAATGCCAACCATTGCTGCCATTTTGTTTATCGTAGCTTATAACATGTGCGGTTGGAGAACCTTTGTGCATTTGTCAAAAACAGCGCCCAAAAGTGATATTGCGGTACTTATCGTATCCTTTGTACTTACGGTTTGCTTTGACTTGGTAGTGGCTATCGGAGTAGGTATTGTACTTGCTTGCGTTCTTTTGATGAAGAGAATGGCAGACGAAGCCACCCTTACCGGTTGGAAATACTTCGATCAGGATACGGATCCGGATGATATTGAATACAAAGTTGTTCCAAAACAGGTGCGTGTATACGAGATTTCCGGACCTATGTTTTTCGGTGCTGCGGATTTGATTTCGCAGATGTCTTTAAAGGACTTTACAAAGGTACTTGTTATTCGAATGCGTTCGGTTCCGGCATTGGATGCCACTGCCATGCATTCTTTGGAAGACCTGCATGAAAGATGCGTTCGTCAGGGAGTAACCATGGTATTTTCTCATGTAAATGAGCAACCTATGCGTACGATGAAAAAAGCAGGTTTTTATGATATGATAGGAAGCGACAACTTCTGTCCGCATATTGATGATGCAATCAATCGTGCCACAGATCTTTGTAAGAAAAATAACTAATTTGATAATTATGTAAGTAGGACACGTGATCGCAACCGCAAGTCCCGAAAGGGCGCGGTTGAGGAAAGTCCGGGCTTCACAGGGCAGGATGCCGGATAACGTCCGGTGGAGGTGACTCCAAGGCTAGTGCAACAGAAATATACCGCCACTTTGTGGTAAGGGTGGAAAGGCAGTGTAAGAGACTACCGTTTCCTTGGTAACAAGGAAAGCCATGTAAACCCCATTCGAAGCAAGACCGAAACGAAGCGTACGTGGCCCGCCAGCTTCAGGTTGGTCGCTAAAGGCCGGTGGCAACATCGGTATCAGAGATAGATGATCACGCACGACATAACCCGGCTTATCGTCCTGCTTACATTTTTATAATATTGTATCTGTTTTAGAACTTATCTTTCATTGTAATCACAGGCAAATTCTGCTAATATTATCCGTGTTGTAATATATCCCGTAAGAAGTGTTTTGTTTTGCGGTATCGCAGTTTGGAAGTCCGGACTTATCCTTAAGCCGGCAGCTTAGGTACCTTTTGTTTTGCTTATGCACAGGCAAGCGGCATGACACATTTGACAAGGGAATAGAAACAAGGAGGAAAATTAAATGAAAATGAACACAAAAACCATCGTGGGCATGGGACTGCTTACGGCAATTGTCATTGTTTTACAGGCATTGGCATTAAACATCCGTTTTGGTATGTTTTGTATCACCTTAGTATTGGTACCGATTATCGTAGGTGCCGCTCTTTACGGATGGAAAGCCGGAGCTTGGCTCGGTTTTGTATTCAGTGTTGTTGTATTGTTAACGGATGCAGGTGCGTTTTTGGCTATTAGCATTCCGGGTACCATTGTAACGGTTATCGCAAAGGGTACCTTGGCAGGTTTGGTAGCAGGTGTTGTTTATGCAGCGCTTTCCAAACGTACCGGTAAACTCGTATCCACAGTTATCGCCGGAATCTTGGCTCCCATTGTAAATACAGGTGTATTTGTACTTGGATGTTTTGTGTTTTTCTACCCGACTATTTCTGAGTGGGCAACAGGTGCAGGTTATGCAAACGGTGCAGCTTACTTAATTCTCGGCATTGTAGGAATTAACTTTATCGTTGAACTTGCAATCAATTTAGTACTTAGTACCGTTATCGTTCAGATTGTAAACATCGGTAAGAAGGAGATTATGCAGGAAGCATAAAGTGGATTGTATGAACGTGATGGAAATCGACACCGTAGACATCGACCTTGAGAAGAATGCGGTAGTAATTATTGATCAGACCAAACTTCCCAATGAAGTGGTTTTAAAAAACTTAAGAGACCCGAAGGAAATCTGGGAAGCTATCTATAAACTGGAAGTCAGAGGGGCACCTGCCATTGGTGTGGCGGCGGCCTTTGGTATCTTTGTGATTGCGAAGGATCTTTCTGATTCCTGCAAAGACGAAGCGGCATTTTTTGAAATGTTTGCACAGCAAAAAGAATATTTAAATTCTTCCAGACCAACCGCCGTAAACCTTTCTTGGGCACTAAATCGTATGGAGGCATGCTTAAATGCCCACAAGGGAGAAAGCAGAGAAGATCAGCTTTTGGCCTTGCAGAAAGAAGCTATTGAGATTCGTGACGAAGATATTCGCGTTTGCAAGAAAATCGGCGAATACGGTGTGGAATTATTAAAAGACAAAGATGGGGTTTTAACCCATTGTAATGCCGGAAAATTGGCAACCATTCGCTATGGTACCGCAACCTCGCCCATTTATGTGGCAAAGGAACGTGGCATGAATCTGCGGGTGTACTGTGATGAAACAAGACCGCTGTTGCAAGGTGCAAGACTTACCGCCTTTGAACTTTTTGAATCCGGAATCGATACCACACTTTTGTGTGATAACATGTCGGCTGCGCTGATGAAGCAGGGTAAGGTCAATGCCATTTTTGTGGGATGCGATCGTGTGGCAGCCAACGGAGATACGGCAAATAAAATCGGAACATCTGTTGTGGCAACCGTAGCAGCTCGTTACGGAGTGCCTGTGTATATTGCGGCGCCCACATCTACCATTGATATGAACTGCGCCGGTGGAGATGATATTGTCATCGAACAGCGTGACGGAAAAGAGGTGACGGATATGTGGTATGAAAAGCCTATGGCTCCAAAAGGAGTAAAGGTGTTTAATCCCGCAT
>JAEEGH010028679.1_pt1 | contig 10939 bp, 10 predicted proteins | sample 9134181 | NCBI WGS metagenome assembly JAEEGH01 (sample SAMN16246544, study PRJNA631951) | gut metagenome | biome: gut microbiome; feature: rumen; material: DP-attached | host: Bos | place: Iran: Karaj | collected 2018-10
AGTCAGAAAATTCGTATCAAGCTGAAGAGCTACGACCACAAACTCGTGGACAAGTCAGCAGAGAAGATTGTGAAGGCCGTAAAGGCTACTGGTGCTATCATCAGCGGTCCAATTCCCCTTCCCACCCACAAGCGTATCTACACCGTTAACCGCTCTACCTTCGTTAACAAGAAGGCTCGTGAGCAGTTCCAGCTGTCAGACTACAAGCGTCTGATCGACATCTACAGCTCTACCGCTAAGACTGTTGACGCGCTGATGAAGCTCGAGCTCCCCAGCGGTGTTGAGGTTGAGATCAAGGTATAGTAAATCCTTCTTCAAATCCATAATAGCGACGTAACCAGCAATGGTTGCGTCGTTTTTATGTAAATTATATTTGGCTTTTCTCTCATTTATTCGTAACTTTGCAGGCATGAAGCAAGTAAGACCTAAAAAGAACCTCGGTCAGCACTTCCTTGTTGACTTAAACATTGCCAAGCGCATAGCCGATACGGTGGACGAGCCGTATGGCGACCTGCCCGTGTTGGAGGTAGGACCAGGTATGGGCGTGATGACGCAGTATCTGGTGACTAAGCCACGACAGTTGAAGGTGGTGGAGATTGACCGCGAGAGCGTTGCGTATCTGAAGGGGACGCTGTTTAAGGACAAGGGTCAGGACACCATCATCGAGGGCGACTTTTTGCGTATGGACCTCCGTGAATTCTTTGACGGGGGACAGTTTGTGTTGACTGGCAACTATCCTTACGACATCTCGTCGCAGATATTCTTCAAGATGATTGACAATCGCGACCTCATTCCCTGCTGCACAGGCATGATCCAGCACGAGGTGGCCCTGCGCATCGCCTCACAGCCCGGCACGAAGGCCTACGGCATCCTGTCGGTGCTTATCCAGGCGTGGTACGACGTTGAGTATCTGTTCATGGTGGACGAGACGGTGTTCAATCCACCTCCCAAGGTCAAAAGTGCCGTCATCCGCATGACGCGTAACAACGTCGAGCGTCTGGGCTGTGACGAACAGCTGTTCAAGCGTGTCGTGAAGACAGCGTTCAACCAGCGTCGCAAGATGCTGCGCGTCAGTCTGAAGCAGATGCTGTCCGACCAGCAAATGCCTTTTATTGCCGATTCTTCCTTCGCCATGCTGCGTCCTGAACAGCTCTCAATCGCTCAGTTTGTGGAGCTGACAAACCTTGTAGAGAAGGCCCTTTCCGCCTCGGAATCCTAAAGCCGATTTTTTCGGTGTGTTCGGACACAAAACGATTGTGTTCGCACACAATCGGTTGATTTGCATCAAGAAGAATGCGTTTTTTTGCCAAAAACCGTTCGCAATCCATTGTCATTTGCGAAATAGTCCGTACCTTTGCACTGTCTTCAAGAGATAATTAGTTGTTTTAGGAAAAAGATTTTGGTTTTTAGGTAAAAGTTTCGACAATAGCGATTGGTTCGAATAAGGTAAAAAAAAAGAAAGATTGAATTTAGGATAACGCGACGTCGTGAGACGCACTTTTTTATAGAATTAGGTTTTTAGTTATTGATAGTTAGGAAACTTCCCGCAAGTGAGAACTTGTGGGTTGTTTTTTTTATTGTCGTTGGATGTCTGTAGGCGGTGGATTTATCCCAGCGTAATCTTCTCCACCTCTACAGGTTCGTGCAGGAACAGCTGGGCTTGTTCCTTGAATTTCTCAGGATTCTCCGTCGTCATATATCGCACCTTGCCGCTTCGTGTGCAGCGCTGTTCTATCTCCGGATGGCGCTCAAGGTAATCTTGCAGCGAGTTGGCCACGTATTCGCCTTGGGCGATGATACGGATGCCGCGAGGTATGTATTTGTGGATTTTGGGCAGCAGGAGCGGGTAGTGGGTGCAACCCAGTATGACGGTGTCGATGTCAGGATCCTGGCGCAACAGCTGGTCGATGCGCTTCTTCACGAAATAGTCGGCGCCAGGCGAGTCAGCCTCGTTATATTCCACCAGCGGTACCCAGAACGGACATGCCACACCCGTCACCTGAACGTCAGGAAACAGCTTTTGGATTTCCAGGTTGTACGACTCGCTCTTGATGGTTCCCTCGGTGGCAAAGATACCCACGTGGCGTGTATGCGTCAGCGAACCGATGATTTCTGCTGTAGGACGTATCACGCCCAGTACACGACGGCTGGGGTCCAGTTTTGGCAGGTCCTTCTGCTGGATGCTGCGCAGGGCCTTGGCCGACGCCGTGTTACAGCCTAGGATAATCAGCTGGCAACCCTCCTCAAACATCCTAACGACGGCCTGGCGCGTGAATTCATACACCACGTCGAACGATCGCGTGCCGTAGGGCGTACGAGCATTGTCGCCCAGATACAGGTAGTCGTATTGGGGCAACAGCTGTCGTATGCTATGCAGGATAGTCAGTCCGCCGTATCCGCTGTCGAAAACGCCGATGGGTCCTTTTTTCATTCGTTCAGCATATCTTTTACAGCCTGTGTAATGTCCTCGCCCAAGGCAGGGTTCAGCCAAGGAGTGGCGTTGGCGTCGGTATTCAGGATAAAGGCATATCCGCGCTGCATGCCGATGGTCTTCACCGCCATATCTATCATCATCAATATCACGTCCTTCTGTGTCTTTTCAGTGTCCTTCAACATCTGCAGGCCCTCTTTCTTGAACGCGATGTTCTTGTCCAGCATCTCCTGCAACTCGCTCTGGCGCTTCTGCAAGATTGTTTGGGGGAAATTCTTCTGACCGTCCAGAAATTCCTCGTACTTCTTGTTGAAGTCGTCCTCCACGCGTTTCATCTCTGCCTCATACTGCTGGCGCATCGTGGCCATATTCTGTTGCATCTCGGCGTATTCCGGCATCGACAGCAGTACCGAGTCAATGCTCAGGTATCCGAACTTCTCTGACCTATGGTCAGAGTGTGGCGTTGCAATCAGTCCCGTATTTTCCGTTTGTGCATAGCCGCTCAGCCCCATCAGAACCATCACAGCCACAAATATTACTTTCTTCATACGTTTCGTTATTTTGTTGTTAAATGTTCATTGTTCCGTTTCTTCCATCTCCGCATCCAGACGGTTGCTCCACAGGTATTTCTTCGTCTCCTCGGCGGCCACCTTGCTCAATAACAGCAGGGCCAAGAGGTTCGGAATAGCCATCAGCGCATTCATCGTGTCAGCAACATTCCAGATGATGTTGAGATTGACGACGCTGCCCACATAGACGGTGGCGATGTAGAGGATGCGGTAGGTATATTGCGCCTTCCCGCCTCGGAGGTAGTTCATGGCACTCGCGCCATAGTACCACCAGCCTAGAATGGTGCTGAAGGCGAAGGTCAGGATGCCGAAGCTCAGCAGGGGTCCACCGATGTAGGGAATCTTCGTGAAGGCTACCTTGGTCAGTGCTGCACCGTCGTCATAGCTGATGTCAGGGTAGGCGAGGACGCTCGATACCAACACCAGTCCCGTCATGGCACAGATGATGACTGTATCCCAGAAAGTGCCGGTGCTCGACACCAGTGCCTGGCGCACAGGGTTGCGCGTCCTGGCAGTAGCAGCAATGATAGGTGCCGAACCCAGACCGCTCTCGTTCGAGAATAGTCCGCGGGCAATACCATAGCGCATTGCCATCATTACCGTCGTGCCCACGAAGCCGCCACCGGCAGCTTCGGGTTCGAAGGCCGACGCTACGATGAGTTTCACAGCCGGCCATACATAGCTGCTGTTGATGATGAGGATAATGATACAGCCTACGACATAGAATACGGCCATGAAGGGAACCAGGAATCCACACGCGCGAGCGATGGCCTTCACACCGCCGATGACGACCGTTGCCGTCAGTGCGCACGCCACCGCACCCACGATACTGTCAGGAATGCCCCAGGTCTCGTTGGCCAATAGCGCCATCGAATTGGCCTGTACCGTAGAACCGATACCAAACGATGCTAGGACAGTGAAGATGGCAAAGAGCACGCCCAGCCACTTCATGTTCAGGCCGCGTTCCAGGGCGTACATCGGACCGCCATACGTGTGGCCGTCTTTGGCCTTCACGCGGTATTTCACCGCCAGCAAGCCCTCTGCATATTTCGTCGCAATGCCAAAGATACCCGTCAGCCAGCACCACAGTACCGCACCGGGGCCTCCCAGCGTCACCGCTGTCGCCACACCCACGATATTGCCTGTGCCGATAGTTGCCGCCAGTGCCGTTGCCAACGCGCCAAACTGGCTCACGTCGCCCTTCGCGTCGGGGTCCTTCTTCACTGACAATCGTATGGCCGTCAGCAATTTACGCTGGGGAATGCGCAGTCGGAAGGTCAGAAACACATGTGTCCCTAACAACAGCACAATCATCGGCCATCCCCAGAGGAATTGACTCACCTGCGCAAAAAAGCTATCAATCACTTCCATTCGCCTGCAAAAATACAAATAAAAAACGAGCCCACCAAACGATGTGAAAGAAATACGCGTTATTCTTTTGCGTTTTGCATTTTTTTTCGTAATTTCGCAGCGTTAAATGCAATCAAACGTAGAAATGTTGAATCATAAAGTGGTGAAATGATGAAGAAACTGTTGTTAATCATGATGGCACTGGTGGGTGGAATGACCGCTGGAGCACAGGAAGTCGGAGAAATCTCAGACAGCGTAAAGGCAGGACTGCATTCCGATAATGTAAAGGATGCCGTCAACACGGTGAAGGGAGCCTTCGAAACAAAAGTCGTCGAGGCTGCTAAGTTGGTAGGCACGTGGACTTACGTGGAGCCTGTCGTGATGCCGCTCAACAACAAGCTGCTGTCGAAAGCTGCCGGCTGGCTAGCCGACGACGAGCTCGAGAAAGTTTTGAGGGCGTATGTGGAAAAGGCGAATGTGACACCCGAAAACACCAGCATCACCTTCCGCAAGAACGGTACTTTCAGCCGTTCGACAGCCGGACGGAAACAGCAGGGCGTCTGGATGGTTAATGGCGACAGACTGATGCTGGCCATCGACAACGTCCAGATAGCCGAACTGACCACTCATCTGGAGACCGACACTATGAAAATGGTCGTCGATGTGGCACGTGTGATGGGTCTGCTACAGAAGGCCGGTGCCTTGTCTGACAGCAAGACCCACGACGCACTCATCAAGGTCGCCAAACGCGTGAAGGGCGTAGGCGGCGGCTTCGTCATGGCCCGAAAGAAATCCACCGCGGCCTCCAAATCCTCCAGCCGTAAGTAAAAAACAATAGAAACCAAAAAATGCCTGAGGTGGAATCCCCAGGCATTTTTATTATAGAGATATTAAATGCTTTGTTCTTACTTCAGACCGAGCTTAGCCTTAACGTCAGCAGTGACATCGGTAGAGAGGGTAGTGCTGATGTAAGGAACGCCTCCGGCGATGTCCATGATATAAACATAGCCGCCAGCCTGGCCTACAGCCTTGATGGCCTCGATGACCTTAGAGGTGATGGCCTGCATCTTCTCGTTCTGCTCCTTGGCGAGAGCCTGCTGGTTGTCCTGATAGCTCTGCTGGATTTTCTGGTACATTTCCTGCAGTTCTGTCTCGCGGCGCTGCTTGATGTTGGCGGGCAGTGTAGCCTGCTCCTTCTCGTAAGCCTCGCTCTTCTTCTGGAGCTCCTCCTGCATTGACTTCAGGTCGGCTTCATACTGCTTGGTGAGAGCCTCGATGTCGGTACGAGCCTTGGTGAACTCAGGCATGGCCTGGATAATCTCCTGTGCGTTGACGTGACCGAACTTCTGTGCGTTTGCGGTGGTGAAACCGCAGATTGCGCAAATAGCGCAGATGATAAACTTTTTCATTGTTGTCTTGTTTTTTTTTGTTATTATTATTTTCGTTATTTCGTTATTTCGGGATTCCGGTATTTCGTGATGACGGGATTTCGGGATTCCGTTATCTCGAATTAATTTGAGTAGCCCAATTTGGAGAGCACCTCGTTGGAGATGTCGATCTTTGGTGAGCCGTAGATGATGCCCTGGTCGCTGGCGCGATCGAGGATGAGCTGATAGCCACGCAGGTCGGCAATATCCTTGATGGTGTTGTAGATTTCCTCCTGGATGGGCGTCATGAGTGCCGTACGCTTCTTGAAGAGCTCGCCCTGAGGACCGAAGTACTTTTTCTTGAGTTCTGCGGCTTCCTGCTCTTTAGCTACGATGGCGTCCTGACGGGCTTTCTTCTGCTCCTGAGAGAGGAATACGACCTCGTTCTGATAGTTTTTATACAGTGTCTGTGCCTCGACCTGGAGTGCTTCGACCTCAGCCTGCCACTTCTTCGACACTTGGTTGAGCTGTTCGTTGGCGCGTTCGTAGGCAGGGATGTTCTTGAAGATATATTCCATGTCAACGAGGGCGAACTTCTGGGCTTGCAGGGACAGGGTCGCTGCAAAAACCAAACCGGCTATCAATAGTAATCTTTTCATTGTTTTCTTTTTTTTTCGTTATTACGTTATTTCGTTATTCCGACATTCCGTTATTCCGGCATTTCGTTAGAACTCCTGTCCGAGGATGAAATGGAACTGGCTGCCGCCCTTGGCAGAGCCTGCGTAGGCGCGGTCGAAACCGTAAGCCCAGTCGATACCCATCAGACCAACCATCGGCAGGAAGATACGCACACCGAGACCTGCCGAGCGCTTGATGTCGAAGGGGTTGAAGTTGCGCGTCTGCGACCAGGCATTACCGCCTTCAAGGAATCCGAGTCCGTAGATGGTGGTGTTGCCGAGCAGGAAGGGATAGCGCAATTCGAGGGTGAAGCGGTCGTAGGCATAGCCTGAGGCGCCGTAGGGCGTCAGTGAACCGTTCTCGTAACCACGCAGTCCGATGGTCTCCTCTGCATAGCTGGTAGAATAGCCGCTCATGCCGTCGCCACCCATATAGTATGTCTCGAAGGGCGACTTCTTGTCTTTGTTATAGGAGCCGAGGATTCCGAATTCTGCTCGTGTCATGAGCACGAAACACTTCTGTCCACCTGTGAGGGCGGTATAGGTGCGGCTCTTGAACTTCCACTTGTGATACTCAATCCAGCGGTATTTCTCCTGCAGCTCAGCCTGATAGCGGTCGGCACTGGTGTTGTAGGTCTCAGCCGTTGCCAAGTTAGCATAGTCCTTGCCGTCGAAGAGCGACCAGGGTGGCGTGAGCGTGACGGAAGCGATGAACTCTGAACCGCGACGTGGGAAGAGCTGGTTGTCGGTAGATGTACGCGCCAGCGTGATGCCGAGGTTGATGTTGTTACAGTTACCGTTGGAGATGAGGAAGTAGTTCCAGTCCTGCAGCATGTAACGCGTGTACGACAGCTGTGTGGAGAGCTGGAAGTAGTCGTCGGGCCAGCGCAGGCGCTTACCCCATCCGAGACTGATACCGATAAGTTTGATGAACTTATCGTCGTCGTAGAGCGAGGTATAGTCGTAGTAGCCTGTGTTGTAGGAACCATAACCACCCATGTAGTTGTAGTAGTTGTTCATCCAGGCTGAGTTACGATAGGTGCTCGAGATATCTGTCTGCTTCGAATAGAAGGCGCTGACGCTGAACGAGTTAGGACGCTTGCCACCAAACCATCCTGTGGAGTAGCCCGTAGAGAAGGAGTAGTAGTAGCTACCGTTGGACTGTGCCGAGAGCGACACTTGCTCACCGTCACCGATGGGCAGGAAGCCACGATGCATCTTGTTTTTGCCAAAGAGGTTGCGCATGGAGAAGTTGGTGAGCTTGATACCCACACGTCCGATGACACCTGTCTGTCCCCAACCCAGCGAGAACTCCAGCTGGTCGTTGGACTTCTGTTCCAGTTCCCAGTTGATGTCGACAGTACCGTCATCGTAGTTCGGCTTGATATCGGGGTTGACTTTTTCAGGGTCGAAGAAGCCCATAGAGGCAATTTCACGTGCAGAACGCTGGATGGCATCCTTCGAGAAGAGGTCGCCAGGCTTGGTGCGCAACTCACGACGTACGACCTCTTCGTAGAGACGGTCGTTACCATAGATGCGCACGTGGCTGATGTGTGCCTGCGTACCCTCCTGGATGCGCATCTCGAGGTCGATGGAGTCGCCTACGATGTTGACTTCCGTGGGTTCGAGGTTGTAGAACAGGTAACCATTATTCCAATAGTAGTTACCTACGGCGTCCTCGTCCTCAGAAAGGCGTTTCTTCATCTGTTTCTGATTGTAGACGTCGCCTTTCTTCATGCCCAGCGAACGGTCAAGATAGTCGCTGGTGACGACGGTGTTACCCACCCACGTGATATTACGCAGGTAGTAGCGCTGGCCTTCGTCGACCTTGACGAAGACGTTGACGTGGTTCTCATCGACGGTCCACACGGAGTCTTCCAGAATAGTTGCGTCACGATAGCCCAGCTCGTTGTATTTGTCGATGAGGGCCTGCTTGGCCTCCTCATAACGTTCGGGGGTGTACTTTTTGGCCTTGAAGAAGTTGCGGAATTTGCCGGCCTCGTTGATTTTACCAAAGGCACTCTTCTTGAACAGGTTACCCTTGATTTTCTTGTCGGAGAGCTGGTCGTTGCCTTCGAAAATAATCTGGCGGACCTTCATCTTCGCTTTCTTGTCGACGTTGATATCGAGGATGACCTCATTCTTGCTGGTGACGTCGTCGCGCTGGACAATCTCGATTTCGGCATTGTTATAGCCCTTGTCGTCGAAGTATTTCTTGGCCAGGATCTTCGCACGGTCAATCATGTTGGGCGTAATCTGTGAACCACGCATGATGCCCAGTTTCGAATCCATGTCCTCACGTTCGGACTTCTTCAGACCGTTGTAGTTGATGGCGCTGACGCGCGGACGGGTGGCCAGATGGATGCAAAGGTACACCTTGTTGCCCACGAGGGAGTCGGCCGTGATGGCGACTTTCGAGAATAGTCCGTTTCTCCAGTAGCGCTTGATGGCCTCGGTGATTTCTGTGCCAGGCACCTCTATGGTCTGTCCGACGGAGAGTCCTGACAGTCCCAGCAGTACGTAGTCCTCGTATCCCTCGACGCCCTTGACGGTGAGTCCGCCAATCTCGCACTGGCGTGGTGTGCCGGCATACGAGATGTCAGGGTTGACGATGACGTCCTGTGCCATTAAAGTGGAGAGTGAAGAGTGAAGAGTGAAGAATGCCACAAGCAGCAGCAATCGATTCGTCTTCAGACTTTTCTTCACCTTATTATATATTATGTAATTCATTCTATAGTTATTTCAAAGCGGTAGCAAATTCTTCACTCTTCATTCTTCACTTTTCACTTCTTCTTCCTCCACTTGTGCTTCTGTTTTGCCGAAACGGCGCTGACGGCTCTGATAGCTCTCGATAGCCTTGTGTAGGCATGCCTCGTCGAAGTCGGGCCAATAGGTATCGCAGAAGTACAGCTCGGAATAGGCTATCTGCCACAGCATATAGTTGGAGATGCGCAGTTCGCCACCCGTGCGGATGAGCAGTTCGGGGTCGGGCATGAAATTCGTCCACAGACGCTCGTTGATGGTCTGCTCTGTGATGTCTTCCAGCTTCAGCTGGCCATTCTTCACTTCCTCTGCTATCATGCGTGTGGCACGAGTCAGCTCGAGTTTCGACGAATAACTCAGCGCCACGACCATCGTCATCTTGTCGTTCTTGGCCGTGTGCTCCTCGGTCTCGTGCAACTTACGGCGTACATTGTCAGGGATGCGCGACAGGTCGCCGATAACGCGGAAACGAACGTTATTCTTCATGAATATTTCGTCCTCCAGCGAGGTGAGCACCAGACCCATGAGAGCTGCAACCTCGTCGGACGGACGGTTCCAGTTCTCCGTCGAGAAGGTGTAAAGGGTGAGGAACTTCACGCCCAGGCGCGTACACTCTGAGGTGATGGTACGTACTGCGTCAACACCGGCTTTGTGGCCGAAGCTGCGATCTTGTCCACGCTCGGTGGCCCAGCGCCCGTTGCCGTCCATAATGATGGCAATGTGCTGTGGTATGTTGTTAGTCTCTATCATTGTGACACGTTTTACATTTTGCCCATAAATCATACGTGACTGACACGCGGAGCTGACTGTAGCAGTCAGTGTTCTTAAACAGTCCGCCGCTCGTGATGCCATAGGGGTCCTTCACCCCGTCAAGCATGTCGCTGGTGGTGAAGTGGATGGTCCATTCCACACCCAGATTCAGACGGTCAGCCATTTTATATTTTACGCCACCTCCAAGTGGCAGGTTGAATGCGACTTCGGTCTTGTCGGCCGTGTCGGCTTTGGCGACGGTGGCACCCATACCTATATATATATAAGGTGTAAGGCGCTTGGCACCGCGATACTCCTGTCCTGTTCCGTATGGCCAGAAGTTGTATTCATATCTCAGCCCGACGTCGACCAGATTGGTCTTGAAGGAATAGTCCTTCACTATCGAGTCGGGATAGTAGGTCTTCTCGTTGCTCGACGAGCCTTTCAGCTTGCCGTAGCTTACGTTCAAGGCCAGTGCCCGGCGAGGGTCGAGGCGATATTTTGCCAACAGCGAACCCATGGGTTGCATGTCGCGGAAGATGTTGCCGTTGAAATCGCCCAAATAGGTCACGGCTCCGATGCCAGCACCCACCTCCAAGCGGTATTCCGGCTCGGTCTGAGCTTGCGCTGTACCCGTCACGGCCAGCAGGAGCAACCAGAAACCTATCGCCTTCTTCATCTCTTACTTCTTACCTCTCACCTCTAACCTCTTACTTCACACCTCTACTTATACCTCCATGCCAGCGAATTGAGCAGTCCGCGCCATACCTCGCCAGTGGTCTCGCCCTTGAGCCAGAGATAGACGCCTTCGGTGGTCATGCTGATGACGGGATTATCGAGGGTCATCTCCTTCATGGCTGGCAACTCGAAGTTTGGACTCTTCTTCCACGTAATGCCCTCGTCACGGCTCTCGTAGATGCACCGATAGGGTGAATCGCTACAGCCGCCCAGTCCCTTGCCACCGATGGCGAGGATGTAGTCGGCATATTCTACTACTTGCAGATGCTCCAAACGGGGCAGCGCATAGCGTAC
>JAEEGH010028682.1_pt1 | contig 10938 bp, 13 predicted proteins | sample 9134181 | NCBI WGS metagenome assembly JAEEGH01 (sample SAMN16246544, study PRJNA631951) | gut metagenome | biome: gut microbiome; feature: rumen; material: DP-attached | host: Bos | place: Iran: Karaj | collected 2018-10
TACTGGTTTCCAAAGCATAAATTTTGCAAGTTCTTTATCTTGCCAGATATTATTCCACATGAAGTCCAAATCTTCTGTTCTTGCTTTTCTTAAGATGATTTTTTCCATTAATTTATATATTCCACTTAACAAAAAAATTTTTTACAAAAAGCAGGCCAGTGTGCCTGTCGCCATAACAATTGGTTGTACCGCAGGCAGCTTGACTGCCTGTCGGCTACGAACCTTTGTTATACGAAATTATTCCTTTTTTAAATCTCCTTCTAAAAAAAAGAGATTTATATTTTCAGAAGCAACGCTTCTAATTTTATGTAAACTTTTTCTAAGCGACGAAAGTCGCGGTCTACAGCTTCCTTGCTTTGCCCTAAAGTTATATTAATTTTATAATCGAGCTTGACTCGATTATAAAATCTACCTTTATTAAAATAGACTTTTCTTTATATCTCAACTGTTTTCTCTGTTTTTATCAAACCAAGATTTTATTGATTTCATTTTATAATCAAACGGATTAAAAGAGAACTCTCCTGTTTCATTTGACAACACGGGATATTTTCCGTTTATCACGTAATTTACACATTCATATTTAACAACATTTTTTTTTCGGTCATATTTTTCATATATTATCTGATTTTTATTTACCATGTATTCTTCTTCTATAAAATCGTTAATCTGTTTTGATACATAGATATAAGTTGGATAAGTACAACCAGTTTCTGAAAATGGAAATAAATACATTATATCATTTTCATAATATGCTTGATGTATACAATCTATTTCTCCTTGTTTGATGCTATTGATTTGTATAATTTTTTTTTCTTTATCACGAAATATCTCCAAGTAAGATTTACAATTTGATCTTATTTTTTCAGTTTCTTTTAATCCTTTTGTTTGTAATTGGAATTGTTCAAAAAATCCCAGTTTATATCCTAAGAATGATGTGTTTTTTGTAGGTAAATATGAGATACCATAATCATCTTTATTAAGTATAGAATATTTAATTTCTGAGGCAAGTTTATTACAATTCTGATTAAGCTTTATCAAATAACTTTTTCTAATCATATTTTTCTACTCTATCAATTACCAGCTCAGTGAGCTGTGCGTATAACAATGGCTTGTACCGCAAAAACGCGTCTGCCAACGGCAGAATTGGCGCAAAAGTTGCGGTGCCGCAAAGGCACAAAAAGCAACTTTTGTGACAAAGTTTTTGTCGGTTTTGAAAACCATGTTATGTGTTTTTTTACACTTCAGGTTCGTCCAATTCTAAATCTTGGTATAAAGTATTTACATTTTTAAATGTAATTCCATCTTTATTTTCGGATATCCATTCAGGACATTTTTCATTATTACTTTTCACTATTATACAATGTGGCTGATTCAATTTAACAATATATCCACCATTTCTGTATATATCCTTGTAAACTTGAATAATACCTTCTAAATTGTCTCTTTTTGAAAAAGCTGGTCTAAATACTTTTCCGTCTAATTTTTTCGAGATTGGATTAATGCATTTCTTTTCTACATAATCAGATGTTTTATCTTCCAAAAGAATTTGAAAATCAATTTTTTTCTGTGAATTGAAATATGTATCAATTTCCTCATTTATATCTGGAATTTCTCGTCTTTGTTTTCCCAATGATAAATGTTTATAGTCAGCTGGTGATATTATATCTTTAAAATTCATCATTTTCAGATGTTTAATTGCTGAATACTCATCTGCTAAATGAACATCATCTGGATATAGAAGAATAGGACATGTAGATTCATCTTCTGTAAACAGAATTCCTTTATTATGGAAAAAAGACAAAAGATTATACGTTTGTTCAACATCATATTTTTTGTTAATAATAGGTTTATATAATTGAATTTTTAAGTTATCGTTATTTTTGGAATATAAATCTTTGATCTTATTATGATAATACGCTCTATATTTATTGAAGTAATCTTTCCTTTCTATTTCATCAGGCTCAACAGTAACCTGAGTTTTGTTATATAAATCGAGAGGATGAATTTTTTCTTGTTTACAAAACTCTCGTGTAACAAGCATAGTCATTTCAGCATCATCAGAACTTTTATGAGCTGTAAGATGCGCACAGTTAATTCCTAAAGATTCTATAAGGGATGAAAGATTAGGGTTCTTTTTATATTTCTTTCTTATAAGAATCTGAACATCACCAGCCTTAAAATCTATATACGTTTTTTTATAGCGTTTGCATGTTGAGTTTAAAAACTTTATATCATTTTTAACGGAAAAACCAAATACAATATTCTTTGAAAGTAAATCTGAAATTTTTGGATAAAAAAAATCAAAAGTAGGTTGCTTTACAAAAAAATCTTCTGTATACGCCAAAGGACAATCAGAATTTTCATTAAGCAGACGTTTCTCGAATTTTGATTCTGGATTAATAACCAAATCTTCTTTTTTTAATATTTCGAAATTGTCGTTTGTAATGCAATATCCAAACGAGCATATTGAGAAGTGTTTCCCATAAGAATTAGCACATTCTATATCAAAAAATAGAAAATTCATTTTCTTTAATCTTCAAAAAACCAATCATCATCAGATAAATCTATATGATTCCCATTGTCAGAATAAGATTCTCTTGAATGTAATTCACCATAATAATCGCCAGTTGAGAACATATTTCCCACCCAACCACATTGACTACACCAATAATCTCCATTTTCATCAGCGTATCCTATCCAACCATGTTTAGGACATAATCCTCCATTATCGTTTTCAAAAAAACTTTTAAAACCTGGCATTTTTTTTTCCTTGCGCCCCAGTGCGGGCGTCCACATAACAACTGGTTGTACCGCAGGCAGCTTGACTGCCTGTCGGCTACGAACCTTTGTTATGTGATTAACTTATATTACTCAAATAGTTTTCAATTAGTTCATCTATAAATCGTTGTAAAATTTGTAATTGTGAATCATATGTTTCTGAAGATTTGAAATCCTCTAAAAACTTTTTATTTGGTTCAAAATAATACTTTCCACTTTCTAAATAAGGTTCAGATAGATATTCTGATGTAAATTTTATCTTTTGTTCTATCATATCCGTTAAGGGTTTTGCCCATCCGTCACAAGGATCTACTTCAATGGCAATGGCTTCTGCAAAATACCACATACCTAACCCTAAATAAATATTTAATTTTGGATTATCCTTTATCTCAACCAAAAATCTATAAATATAATACCCAGCAGAAGAAGGGTCGCTATATTTTTTTAAAATGAATCTTTCAGTTTCTCTTTTATTGCAAGCTTCATCAAACATTACAAACAAAGTGCTAATTGTACTTAACGCAGATAAATCTGTTTTATTTTTATATTCATTGACACCCATAATATGAAATCCTTCTATAATTAATTCTAAAATCCTCGTTAAAGCAGAACTCTCATTAGTCATATCGATTTTTTTATATTTTTTTCTTAGTTTTATAATACTATGCAGTAAATCAGTCCAATTACATTTTAATATCTTGCAAGAACTTACCTGCTCTGACTTAAAATTTTCATTTCCTCCTATAGCTAATAGGAAAACATCTTTTTTCTCAGTTGGGAACTCGTTATTGTAGGCAACAATTTCACTTTCCCATTGTTCTCTATGTTGTCCGGATGCATCTCCATATTTTGCCTCGACTATCAAATCCAAATTTTTAAAACGAAAGAATATATCAGGTTCTACATATGTTGAGTTACTTGTATTTTCAGAATTCCATTTTGGCCAAAAACTAAAGCTTTCCAAAAAGCCAACTGTTTCCGGTAAATCATTTTTATATGTTCTTGATGATTCTCGTAAAGTCTCATAAAAAAGATTATCAGGAAGAAGCATTAAGTGCTCAAAAATTGTAGATGTTTTTGGATCTTCGTTAGTATTTTTATTATATAAACTACTATAAATCACTTTGTTTCCCTCCAAAAGCGCCCCAGTGCGGGCGTCCACATAACAACTGGTTGTACCGCAGCGGGCTTGACCCGCTGTCGGCTACGAACCTTTGTTATGTGATTTTATTTTTTCAAAATACCTTTATCTAGGGCAGTTTGAATTAAAAGTTTTTCATATTTTGGATTATCATTGTCGTCAACTTTTTCGATATATCCACCAAAAACCCAGAAATATTGAGTAGTTCCTTCATCAGAATTATCAAACATTCTTATTCTATACCAGGGAGCTGTGATTCCATCTATAGTTTGTTTTTCTACTGTAACAGCATCATAACTTACTACGAGTCCAGTTAGTAGTAAAGGAAGGAAAATATTATAATTTGTGATAGTATAATCTTTATATGTAAGCCAATATGGATTGAAATATGATGAATAATTAAAAGTACCTGTCTCGGCACTTAAAGAAGGTGCTTTTCGTATTTTTAAATTTTCTTTTGCAATTAAGAATGATTTTTCTGAATCTTGTTTAATGACTTTTACATCATCTAATATACATTCTGTACCAACTGGGGTTGGAGTTTCAAAATTTATGAAAATTGTTTTCCCGTGAACAAAAGCTCCTGTGCAATAAAAGTCTAAATATTCACTATCCCATTCATAGGTTACATCTTTTTTTTCTGGAAAGATTAAAGGTTGTAAATCCTGTCCAAGATACCAAATATTTTCATCACAATACTCTAGAGTAAGTTTATTTCCTGTTAAAGTATAATTATATTCACGATATAAATATCCACCAAAAGGTGAACAAAATGTATATTTGTTTTCGTTTAAAAATTCTATATACACCCATGAATGATTTATTTGAAATCTTTTTTCTTTTCCAATTATATCTGCTTTTGTTATATCATTTGCAAAAAGTACTATACTTGAAAAGATTAATAGAAAACAAAAAATAATTTTTTTCATTTCTCCTCCAAAAGCGCCCCAGTGTGGGCGTCCACATAACTACGCACTTAAACAGCGGCAAGCTTGACTTGCCGTCTGATTTGAAGTGCATGTTATGCTATATATATTAATTAATAAGGAAGTATACTTGATACACAAGTATCTTCCCATTTATCACCTTTATATACTTCTTTTATTATAAGCCGAATATGTTTTGTAGGTTTTGCTAATTTAAAATCCTGAAAAATAACTTCATCAACTAATTCTATTTCTGATTTTATATTGTTATCTAAATCGTCAATAATAAATATTTTAACACGAGAATTTTTTTTGTATAAATCAAATCTTGTCAGGTCTACGTAACCATTAAGTATTTTTAAATTATCAAATTCTATATCCGTTTTTATTTCTATATATTCTCCTTCGCCATTTCCTTTTGCAGCTTCAACCCATGGTTTATGATTTGGATTCCATTCAGGCTTTGCCAGATCTATACAATCGGGTGGAAAAAACAATTTTCCAAGATTTGCAGATTCGAATAAAGTTTTTCCTTCTTGTAATTCAGAACTACAACTATAAACTGTATTTAAATCTTTACTACGGTATAATCTATAATAATTTCCATTTGCTTCGCATGCTTCATTCCAACCTTTTGTATTCCTTTTAAATGGAGCACTTGTATTAATATAAAAACCAAAAAAATTATTTCCAAATATTATTGGTGTATTTTGATTTTCATCATCTAAAAAATAATAATAACCATCTTTTGATAATTTCAATGAATCTCTAGTATAATTTTTATTTGGTAAGTTAAATTCTTCATGTATTTCAGTTATCTCATTATTTTTTATGGTCATTTTGCAATCACGATAAGTATCTGTGTAAAATGAAATATCTTTATTATTTATTGTTTGAGAAAATACATTTGTAATATTAAATAAGATTAATACATAAACAAAAACAATTTTTTTCATTTTTATATTTCTCCAAAAGCACCTCAGTGAGGTGTCAGCATAACAACTGGTTGTACCGCAGCGGGCCTGACCCGCTGTCGGCTACGAACCTTTGTTATGTGATTTTTATATTCTTTCTATCTAATGAAAATAAACATACATTTTTCTGAATAAAACATTTAGTAAAGAAGGTTCTTCCCAAAAGTAATTTACATCAAGTTTTTGTACAAACTGATTTTCAAAATCTTTTATCAAAAGCATATTTTCGTCTATTCTGTTTAATCGATTGATTTCTCCAATGGAGTTTGATATACAGATGTATTTTCCCTCATTTTTTAATACTTCTTTGTAATTATATATACCTGTAATTTCAATTCTTACAACTTCTGCTTCAGGAATTCTTATACCATATATTTTATTATTGATTAAAATATAAACATCTTCTTCAGAAAAAATGTAATTATCAAATCCCGTACTGTAATGTTTAAAGGCTAGTGAGTAGTCTTTATCAATATTCTCTTCCCAGACCCAAATATCTTTATTGTTATAATAATACTCTTTAATTATTTTTGTTAATTCGTTACTTGTTATTCCTTCAACAATAAAAACTTCGGGTTCATGGCACCAAGGTTCAAATGGACTTGTATTTAAAAAACATAATAATGCTATAATGAATACAATGAAACAAAAAAATATAAATAGAAGAATCTGAATATTTCTTTTCATTTTATTTATCCTTAATCAGCGCCCCAGTGCGGGCGTCCACATAACAATTGGTTGTACCGCAGCGGGCTTGACCCGCTGTCGGATACCAAACTTTGTTATGTGATTTTTTATTCATTTTTGAATTTTCCCATCAATCCAAAAAGCACAATCATCATTATACACCTTTATTTTGAATATATAATAGTTCCAGTTGTTTTCTTTGTAGAAACTATAATTCTTTGAAAAATTATCTGTTTTTATTTCTATAGAATTTTCGCCATATAAATATCTGACTGCTCTAATATTATTTCGATTGATTTTCCCGTTTTCATATATAACTTTTTCGTTCCAGAAAATTGAGCAAGATTTCTTTTGATATTCTGGAATACGAAATTCAAAATCGTTTAAATTTATCATATATGAAAAAGCATGACCAATTTCTGTATTTCTAAATAAAAACTTTAAATCTGTTCCTATAAAAGCTACTAAGAAAAATAAAATTAAAGAAAAAATCAAAACTGTGTATCTAATGGAGTTTTCTTTTAGAGTTTTTATTTTATATATTTTTGGCTGATTATTAATCATCCTAATCAATTCGTTTTTATATTTCTCATTTGAACTGAAATCATTTTTCAAATATAAAAAAATTAATTGTAAATTAGGCTTCATTTCTTCGAACATTTCTTTAACCTTCTTTTCAAAGAAATAATTTCTTCTTGTATATTTACCAAAAAGAAAAACTTCTTTTGTCGTAGCTTTACCTGCCCAATTTGATTTAATTAGTTGTTTTGGAAATTTAATTTTTGTATTAAGGGGAACATTTGAAAAACAATTAATCGATTGAAATGCTTTGCAATATTCAATATAGGTTTTATGAATTTCATAAACTTGTTGATAATCATAATATTCATTATCAATTACACTATTTATAGAAGTTGTTAATCTTTGAAAAGAGGAAATAAATTCATTTTTTAAGTTTTCTGTTAATTCCATTTTTTAATATAAGCGCCCCAGTGCGGGCGTCCACATAACAATTGCTTGTACCGCACGGTGGCTTGACCACCGTGTCGGCTACGAAGCTGTGTTATGCTATTTTTTTATAAATTCTTCCTTTCGCCCTAACGTATATACTTTTTTGCTTTTAATTTGTCCATTTTCCCAATATTTGTATTTGACAACTTTTTTATATTTCGTTACAAGATCTCCATCATCCAATTTAATACCAGTCTCAATATATTCATCATTTTTATCGAATATCATCCATATAGCATCTCCATTATAGAATTTTTCTGATATTTCGGGATTGTCATCAAAGTATTCCCAAATGAAAGTTCTATTTCCGTAGGATTTATCATTTATATGTGTTCTTTTTAAAATTCTTCCATCGTCATCATATTCCTTTTTTATTATACTTCCATCAGAAGATTCTTCACAAATACAATTTCCATTTTTATCATATGAATAATTTGTAATTATATTATCTGGAGTGGTTTTCTTTACCAATCTTGAATTTTCATCATATTCATATAATGTTTGTCCATTTTTAGAATGAATTTCCTTTATTTTTAATCCATTCTCATTATATACATATAAAATATTATAATCTTCATTATAAAGTTTTCCTGTGCCTTTATGAATTGTTTTTATAAGATTATTGTTTTCATATTCATAAGTTACCAAATAGATATCTTTTCCATCTGCAGAGTCCATTACACTTTTATATTCGAGGATTTGATTTTGGTCATTATACTTCCAATAATTTTTATTAGTATTTATTCCATCACATGAATAAACTTCATTTCCATTTATGTCATAATTTGAAACATGTACATTTTGTATAATATCAATTATTTTTTCTATATAAAAATAAGAACTGATTATTAATAGAAATGCTAATATAATTAATATAGCTTGTGTTATTCTTTTTTTCATTTTCTATTTCCTTTACCACGCCAGTGGCGTGTGAGCATAACAACTGTTTAAACTGCACGCGGTTCGACCGCGTGTCGGCTTTGAAACTTTGTTATGTGATTATTATACAATTATCTTTTGGATTTTCACAATTGTTCTTTTTGGGCTTTATAGTTAGTTTATTTTTCGTTAAAACCAAAGCTCCTAAATTATCCAAATTATTTCTTTCCGGCAATTCTTTTTCTAAAATTAACTTATTATCTGAATCATATATTCTTACTATCGGAACAAATAAACAATCATCATTGTATCTTAAAAAAATAATAGCTTTACGATTAGATGACACTTTTTCTTTATATCTCATTTCATAAGAACTCTGCTTTTTTAAGGTATCACTTATTATCTTATTTATTTTTTCTTTCGGAAAATCGTTTGAAGAAAAATTTTCAATTATTATTTTTTGAATTGTAGGTATTATGAAACTTTCATCAGTTTTTTTATATAAATCTTCTGAAATATGTACATCGTAATACCTGTACCATGGATGATATCTGTCTATTTTACGTTTGGCTAAGGAAATATCATTATCTACATGACAAGTTGTGAAATTGATATATAAATGATCAAAATCTCCGAAGGAAAAATTATTTTCCCGAAGAGCCATAACAATTCTTTGGATTTTTGCATTAAGTATTTTGCTTGTCTCAAAATATGAGGGCAGTGAGTTGCCTTCTATATTTTCAATTCTACTTTTATAGATTCTTATATCACCAATTATTTTCATTTTTTCTCCGAAAGCGCCCCAGTGCGGGCGTCCACATAACAATTGCTTAAACGGTGGCGCGGCTTGACCGCGACATCCGCTTTGAAGCTTTGTTATGGCAAAAATATATCGCATACAGTATTAGATTTCTTAATTTCTTTTTTCATTAAGAATTATTCTGTATTTTTTTGAAGCTACGCTTCTATTATTATATTTTTTCTAGCGGCGTAAAGCCGCGTACCACTGTTTCCTTATGCTCCCCTAAAGTTCTCTTTCTATAATTATTTTACCACTAAAAAATTACTCTCCAGCTTTTATCGAGTAATACTTGGCTGTATAATTCAAATTATCCCACTTTCTAGTATTTTGTTTAGCGTATTTATATTCAAATCCAAGGGACTCGCACAATTTCTGAGATTTCTTATTTTCTTCAAAACAACTGTAAATAAACTCTTTTCCATCAAGCTCTTCAAAAATTATTTCTAACAATAATTGCAACGCTTGTTTTCCATAACCATTTCCTTGATACTTGCTTGCAATACAGATTCCAGTATCTTCAAAAATAGAATCACCTGTGTTTACAGCTCCCAGAAAACCAATAACTTCATCAGTTTCTTCAAGACAAATATAAAATGCAAGATTTGATGTTTGATATTCAATAGTTTTTTGTAATCTGATTTTTGCTTCTTCAATGTTTTCTACTGGTTTCCAAAGCATGAATTTTGCAAGTTCTTTGTCTTGCCAGATGTTATTCCACATTGAGTCTAAATCGTCTAACTTTGCTTTTCTTAGTATTATTTTTTTCATTTAAATATAAAGCAGGCCAGTGGCCTGTCGCCATAACAATTGGTTGTACCGCAGCGGGCTTGACCCGCTGTCGGCTACGAACCTTTGTTACACGAAATTATTTATTAAACAATACTATCTTCCTTACTTTTCTTAAAGAATATACTGTTTCTTTTACAAAAGCAAAACTTTTTTATTTTGTGAACAATCCTAAGCGACGAATGTCGCGTACTACTGCTACTTTGTTTTGCCCTAAAGTCAAATAACTAATATAAAGCAAGCTCGACTTGCTTTATATTAGTTTCCATTTTTTTCTCAACCGCTTCTTCGCCTGAGCCCTAAAGTTCAATTCATTTTATAATCGAGCCTGACTCGATTATAAAATATACCAAAATCTATTTTAGTTTAATCGAAATAAAGAATATAATTAAACCAATTGATAATAAACCTGAAAGAATAACAAATGCATAACCGATCTTTTTATTTTTATTCACTATCAGGTCTCTTCCATAAAAAAACGGAAGGGCAATATAAGCTGGATAAAAAAATGACAGTAAACAAAGAACTTTTAGTGCTGTACTTATATAGTCTCCAACAGTCACCGCGGAAGCAATAAATACAAAAGGATAAGGAATAATAGATATACAGCCCAAAATTATTACAGTTATAAACAGTATGTTTCTTAATAAATGTGATTCAGATTTTTCTGTTTTTGATTCCTTTTGTTTCGGATGTTTTAAAATTGAATTCACGATAAAGAAAATTATAACAAGAAAGATAATTATTGAAATTATTAGAAGAAGATTTTTTATCTTTTCAATATCAAATCCCATCTTTCCTCCAAGCACCCCAGTGGGGTGTCCGTGTAACAAAATTTCTACGTATCCTGCATAAAAGTCTTATGCTGCAAAAAGTGTCAGCATAAGCTGGTATGGCAGATATATTATATGTCGATTATATAACGAATTATGAAAAAGTAATAGTTTTTTATGC
>JAEEGH010028684.1_pt1 | contig 10938 bp, 3 predicted proteins | sample 9134181 | NCBI WGS metagenome assembly JAEEGH01 (sample SAMN16246544, study PRJNA631951) | gut metagenome | biome: gut microbiome; feature: rumen; material: DP-attached | host: Bos | place: Iran: Karaj | collected 2018-10
ATGTGAAGGATCTCACCATCGAAAACAGCGCCGGGGATGGCCGTGTTGTGGGCCAGGCGGTGGCTGTGTATGCTGATGCGGATGTATGCCTTTTTGAGAATGTGAAGATGACAGGATGTCAGGACACTCTTTTCTGCGCACCGCTTCCTGTCAGCGAGAGGCAGAAGAACGGCTTTATGGGGCCAAGGGTTTTGACACCCAGACGCCTGACAAAGCAGTATTATAAGGACTGCATCATCATCGGAGATGTGGATTTCATTTTTGGCGGCGCAGATGCGGTATTTGATAACTGTAAGATCACTTGCAATGACAGGATGCACGGCATGTCTCAGGTTGGATTCGTCAGTGCCGCAAAGCCGGTGGATGGATCCTCTAAACTGGACAAGGACCAGATCGACGTGACGGAGCGACTGGTAAACGGATATATCACGGCGGCCTGCGGAACGAAGGAGAATCTTGGATTTGTTTTCAGAAACTGCACTATAGCCGGCGCAAAAGGATGTGAGCCCGGCAGCGTGTTCCTGGGAAGGCCCTGGAGAGAAGAGGCAAAGACGGTGTTTCTTAATTGCGAAATGGATGCGAGCATTGCTCCTGAGCGGTTTTCCGGTTGGGGCGGCATCACAAAGGATGAACCCGAGACCTTCTATGGTGAGTTTGGAACAACCGGCAGTTCTTCTGATATTTCGGGAAAAAATCCATGGGTTAAGGATATAGACGAGACTTTGGCAAAAGAGTTCTCGGCCCGTGCTGACGAGGTAACTAAGCTATGTTTATGCGAAGAATGAAATCAACCAGGGGACACCGGGGACGGTTCTCTTTGACATGTCAGCGATCCATGATCTCTTTGTTGCTGGTTATGATACTGGTTCTGTCACTTGCAGGATGCGGCAAAACGGCACCGGATACGCAGCAGTATGTGTTTGAAGTTGCAGAAAATGAAACGACTGCAGAAACCGGGCAGAATGTTGACAGCTCCGGAGTTCAGACAGATACAGGGCAAAACACAGCCGGGACGCAAAGTGACGGAGCCGGGGGTACAGCTGAATCCGAACAGAATGCATTGGGTTCAGATGGTGCTTTAGGCGATTCGAATCAGAATTCAGATTCCGGCGATGGGCAGACAACTTCTGGCACCGGCGCGTCGACAAATGACGGGCAGGGCAGTGGTGCTTATGAACAGGCAGCAGGAAGTGACCAGGGGGGTTCTGACGCTTTACAAACCGCTGCGCAAACCGAGCCACTGCTGGATGAAGATGGCAGCTACACCACAAAGGATGACGTCGCCCTTTACATCCACACCTACGGCAAGCTTCCCGGAAATTTCATCACCAAGAAGCAGGCCAAGAAGCTTGGCTGGGACGGCGGAGCTTTAGAGAAATATGCGCCGGGAAAGTGCATTGGCGGAGATTACTTCGGCAATTATGAAGGTCTTTTGCCTGAAGATAAGGAATACCACGAGTGCGACATTGATACCCTCGGAAAGAAGCGGGGAGCTAAGCGCATCATTTACTCTGATGACGGCTATATCTACTACACCGATGACCACTACGAGACGTTCGAGCTGCTTTATGAGCCCTGATGCGGAAAAGAGCTGTTGACGGCATATAACATAATGATGGAATACGGACAGGTTCGGAGTGCGAACAATAACGAACCTGGTTGGAGCAGGACTAAGACGATGGAAAGAGTTTTTTACATAGACTTGGCGGGAATATCGACCAAAGAAGAATTTCATAAGTTGCTGGCGGAAGAGCTTCCTTTTCCGGACTATTACGGCGGAAATCTCGATGCCCTTTACGATGTTCTAACTGACGACGGTGAGGGCTGGAATGTGATATTCTATAATGTAACAAAAGCGTCGGAGCTGGCTGATTATTTGAAGAAAGCCCGCAAGATGGCGAAGAGAGCTATGATGGAAACACAGGATCTGAAAATTAGGTTCTTTGATTGATAGGACGGGACTTTACGGCTCAATTTACTATAGGATTTTCAAGGGGACCAGCAGATGTGAAAATATGACAAAGAGAACCGTCCCCATTGTCACCTTGTCACCCTGACAAAGAGAACCGTCCCCATTGTCATGTTCGTCCGCTTACAGTCCCAGTAACTCTTTCAGGTATTTTTTCAGGCTGGATGCTGTGATGCTGAAAGCCGTTCTCTTACTTCCTGCAAAAGCAATCTGATCATCGTTTGGTTTGTTTGTGCCATTTATTACTATGACTGCCTTGCCTTTGTTGATGTTGTTGAGATACTTCACCTCATAGTCCACTCCCTCTTCGAGAACCACAAAGGTCTTCCCTATCTTGTAGTCAACAACAATTTTTCCATATGCCGCACCGGTCTCAGGATCTATGTCCGAAACCTTTCTCGGATATCCGTTGAACGGTATGCCGGAAAGCTTCTTGTTGGACTTGTTTGCAGGGTTGTATCCTGCGCCATATATCGTTATCCTTGCCTTGCTCAGATCATATACTTCATTAGTCACCTGGCGGCATACCTTGTATTCTTTAATAATAGTTCCGGAGTAATTTCCTTTTGCAGTGATACGGGCTTGTATAACAGCTACCGTGTCAGCTTCCGAAAGGGTCAGCTTGTTCTTTGATGTTATCTCCGTGTATTCTTCGTCCTCCTTATGGAAGTATCTGGTAGTATAATTGCTCGACGCAATCGTACTTCCATTCAGAGTCACTATAGGTGCTGAATAGTAGGTGCCCGGTTTTCCTGTATAGGCAAGATCAGGGATGTATGCATCGAAGACATCTTCATCGGCAATCGATTTTGGACTTAAGGTAAAGACATTTACTTTCGCTGTCTTGGTGTTCTTGATTGCCGGGGTTCCCTTATAGTTTCCAAGGAAAGTGATCGAGTATTCTGCCGGCTTTCCTTCCTTGCTGACAGACTTGTTGTTGGTGTAGGTTACTTTATAATCTGTGCCCTCGATCAGCCTGATCAGCATGCTTTCATCGTCGTTCGCATACTCTACACGAAGTTCATCTCCCAGGGTAACTCCGCCCGCTACAAAGTAATGTGGCGTTCTGCTTATATCCTCCTGATTGACTATGATTCGTCCACTGCCTGTATCCTTTACAACCAGAGGCTTGACGGTTATGGACTTTGAAATGCTTCCTGTATATGGTCCGATTCCCACAATGTTAATAGTCTTCTTCCCTGCGCTCAGGACGTCTGAAGGATAAGTGATGACATAGTTGCCATCCATTTCAATAGGCGTCTTGCTCTTATCTGCTGAGTCATATACCGTGATCAGAGACGCAAGTTTATTCTCCATCCAGCCTTTTGTTGCAAACGGATCATAGTACACAGCTGTCTTCGTATCTACAGTAACAGCAAGTTTCTTAATCTCTGCCTTGGTCTCTTTTACATGGACAGGTACAAAGACCTTTCCTGTGAAGTTTCCTTTTCCTTCAACCTCAAGTGTAAATTCACCGGCTTCAGGGTATACCTTTCCGCTCATGGGATCCGTGATAGTGTAATCCTTTGCTGCAAGCTTGTAGGATCCGTAGGTTATTACCGGTGCTGTTGCCTTCTGACCGGCTGCGATGGTTATGTGGCCTATTCCGATCTCAGGCGTTCCTTCTTCATCACCGGCAAGGTCTTTCGGCAGAATTGTAAACGTAAGAACCTTGGAATCAGAAAGATTTCCTTTTCCTTTGATAGTAACTTTTCCGCCTGCCGTCACTACTCCTGTTGTCTTGTTCCTTGTTACGTTTATGTTTCCTGAATATGAGACTGTATAATCAACGCCCGGAACAAGGGCGTCACCATTGTTGGTCACCTCGATCACAGGTGTGATCTTTGCTCCGGTATAGGTGAATACATCAATATCATTCTTGAACCTTGCTATCATTCCGTCTGTTGAAACGGTGACGATCAAGTTGTAATCTCTGTAATTACCACCTGTAACAGGAATGGTAATTGTTGCTGAAGCACCCGGATCCTGTGCCGTTGTCTTGTAAGTCAGCGTGGTTCCTGCTAACGAAGTGCTTCCCGCTTCTATCAGCTCAGGCACCTCTCCTCCAATGGTAATGACCGCACTGACATAACTCTGGCCTTCATCAAGTGCCGGAAGCTGCAATTTCTTTTCGCTCTTTACCCCGTTAGATACAGAGTCTGTTAAAAAGACATCCCCATGAATAGCTTCTGTAACTGTAAGGGTTCCGAGAACTTCCGTAATTTCATAATTCCTTGAATCGGTCGTTCCCCAGTCGATCACATAGGTATTAGGTGCTGAACCGACATCGGTGATGGTTCCTGCAGTGGTTGCTACAGCAGTCTGGCCATCGATCAGGCCTGTCACCTCAACATCAATGCAGGTGAGCGGAGTTCCGTCATATTCCTTGGACGCGCTTCCTGTTTTGATAATCAGATCCTTTGGTGTCACTTTAAGCACACCGGCAACAACAGTGATGTGGCCCGCCAGACTATCTGTTATATCAATCTCTCTGGAATCAAGTATCTGATATCCTTCTGCCAGCGTATTGCTGCTTTCTCCGACATCAGTCTGACTTCCGTTTGCACTTCCAACAAAGATGAAAGTGTCAGGAATTCCGGCCACGTCGATAACCTGCGGTCCGCTGCCATCGCAGGTAAGCGGAGTTCCGTCATACATCTTTTCCATACTGGGCGTAGTGATTACAACGTTCTCTATATTAAGCTCCCAGTCTGCGGTCAGGGTTATATCCTCAGTAACAGGGGTGTTGTTAAAATCAAATGGTGTTCCATTAAGGAGCCACTGTTTTAAAGTGTACCCCGCAAGCACAGGAGCTTCAGCCGGCTCTTGGGCAAAGTTCCCCTTAGGAACTACCTGTGAAGGCACAGAGCTGCCTCCTTTAGAATCAAAAGTCACGTTGACCGGTGAAGTAATATAGAATTTCAGGTCATCAAAGTATGATTTTGAATTCCATACTGCACTGAAGCATATATAATACAGTCCTGAGGGACACGGAATGTTTTCATAGCATCGGCCATCAATGTAAATATCATAGGTTCTGGCACTCGGCTTTGCCACAATCTTAACAGTGCACCATTTATCATTTTCTACCGTGCCCCAATCATATCCGTAAGCGTCAAAATGCTTGCAGACATAATTGTTTCTGACCATCAGTCCGGCTTCGTTGTTTACACCGGCACCGCTCGCATTCATGAAACCGAATCTGATGCCATCGTTTGTTCCGGCTTCATCAATATTGAATTTCCCTTCAAAGACATAATAGCTGTCATTAGGAAGTATAGGCAGCGGCACATATGCATGAGATGCATATCTGGATCGTCCATATAGCTGCAGCGATTTTCCCGACTCATCATCGATGTCTACGATTTTCTGTTGTTCAGGTCCCACACCGTCAACATCCTGTACAAGAGGTGCAAACGGATTTCCGGCCTGCTTACCATATACGCCCTGATCGTAGCTGTCAAAATCCTCAAAGTAATACACATCGTAAGGCATTGGTATGGTATGCACTTCGCTTAACAGCCCATCACGCTTTACCACCACATGGACATACTTCGCTCCTGTAGAGAGGTCAGCCACATCAATAGTCTGGGTTCCTTTCAGAGTAACGCCGCTTTCTATCGGATCGGCTACTATCTCCTCAGCATCTGGAGCATCTTCACTGTCCGTAACTTTGTAATAGTAAGTTCCGGAAGCAGACGTACGGAATTTCACGGTTGCTGTATCAGCGCTCGTACGCCATACACTCTTTCCTTCAAGAACAGCCTTGGCTGCTTCGGGTGCTGATGCACCTATAACACCGGACTCACGCTCTCCGCCTCCATAGTAAGTGGTTACCTTTTTCGAAGCATCCGGAGCACTGATATCTCCAAGCCCTCTGATTGTACCCTCAGGACCATATCCCATCTTGACAGTATCTAAAAAATCTGAAGCTTGTATATCATCAGAGTAGTAAAAATATGTTGCTATCCCATCCGATGCAGCAGTTCCGTCTCTCATAACCGGAACATAATAATCGTTCTCCCCGCTGCTTAATTCTACAAGCTCCGGATGGAGGTATCTGACAGTTGTAGAATCCGCATCTATTCTTATAGGATCTTGAGTATATAAACATGCCGTATCACATGATGTATCCTGCTTACTGTCTTTAACAGTATTGCTTCCCTCCAACTCACCATATACGCAGTTGATAATGTCCACAGGAGTTCCGCTTTCTTGATGTGCAACATCCGATCTCGTACTTCCATTGTCCTTGTAATTGTCAGTTATGATACAGTTGACTGCCGCCAGCCTGTCGTTTGCTCCACAGACCCTGATGCCTCCCTGACTGAAGCCACTCAGATATGAAGAAACATTTCCTGTGACGGTACAGTTCATGAGATAGATCTTATTTTGATTTCCACAGGTAATAGCGCTTCCACCTCCAACAGATGCATTATTCGCCATAACCGTGTTATTAGCATAAAGTGATCCCCAGATCAGCAATGCTCCGCCGGGAGCTCGATTATAAGTAAATGAGCAATTGTCAAGGACACAGACACATCCGGCATCCGTATCGCTGTCGCCCATCTGAATGGCAGCTGTCTGCGGAGAATTACCGGTTGTCGCATTTAGATAGAATGTACAGTTTTTCAAAAGAGCTTTTGAATTCTTCTTCGTATACAAACCTGTATTGGACCGGGTAACAGTAACACCCTCCATCGTAATTTCGGAACCGTTCGCCCCATAAACTGCTCCGATTGATTCTCCACCTATGATCGTCATATTTTCAAGTTTTACCTTTGAACCGGCTGATATAGCGAACACCCCGTATCCACTGGCATTTTCGTTTATCGATCCGTCCGGGTTAAGATAGGGCTCCAGAACACGGATTGTTTTACCATAACCGTCCAGCTCACATCCATCTGGAATATTTATATATTCAGATACAACAACCTCTCTGATATTCCGGTCATAAAGAGCCTCCTGCAGTTCATCAAATGTCGATCTTCCGGCATAAAACACCACTTCATCCTGGACTGCTCCAACCATATACTTGGGACTATCACTAAAGAATATTCCTTCCTGGTAGTCATAGTACGCATAACGCGTAGTAATTGTCCTTGATCCGCCTGATGCGATTGGTTTCTTAAGTGATACTCCTATTTTGGAAGAAGCATCCAGTCCAACCACTACCTCTAAACAACTTTCGTCATTATTTCCATACAGAACATTGGATGCAGCTGACCTACATAAATTGTCTGTTATCCTGACCTTCCCCATAAAAGTCAATCCATTATCAGGGTAATTTTCATCACTCCAATATATTCCTCCGCCTTGGCTTGTAGCCCTGTTACCAATTACACTTGCATCGGATATAATTGCATAGCTATTGTCAGCAATAGCAACACCACCTCCGGAAACCGCAGTGTTATCTATAATGACTCCACCCTCCAGATGAAAGCCATTGACACCGAATGCTCCGACACCACCTCCGCGGCCTCCCGAGATATTCTTAATGATTGCGCCTCCATCCATATAAAAAGAAGCGTCATCCTCCGTACGTACTCCTCCTCCGTCCAGAGTTTCATCTCCTCCTGCATTATCATTGTTTCCATAGATAGTGCCGCCATTCAGACCAACCCTGGCAGTGCTCTTTGCAAGAATTCCGTGCGTACCTCCGGTAATGATGCCGCCGGTCACAACCTGCTGCTCCTCATAATCAGGATGCGTGTACGTAAAAGCCTGCGTGTGAGTTGTTTCAGGCGCACTGTCACTAATAGCAAGTGAAGAGTAAGAACCCACTTCAAAAACACTGGCGTTACCGCTACCTGTTATGACATGGCCATTCAGATCCAGTCTTATAGTTCCCCACCCTTTGATAGTAGGCTCATTAGCGTAATCTCCACCGCCTTCACCGTATGTGACATCCTGGGTAAGGATTAAGTCTACATCTGGACACTGGGTCTTCTCATAAAGCTCACTCCATGTAGCAATTTCATTTTCCGCAGTCTCTAAAAGCTTTTCCTCTTCAGCTTCTTCGTCAATAGCCTCCGGATTTTCCTCTCCCTCTTCGACCTCAGGATCTTCCTCGCTCTCAATTTCAGCGTCGTCTTCATACTCATAAGCAGAGTCCGGATCTACAACTTCATCGTCTTCAATCGGTTCTTCAATATAAACCGATTCTTCAGAATCATCTTCCGCCTCTTCAACAGTTTCTCCGGGCGCAGTGATCTCTTTATCGTCAAAAGAGCCGTCACCTTCACCGTCACCATCCCAGTCGGCAAAATCACCTCCCCCTTCTGCCGCGTACGCAGTCACCGGCACAGAAAATGCCAGTACCACAGATAAACCGATCGTTGCAATTCTCTTAAATAGTTTTTTGCTGATCATAGGCCGTCTCCTTGCATTCTTTTCCCCAATTATTTACACCCTTATAACCATGCAAATCCGCACAAAAAACCACAGAGCGGAGTGCTCTTTTATTGTATCATGCAGCAACCGTTCTGTGGTAAATAGGCGTCAATTTATTTTTTAAATATAGTAAACTTCCATGCAGATATCACTTAGTGCGACAACCCCATTTTTCATTATAGTCCTAACAATTCTTTCAGATATTTCTTAAGGCTTGAAGCTGTGATAGTAAATGTTGTTCTCTTGCTTCCTGCAAATGCGATCTTATCATCGTTTGGTGTGTTGGTGCCATTTATCACAACGACAGCCTTGCCCTTGTTGATGTTGTTGAGATAAGTGACCTCATAGTCTGTTCCTTCAGTAAGCGGTACATAGTTCTTTCCTATCTTATAATCAACAACAATTGTTCCGTAAGCTTCTCCGGTATCCGGATCTATGTCCGTAACCTTTCTTTGATATCCGTTAAACGGAATGCCGGAAAGCTTCTTGTTGGACTTCTTTTCAGGATCATAACCTGCGCCGTAGATCGTTATCCTTGCCTTGCTCAGATTATAGACCGTATCAGCCTTCTGACGGATCACCTTGTAGGTATCCTTTAAGATTCCGGAGTAATTGCCCTTTCCGGCCACTGTTCCTTTGGCTGTGATCTGCACCTCAACCAAAGCTTCATCAATGCCTTCAGGAAGCGTCAGCTTGTTCTTTGATGTGATCTCGCGAAGCTCTTCGCCCTCCTTCACATAGTATTTTACTGTGTAATTGGAGGCTGCAAGGGTGCTCCCGTTCAGTGTTACTACAGGTGCCGAGAAGTAAGTACCGGGCTTTCCTGTATAGGCAACATCAGGTGTATATACGTCGAAGTTGTCTGCCGGATAGCCCTCGTCATCGGCTATTGCAGCTGTGATTATTGTAAATACATTGTCCTTTGCTGTCTTGGTGTTTTTGATGGCCGGTGTTCCCTTATAGTTGCCAAGGAACGTAATCGAGTACTCTGCAGGCTTGCCTGCCTTGCTGACAGCCTTGTTGTTGGTATAGGCTATCTTGTAGTCGATTCCTTCTTCCATCTCCCATTCACGATTGCCATCAGGGATCTGGTAAAAGACACGAATATCTTCTCCAATGGTGACACCACCCGCTTTGAAATCATAACCATCTTTATGTATCTTCTCACGATCCACCACGATGCTTCCGTTATTATCCGCCGGCTTCACCACAAGCGGTTTGATGGTTATTGACTTTGTTACGCTTCCGGAATAGTCTCCTTTACCTATGACAGTTATGGATTTCTTTCCTGCATTAAGCACGTCCGAAGGATATGTGATGATAAAGTCAGTATCCTGTGTAAGAGGAGCAGTCTTACTCTTATCCGCGGAATCATAGACCTTGATAAGGCTTGAAAGGATTCCTATCATATCCTCGTCGTCTGCAAACGGGTTAAAGTACACAGGCGTCTTGGTATCCGCTACAACCGTGAACTTCTTAAGCTCTTTCTTGTCCTCCACAACATTTACCGGTATTTCCAGTGAACCGGTGAAGTTTCCTTTTCCTTCTACAACAAGATTAAGCCCCTTCTCCGTATATGGCTTTCCGTTCATAGGATCGTGAACGGTGTAATCTTTTGAAGTCAGTTTGTAGGAGCCATAGGTTATAACCGGCGCTGTGACCTTCTGTCCGGAAGCGATGTTGATGGCACCGACTTCGATCTCTATATCACTGTCAGTTTTATCTATCAGACTCTTTGGCTGAATCGTAAACATAAGGACCTTGGAATCCGAAAGATTTCCTTTTCCTTTTATGGTTACTTTTCCGCCTGCAACAGGCAATCCTGTCGTCTTGTCTCTTGTTACATTTATGTTTCCTGAATATGTGACTGTATAGTCAGTTCCGACAACAAGGGGTTCCCCATTGTTGTACACCTCAATCTCAGGTGTGATTTTTGCTCCGGTATAGGTAAATACATCAATATCATCCTTGAACTCAGCATACAGTCCATCTGTTGAAACAGTAACGATCACATTGTAATCATTGTAATTGCCACCGGTAACAGGAATGGTAATTGTGGCTTCAGAACCGGGATCCTGCGCTGTTGTCTTGTAGGTCAGTTCCGTTCCATCTATCGAAGGGCTTCCTGCCACTATCAAAGCAGCCACTTCTCCGCCGATAGTGATATTATCGCTGACAAAGCTCTGACCAGGATCAAGAGATGGAAGCTGTAGCCTCTTTTTGGCCTCAATCCTGTTTGGAACAGTATCTGTCAGGGGGACTTCCTCATGCTGAGCCTTTGTAACCGTGAGGGTTCCAAGAGCTTCACTGACCGCATAATTCTCCGGATTGGTCGTACCCCATTCGATCACATAGTTATTAGATACTGTACCGACATCTGTGATGGTTCCTTCAGTAACCGGATTCACAGTCTGTCCATCAACCAGACCTGACACTGAAACCTCACTGCTGGTGAGCGGTGTCCCGTCATAAACTTTGGTTGCGCTTCCCGTCGTTATTGTAATATCTTTAGAAGTGACAGTGAGTGTTCCGGGCTTAACGGTGATATGACTTACACAGCCTTCAGTCACATCAAT
>JAEEGH010028686.1_pt1 | contig 10935 bp, 10 predicted proteins | sample 9134181 | NCBI WGS metagenome assembly JAEEGH01 (sample SAMN16246544, study PRJNA631951) | gut metagenome | biome: gut microbiome; feature: rumen; material: DP-attached | host: Bos | place: Iran: Karaj | collected 2018-10
TTAACCTAATAATTAACCTGGGATAACCATTTGATAATAAGTGGATTACAAACACTTGTCTCATCTGCCGCCGCTGTGGACTTTTGTATTTGTCTCAAAAAAGAGCAAATATTTTTTGCATTATCCACGTTTTTCCGTATCTTTGCATCCATGATACGATGGGCAAGCATTCTTTTTCTGGTCATTCTCTCGGCTGCATGTCTATTATTCCCTGCCTGCGACGGTGGTGGACGGCAGCGTATCCAGCTGGAAGAGCTGGAGCGGCAGAATCGTGCCGACAGCCTGATGACCAACGACTCGCTGGCCCTCAGCCTCGCTGGGTGGTTCGACCGCCACGGCACCGCCAACGAGCAGCTGCGTGCCCACTACATCCTCGGCCGCACCTATGCCGACCTGGGCGAGGCGCCGCAGGCCATCGATGCCTATAACGATGCCGTCGACAGGGCGGACACAACCGCAAATGACTGCGACTACTACACCCTTTGCAGGGTTTATTCGCAGATGGCTGAACTGTTTTATCAGCAGAATCTTATTACTGATAACCTTCGATGCCTCGATAAATCCATTGAATATGCTTATATGGTAGGCGACACCATAGCAGCACTGAATTCCTATGGGCAGAAAATTGTTGCTTTTGACTTGCAGAACAATCCAGATTCTGTCATTCAATGTAGTTCGAAGATAAAAGTATTACCAGATTTGTATTACCAATATTTGTCTATAGTATTTAATGCATATATCAAACTGTCAGATTTGGAAAATGCACGCAGATGCATGAAAACATATGAAGAAAAGTCTGGCTATTTTGACAGTTTGGGTAATATCGAAAAGGGTCGTGAAGCTTATTATCACATTAAAGGGTGCTACTATTCCGCAATAGGGGAACAAGACTCAGCAGAATTATACTATCGCAAAGAACTGCAGAATGGACGCGACTACAATAACCAAAACATGGCCGCCCGTTCACTATCGCTTCTTTTCAAAATTCAGAATAAGACAGACTCTGCAGCCAAATATGGCCTCTATTCATATCAGATGGTAGACTCTGTGTACATGCGAATGTCAACAAGAACGGTTGCCCGCATACAAGCTATGCATGATTACAGTCGCTATCAGCATAATGCTCAACGGGAAAGGGAACGGGCCAATCAAGAACGCGGTAAAGTAAGGCTACTTTTAGGTGTTGTCGTGTTGTCCTTCTTTGTACTTGCGTATGTGTTTCATAGAATCAGGCTATTTAGACAAAAAACCTACAAGGCGTTCAAGGCTAAGGTTGTCGAGCTTGAGCAAGTCCAGTCCGATGTTTTAAAACTTCGCTCAAACGAAGAAAACCTCCACAATCTCATTTGTGAGAAAGAATCTAAAATGAACCAGCTGAATAACGAGATTTCCTCCCTACGTAACAATAAAATGTCTTCCGAAAAGGAAACAGAGCAGCGTCTTCAAAAGTCTCCAGTATACCACATGCTTCATAAGAAGGCGAATCAAGGCGAGTTGTTAGGTGAGGAAGACTGGAGTCAGTTAAACCGACTGATTATTGAAACGCTTCCAGGCTTCTATCAATATGTCATGTCTGAACAATATAAGATAGGTATCAATGAATACAGGACACTTTTGCTGTTGAGACTTCATGTTAATCCCAAGCCAATTAGCTATTTATTAGGTTGTACACCTCAGAATGTCACAAAAATCAGTAAAACAGTCCTCTCAAAACTTTTTCACGTGACAGGAACTTGTTCAGATTTGAGGAATCGTATTATTAATATGTTTTGATACAGATACCATGAGATAATTGCAAAATCCGGTAAGTGGCTGGATTTCAGTATTTTTGAGATTGGTGAAATATTGGTGAAATCAAGATCCGCATTTTACTTGGAGGAATACAGAATCCCCCCTAATTTTGCAGACGTTATTTCTCAAACAATAAACCAATTACAATTATGAAACGTACATTATTATCTCTAATTATGATGATGTCTTGGGGGACTGCTTTTCTTCAAGCTCATCCAGTTAGTCTTGGCTACGAAGACCATTCTTCTACTGTTCCTCATGGCAACAAATCCCCCATCCGTCCTTGGCTTATTGACTTGACCGACAACATTATCACCATGTCGGCCACCCCGTGTGACTACACCCTCAATCTCTACGACGAGGATGGCGAGGTCGTCTATTCTGCGTTCGTTCCCGCTGGCACCACTCAGGTTGTGCTACCCAGCACCCTCTCCGGCAGTTTTGAGCTGCGCTTCGAGACCGACACCTATTATTATTACGGGTACATATATCTGTAAAGCAATCTCTCTTTCGTTGGGGAATGCATCTGAACATGTGTTCCCCAACTTTCCTGTTTGAATCAACTAAGTTATAGAATTACTCATAAAATATTAATGTTACAATTATGAAGAAGACTTTTAAGTATGTAATTTTGCTCTTTGCTTTTCTCTTCTCTCATGTCTGCTATTCACAAACGCATGTTCAGTCACGGGATGTAAAGAGAATAGCCGGAAAAGCCTATTTGTCAAGTAGAGGGAGCCTCTATGAAATCAGAGAAGGTGTTCTTCTCGCGAAGCTGAAGGATGATAAGAAACAATTAAGGGATGGAATAAAGGCTATCAAAACACATTCCTTCGGAATGATTGAAATAGCTGTTCCTGACAGTGTTCTTATTGAAGATTATCTTACTACGTTAGAAAAAACCGGAGATTTTGATTATGTTGAATATGACACTTATGCTAAGTCCTGCTTGAGTCCTAATGATACTTATTACAGCGACCAATGGGGACCTGGCCATATTCATGCGGATGCAGCATGGGAGATCACCACTGGTTCGCCAACTGTTAAAGTTGCTGTTATTGAGCAGTCAGGCTTTCAATTAGACCATCCTGACCTGTATTACGGGAATGATAGTTATTCAAATTTAAGTGTTTCCGAAGGAGTGGATTATGTCTCATCAACGGATCATACTCCAACAAGTAATCATGGCACAATGGTTGCTGGCATCATCGCTGCAAAGACTAACAACCAGGTTGGTATTGCAGGTGTTGCTGGCGGAAATGGTTCTCCGGGTGTGAAAATTGTTCCCTATCGTATATCAAGTGTCTCTCATATCGCAAGCGCTATTTATGATGCATGTGATAAAGGAATTAGAGTTATCAATATGAGTATTGATTGTTCTGTTTGTGTTTTTTTAAATACAGCCTTCACTTATGCTTACAATCATGGTGTGATTGTTGTTTGTGCATCAGGAAATGATAGTTCCTCCCAGTTATCATATCCAGCAGCAAATGAATATACTATTGCTGTTGGATCCATTAGTTCAGGTGATTATAGAGCTTCCGATTCAAATTATGGTGAAGGACTTGACTTGGTGGCTCCTGGAGTTGGGATTTTTAGTACTTCAACCAGTGCTGATGGTTATTATTATAGTGATTCCGGGACTTCGTTTGCTGCCCCATATGTTTCCGGAGTAGTCGCCCTGATGCTTTCCGTGAATTCTACGCTAACGCCAGACAACATTAAATCTATTTTAAGGAATACCGCAAAAAAAATCAGACCAACTTCTTACACTTATAATTATACAGGTTGGAATGAAGAAGTTGGCTATGGTTTGTTGGATGCTTTTGCTGCAGTGTTGATAGCAAACAATTGTTCGATATCAGGCCCGTCTTGTATTTGTAGCTCGTCATCAGGCGTGTACACTGTCAATAATCTGCCGTCATCATTCAGTGTTCTTTGGGATTTTACAGACGGTTTCGGCACATGTACATCCTCCATGTATATGTCTGGCCATACATGTACTATAGCAAACAACCAGAGCAAATCGTATATGGGAACACTGACTGCAAATATATATGATAATAACGCAAACCTTCTGTACACTCTCAAGAAAGAAAACGTTGCGCTATATGCAAGCTTCTATGGCACATGTTCTGGCGGTTATCTTCCTAATCCAGAATTGCAGCCTAATGCAACGATATTTGTGTCAAAGGGCTCGGGAGTATTACTGAAATCGCCAAACTTTGTGTTGAAGAACATTTCTCATTCCGTCACCACGCCATCATTCTGGGATTATAATAATTCTACAGGCGAATTAAGTGTCAGTTATCCGTACAATGATACCAATAGTCCTATCCTGATAAACGTTCAAAACAACACCAATTATTCAGACTGTGATAACAGCTACTTGTTTGCTATCATGCCAAATAATGTCTTGCACAGTTACGCATTGAACGCCACTATCGACGGCAATGGGACATGCGTTGTTTCCCTTGTAGACAAAGAGAACAGCGCAGAGGTGAGTTCGATGCTTGCTAACTATGGCATCACTGTAACCAAGAAGGAGTCATGGATGTTTGAGGTGTTCAATGCCACATCAGGCAGGAAGGTGTTCAGTCAGGAGATGACAGAAAGAAGCTGCTCTGTCAGTACATCGAGTTGGGAATCCGGTCTTTACGTTATAAAAGCAGTTATTGGTAACGAAGAGCTAAGTGAAAAACTTGTTGTAAAGTAGTGAAGAAGGTTAAATAATACTAAAAGGGAAGTGCTGGGATGCAGGATTCCAGTGCTTCCCCGTTTCTAGAGTAGAAATTATCAATTGTAACAAATAAGCGATGAAAAAGATTCTAGTTTATGCATTCCTTATGTTCCTGACAGGAGCTTTGATGGCAAGTTGCAGCGACGATGACGAGGGTACTGTCATTCCGCCTTTGGAAGCAGAAGAAGCAGTTACTGAGTTTTTCAACGAGGCGCTGCCCGAGAAAGGCCATTCTAATTCTTTCTTCTGTCATCTGGATACCAACATTCACATGATAGGTCCCATTTTGGGGAATTTCGTCTACGTCATCAACAACCGTGATCAGTTGGAAGACTTCTATCAAGGTGACAAGGAACTGCCCGAGATTGATTTCAGAAAATACACGCTCATCATCGGACAGCAGAAAATTGGATGTCAAGAAAACTATCTGGTGGAGAAGAGATTGACGGCGGATGACGAAGGCCTCCACTTGTACTTGCATACCAAGCATGACTATGAAGTAAAGTCCTTAGCCATTCAGATTCTGTACTATTGGGGGCTATATCCCAAGCAGCAGCAAAAACTGGTTTCGCTGGATGTCTTTCATGAGTACACCAAAATGCCTGAGACGAATGTGAAACGTAGATTATATGTCAATCAGGGAATCACCGGGAACCAGTGATAAGAGTCCCTCTAAGGTGACCAGGGGACGGTTCTTCGCAAGACGTCCGCGTAGCGCCTGAGCACCCGCTCGACCTATGGTCGCTTTTACAAAGCGTAGCGACTAAAAGAACGGAGCGCAAGAAAGCGGCAGAGCCGAGCGCCGTGATCATTTTTGAGTGAAGATTTTTGCAGTTCAGAAATATGTTAGTACTTTTGCACAGACAAACAAGAAGTCGACGAAATATGACACGACAAGCAAGAAAGCTTAGCGGACTAGGAACCTACCAGGGTGTTTGGTACCGGCATGCATCAGCTGTCACGGCTGGCGGGCCTCTCTTCTGGAGCAACACAATAGTTGTTGCCTATGAAAAAATGATCAGAAGAACCGACCCCATGATCAATATTATTAGTTATGAATAAACTCTATTTTTCACCTTTACTATTACTCCTCTTCATTTCTATACTTGTACTTGCCTGCACATCTACGCGGAAGGATACTAAGGAGGGGAAATGTTTTGTAAGTGTACAGATTAATAATGTACCAGATACAACTTATGCAAAAGTAGCATGGCTACATCAGAAAAATGAATTCTTCGAAATAGAAGAGATTGATTCTATTCCTGTTATCAATGGTCTGTTCTCATTTGAATGTTCTATTGAAAGACTGACAAGTGCATCAATATGTATCAATAAAAACTATATGCGGATATACTTAGAGCCAGGTGATATTACAGTAAACTTGGACGGTTCCGCCCCTTACCTTGTTAGTCAGTCAGGGACTTCGGTGGATAATGAGTTGGAAGTGGTCAATAACTATCTTTTGGAGAACAGTAAACGCTCTATTAATGATTGTTTCAATCAGTATGGCGGATATTGTTACCACACAGAGCGCTATGATTTAATTGAACATAGGAAAACAATAAAGCAGAGACAATCGTTATTACTAAATTTTATCCGTTCCCACATAGACTATAGAATTGTACCAGATTTGTTGCATCAAGTATTGTTATTATACGACTACGAGTCACTCGGCGCCCAACAGATTGAAAGTATAATTCATGATATTCAAGATATCTATAGTGATATTCCTTCAGAAAACAGGAATTCTGATGATTATGAAATGGTGGGGTGGGAGATAAAACAGATACTGTGTGCTGCTACAGCCAATGAACATATTGGCGGGAATGCTCCAGACTTTCAATGCAGGACTACTGATGGCAAGCAATTTCGATTATACAACTATTTAGGAGAGGGTTTTGTTTTGTTGCATTTTGGGGGTGACGTGCGAGATGAATCCCAGAAATTGTCAGATTATTATAATATACCAAAGCTGAAGATAATCAGCATTACACATAATTGTATGCCTAATGACGAAAAAGCTTTTTCGCAATTTGTGCAAGACAGATGGCCAGTATCCCAAAGTGTTAATGATTGGTCATATCATGGTATGCGGCTTTTGAGTCCAGCTTGTATATATCATGTTATAGAATTACCTACATGTGTCCTTATATCGCCGAGTGGTACCATTATTGAGCAGTGGAATGGGAGGCAGATGCCAACGGGAAAGAATATTAAGGATTTGTTAAAGAGTTACTCAAATAATTTCAAGTGGGAAGACAACTCTTATTGGCGACACAGTGCAACTGGAAGGCGAGACGACAATAGATTTGGGAGCAGAATTAGAAATCAAGAATTAATGAACAAGAATTATGGAAAAGAAATGCATTTGTCTGTTATTGTGCCTTTTGTCAATGAAGGCCAGTGCCCAATATGAAGCTGAACATTTCATGTTGGAAGACGGAAAGACCTGGAATTATGACTATCATCAATTAGAGTTAACTGACACTGAAATAGTTTTTCCTGTTAGCTATACTATTTTAGGAGATACGGTGATGGATGGAAGATCATATAAGAAAATGTATAGGGAAGGACAAAATCAGCGGTGTTTTTATGCAGGATATCGAGAAGAAGGGCTTAAAGTGTTTGTGCGTTTTCCAGATATCGAAGAGGAATTAACTGTTGTATATTTCGAATATAATGGAGAAGAGCTTAATCCATATTTTAAAGTAAAAGAACGCATTGATTCCATAGAGGTGAATGGAATCCTGTACCGACGTCATACTTATACTTATTATGTGAATAATCAAGGGGAAAGACAGTATATCGGTGTTGAGGGAATTGGATATTTGAATGGACTGAATTCTCCCGCTATGTATGAGCTTGATCTCGACTGTTATTGCGACTATGAGACCTTTACATCTTGTGAGATGAATGGCACCACCATCTTCCGATTTAAAGATTTCTACGCTCCTGCATATCATGCAATACCAGAGCATTTGCAAACCGTAGGCATAGAAGGACTACCTCATAGAGAAGTCTTCTACGACATTAATGGACACCGGTTGGCCACGCCCCCGACAAAAGGAATCTATATTCAGGACAGGAAGAAGGTTACTGGGAAATAGAAGAGAAAATCATGAATTCAATGTTGCCTCTTCGTTTAATTGTGTAAAAAAGTATGAATCAGATGCAGTATATCCCACATATCGCAGTTTAAAGGATAAAGACTCATTGATAAATGTTTATGATGATGAAAAAAGTATTTTATTGTGTATTATGCTCATTGTTGGCCATGATGTTGACAACGGGCTGTAGTGATGACGATGAGACGGTAGAAACCATTAGGGTGGCTTCTGTCCGCAGCGTTTATTTCAATTTCGGCATGGCAAGGCCTGCCTATTTCGTGAAGGAAAATGGTATCGGAGAATGGCAATTCGGAATTATTGAAGGGGATTTCGGCTATGAGCTTGGCAATGAGTATACGCTGAAAGTAACTAAAGTGGTGCCCGATCCGGGTTTGATGGATGCCAATACGTATTACAAATACGAAGGAACAATCTCGAAAACACAGACAGATTCCAAAGGCCTTGACGAACAGGCGATATACAAAGAGGAATTTGAGGGAGTCCCCGTTCCGTACTTGGTTTACACGGGGAAGGCCACGTTGGATACCATCACGGTAGCTTCCGTTCCTTCTCCTGAGGATGAGACCTACTATATCAAGGAGAAAGGGGATGAAGACTGGAGTATCATGAAGATTAGCGGTTTTAGGAAAGACGAATACAATTATGTGGCAGGCTATGAGTACGTACTTGTCATCATGAAGCTAAATCCCGGTGTCGCTATTGAGAATGTGCCACCTTACAGTTATCTCAAGATACTGTCAAAGGAGCAAAAGGACTCACAAGGGGTATTTGATTGAACATGGTGCATGCGTAATCACAAGAACCTCCCCCGTGATTTCCGACTTATATTTGAACGCTCTCGTTTAATAAAACATATAATTATCTATGAGTCCATAAGATATTTTTGCAGAAAAGTGTAGGAATGTGAAGGAAAAATCGTACCTTTGCACCTAGAACTTATTTTTTGAAACAGGGAGTCCTTAGGGGCATTTGGAATCTCACGACAACAGCCACGTCATATTATTCCACTAACCAAAGGCATCCTCATGCGCTCCTCTTGCAAGAGGCAGCGTATGTTGGTATGCAGTAGTGGAAGTATGACGTGGCTGTTATACTCGTGAGACTGTGACCATTCATCACCGCCTCCCTTTTCAATAAATATGTAGGTGACAGGACAGGATTGTTACATTCCCCAAAGTGATTTTTTGATTTTATTAACGCCATAGGGTATGAATGTACTCTTGGCAAGTCAACAGGTATTTAACGAAAACATGAATATGAAATACAATGAAGAAGAAGTCCCAGACAATCTGGGCGGCCCCGGCGACATGCTGCCCGCCGATGTCCTGAAACTGGTGAAGGAACTGTTGGAGCAACTGCGCCGCGCAGACAAAGATCGCCAAGGCAGCAAAATCGAATTTGTGTATGTCGCCTCCGGCGGACAGCATGTAGAGACACAGATAAAGATTGAAGCCCACCCCGGCCCTCCCAAGCCTCACCCCCTAACCCCCTCTCCAACTGGCGAGGGGGAACGCCCAAGGGGCGGGAAGTTGCCGGAAGTGCTGGCTACCGATGAGGCGATGGCGTTGTGGAGGGAGGATAGGAGCGGGGAGCAATCTCAAGCACAGACTCAATCCCAAGAGGAGCGGATACGACAAAGTATTGCACTGCTGATGGAGGAACGGTATGGCGAGGAACAGCTGTTCAATCTGCAAGGGCATTGGCAGGCGGTGTACCGCATACTAGTGGATAAGGGCTATTGTCGCGACTCAGACTTCAACGGCTTCGATGCCTTCATCCAACGGGTGATGCCCGCGAAGGTGAACAAACCGTATAAGAAAGACTCGGTGAAGCAGATTAGCAAGACTGATTTTGCACTCCCCTTTGACCGTTGGCATTATGATCCTCAGACCTCCACGACCCGTAAGCCATTCGACCGGATGGTAGCCGTGGCCACGCGGTTCCATGAGATTTTGGAGGAAATCGGGGTATAAACAAGAAAAAGTCATCGAAATATTTGGAATTAACAGGAATTATTACTATCTTTGCAACGTCAAAGTAAACATTTTGGCTATCCGGGCAGAATCCCGAGGGGGCAGGACCATATCGCCACCGCCCATTTAAAAGTCACCTTTGGGTGGCTTTTATTTGTAATAGGCAAACATGAATTTCTTCACGAAGTCCTTGTCTGTTGCTGCTTTACGTTTTACAAGGATACTCTTAGCTCCTTTGAAAACAAGTACCTCAAAGGCATCGGGGTTGATGTTGAAGAATATCGTAATTTCCTTTGCTAATAGTCGCGCATTGTAGTCTGTCGTCATGTTCAGCAGTACATGCGTTGTTTGGCCTACGGATTCAAGCAGGCGATTCACGACTGAGGCTTTTCCCTGAATAGTCTTCAGGTCGTACATCTTATACACGCCTTTGTTCTCGAAGATGAAGTCGGCAGTACGGATGCCCTTGGGATTGGGAAGGATATACACCTTGTTGCCGTGAGCGACTGCCTTTCGGGCTGCATCCAACAGAGAGGGCATGTCTTCCTTGTGACTCCCGTCAGCTGCAAAAATGTCCTTTTCGTTTTCAACAGGTTTGAAGATGTACAGCCCCGTTAACATCTTTAGTTGACGGATAAACTCGGCTCCTTTCAGTATGTGAAGCCTTGCAAGTTCTACAGCTATATCGTATTCCGGCATGAATTGTTTTCTTGTTTTGAGAATCGGATGCAAAGGTATAAAATAGCAAGGAAATACCCAAATTTTTCACTCACGTTTTCACCCATGCTTTCACTTTTCCCACACGTTTTCCCCCAACGGCGTTTTTCTTGTCGGAGACTCTTGTTTTTCGTAACTTTGTGCTCAAAAAAGCGACAAATCTTTATCAATATGGATGACAACAAACCTAAAAGGAAACGGAAGAAAGGCGCGGACGGTGCCCCCAAAGAGCACAAGAAGCCGTGGAAGGAGGAGTATGCCACGGTGGACGATATCCAGAACTTCCTGATGGACCGCGTGCTCCTTCGCCATAATGTGATCACGAAGCGGGCGGAGTGCAGAGCCCCCTCAGTTCCTCCCCGCTCGGCTCTGCCGCTTTGCTCCGCAAAGAACTGGAGGGATGACACTGCGCTGGACGGCTGCTCTCCCTGTGGGGGAAGGCCGGAAGAGGACTGGGCGCCTATCTCCGACCGCATCGTGAATTCGCTGTGGACGGAGATGTCGCGCATGAAGCCCGTGAGGATCCAGGACATGTACCGCGTGATAGAGTCGGACTTCGTGCCGGAGTACCATCCCTTCCTGTTCT
>JAEEGH010028687.1_pt1 | contig 10935 bp, 6 predicted proteins | sample 9134181 | NCBI WGS metagenome assembly JAEEGH01 (sample SAMN16246544, study PRJNA631951) | gut metagenome | biome: gut microbiome; feature: rumen; material: DP-attached | host: Bos | place: Iran: Karaj | collected 2018-10
GCAATCTTTTCAAATATTTTGAGCACTTCAAAGGCAATGGTATTTCTGATAAAGATGATATTTATAAAAGAGCAGAGTCATATTGTTCTCATATTGGACTTTCAAAAGATGAAATAGCCTCGATTAGGAATAATCTCCTTGAAGATATAAAAAAATAAGAAAATATTTAATTGAGAATAATTTTTGAGATATCGCTTTTAATAAAGGGCGATTTTTTTATTTCTCATTTTTTAAGATTTTCTTATTAATTAATAATGAGTTGTTGTCAGAAACATAATTATAATTAATTATTAGTAAGCGCTCTCATATAATGAAAATAGGAATAAACCAATTTTTGTTTATGAAACTAAAAACGGTTTTAGTCGGATGTGGAGATCGTACTTGTGTGTATGCTGATTTGGCAATGCATACTTTTGATGCGATTGAAATAGTTGCAGCTGTAGATCCAGATAAGGAAAGACAAAAATACGTTCATGAACATTTTGGTGTACCTTTTGAAAAATGCTATTCCGATATAAAAGAAGTTTTAGCATTAGGCAAAATTGGTGACTGCGTTATTAACGGAACAATGGACCAATTACATGTTGAAACCGCAATTCCATTCTTGGAGCAAGGTTATGACATGCTTCTTGAAAAACCAATTACTAACAACGAAAAAGATTTACTTCACTTAGCGAAAGTCGCAAAAGAACATAACTCAAAATTGATGATTTGCCATGTTCTTCGTTTCTCACCGTTCTATAGAGAAATTAAGAAGATTCTTTTAAGTGGTGAAATAGGCGACATTATGACAATTAACACTTCTGAAAGAGTAGGTGTTTATCATAGCTCGGTTTCTTATCTAAGAGGAAAATGGAATACTGAAAAAGAATGTGGTTCCTCTTTCTTGCTCGCGAAGTGCTGCCACGACATTGATTTAATCGTTTGGTTAAATGGTGGAGATAAACCAGTTTCAGTTTTTTCTGAAGGAGATCGAAATTTCTTTAACGAAAATAATGCTCCTAAGGGGTGCGGAAATAGATGTATGGTGGATTGTCCAAAAGAAATTAAAGATAAATGTATCTATGATGCGGAATCTCTATATATCAAAAATGATTATCTCCCATGGTATCCATGGCAGTGCACTGGTAAAAATTACCAAGATGTAACTTTACAAGAAAAGATTGAGTCTTTAAAAACTTATAATCCTCATGGCAAATGTGTTTATAAATGTGGTGGTGACATTTTAGATCATCAACAAGTTTTAATTAAATTTGAAAACGGCGCAATTGCATGTCATACGCTTGTTTTGGGCGCAATGAAAGCAGATAGAACCATTCATATCGCTGGAACAAAAGGAGAAATTGAAGGTTCAGCATCATCTGGAAAACTTTGCATTAGAACATTTGATAAAGAACACGCTGGATATTTTGAAAGAATAATAGACTTTTCTGATAAACAAGGAGAAACCGGAGGCCACTTTGGTGGTGATAAAGGTTTAGTCCAAGATTTCCTTGCCTATATCGGTGGAGGAAAACCAAGTATTTCTACAACAATTATTGATGATTCTTTAATTGGTCATTTGCTTGTTTATGCTGCAGATGAATCAGTTAAAAAACACGAACCTATATTATTTAATAAGGAGTGCCGAAAATGAGAAAAAGACTAGTTATTCCTGTACTTTTTGTAGTTTCAGCTGCTTTAGCACTTGGTTTCGCTAACGCAAGAGTTAGCAATAATTCTTTGCCTGTCGAAGCCGCATCTCAAGTAGATTCTCAAATTTCATCTGTCCAAGTTAGAAGTGGAGGATCTGGTTCAAATTTCCTTGTTATTCTTGACTCAAATATTGATCCGAGTAGTTCATATGTCACTATTAGTGGTTCAAAATACAATGCTCCTGAATACGTAAATATTTATTTGGAACCACACGGAACAGCAATTCCACTTTCTTCGATTATTGATTCTAGTGAAAACTGGACACTTAATCTTTGGAGCAGTGGTGGCATCATGTTCCCAATTAGTGACGCATTATTCGAGACATATAATGGCTCAACAATTTATGCCATTGAAATTTTGGAAGGCTGTACCTATCCAGATAATAATTTCAATAAAGTTTACGTAACTGAATCATGTAAATTCACCAACAATTCTTATGGTGATTCTAGTGCTAAAAACGAGGCATTCTATTGGTCAAAAATTGAATATCTTGCACCAAGCGATATCACAATTAGCATTACCGCCGGTCAAACACGCGCTGATACAGAAAACAATTTCTATAACATCTGTTTGTGTTCAGATGTCTTTAATGGAGTGGAAGTAATTGATTATAACGATCTTTCAGAAATCAATGCTTATAGCAAGATTAAATTATTCTTATCAGATAGCGATACAGGTCATTACTTATCAGAAATCACCTCTTTAAGAACAGGTACTCAAAATAGATGGTCCAGTGCTACATTCTTGTTTAATTTAACAGCTGCTGAATATGAGTTATATAACGGCACTACAATTTTTAAAATGGTTGTTGAAGCAGGTTGCCAAGTAGTCCTTAATAGACAAATTGTAACTATTCCTACTTCATATGAACTTTTTAACAATAACTATGGAAATCCTGCATATAAATATGAAGTTTGTTTTTTCGAACAAGTAATAACTCCACTTAATCCAATTGATATTATTGATGCACAGGTTCGTGCAGACGTTCCAAATAATTTCTATTTCATTGACGTCCGTGCAGATGAATACACTGATACTGCTGTTATTGAATATAACAATCTCGGTGACTTAAATACATATTCTCATATTAAGATTTATCTTAGTGGTTCAGATGCTGGCACATTACTTCAAGATGTTACTTCTTTAAGAAGTGGATACCAAAATTTATGGACTTCTGCCGCTATGTTGTTCGCATTAACTTCAGAAGAGTATGAGACTTATAATGGTACAACAATCTATAAGATTGAAGTTCTTGAAGGATGTGAATTATACATTAACAACCAAGTCCGTGTAGTTAGTGGTCATTTTGCATATATTAACACTGAGTGGGGACTTGAAAGTGCTAAATACGAAGCATTCCATTTTATTCCAGAAACTGAAGGCCTTGAAAAGTTAGGTAATGCTGAACTTTCGGGAATCCATAACCGTATGGATAAAGATAGTGGTTTCCGCTGGTTACTATTTGTTTTCTCAGAAGAAATCTTTTCAGTAAATATGGATGTTACTTCTTGGATGGAGAAAGTTAATTTACTTGATAACGTTTTAATTTATTTAGAAAACGATGGTGAACCTCTTACCTTACGACAAATTTATGATCCTGCTACCGATGGAGTCACTCTTCAAATGTTTGGCGCAAGAAACGTTTTAGGTGTTTCCATTTCAAATGAAAAGGTTGGTGAAAAATATAAATATGGTGGACCAGAAATGTATAGAATCACCATTAAAGAAAACACCGAAATTCCAAATCAAGAAGAAGGTGTTGATGGATATAGATTAATTGAAAAGGAAATTTCCTTTATTAATACTGATTACGGAAAATATGGCGAAATTCCTGGTGCATTTGATGAAAATAATAATCCACGTTTATACGAAGAATGGTGCATTAACTTCACTGTAGAAGTAGCTGGATTAGTTAGTTTAGGAGATATTGGAATTTCAACTATCCATAACCGTATGGATAAAGATAGCGGTTATCGTTGGTTTATGATTTTCCTTGATACTGCAATCTATGATGTTTCACTTAACGTTAGTGAATGGTCTGAAAAAGTTAATCTTTTAGATAACATTTTCATCTACCTTAGTGAAGATGGTGAACCAATCACATTAAGAAATATTTATGATCCAACCACAACCGGAATTACACTTCAATTATTTGGTCAAAAAACAATGCTTGCAGTCTCAATTTCAAATAGAAAAGCTCAAGACCAATATACATATTGTGGACCAAATATGTTTAAAGTTGTTATTGAAGCAGGAACACAAATCCCAACATATGAAAAAGGTATTGCTGGCTTCCGTACTGTTACTGCCAAAACTGTTTTAGTTAATGATGAATATCACATGTATGGTGAAATTGATGACACCATGGATGATTATGGCAATCCACGTCTTTATGAAGAATGGAATACCAAATGGAGTTTAGCAAGTTGCCTTGTCTCATTTAAGGTTGTTGGTGTTGAAGGTGTTACTTTCCCAGACATGTTGTTAGATTATGGTCAAAGAGTATCTTTGTCCAAGTTCGCAATTGAAGGTTATGAGCTTAAAGTTACAACCGAAGAAGGCGAAACAATTTACGAATGCATTATTGGTTCAAATCACAATATGAATGTTGTTCTAACGTATTCGCCAAAAGATGGAGGAGGCGAGAAGGACAAAGAAAAAGTTACTTTCTGGACCAAACTCAGAAACTTCTTCAAAAAGATTGGTGATGCTTTTAGAAGACTTTTCGGTGGTAAATCAAGTTCAGATATTAAATCTATAAATTTTATGGAAAAGGGGGAATAAAGCATGAAAAGCAAATTATTAACTTTTACCTTAATTTCTTTGGTTGCAGTTTGTTTATCAAGTTGCAAAAAACAAAATAAAGAACAATACAACCCAATTGAAAAAGATGAAATTACATATGATGGAATTAACCTCCATTACAACTTTTCTGATAAAGACATGACAACTTTCATGAACGATTTTACTCATCGCAACATGAGATTTGACTCTGATTCATGTGGTGAATTCCCTGTTGCACACGGAACTGGCTTTGCCAAAAACTGGGAAGCTATGGCTGTATGTTTCCAAAATTCAGTTAAACAAGTTTATAGAGAAGACAAATTTCAAAAAATTGCTGAATATATGATTCAAATTGATCAAGATGATCAAGGAATGATTTACAATACTCCACTTGTTAACGAACAACCGTTCTCCGAAGCTGGTGTTGATCTTAGTGGATTTAGCGTTCCACAAGGATGGCCATTCCCATCATGGCTTAATGCTGTTAATAACTACCTTGATATGGGTAATTTAGATGCTGTTCATACAACTGAATTCAACTTCAATGATGGTGGTCACCCACAAAGCAAGGGATGGAAAGTTAATAATGGAACATTCTATGTCGGAGATAACACAGGTTATGCTCATTATGAATTCTCTGATTTATCTTCATCTCAAACATTTGAATTTTATAGAGACAATTTAGAAACTCTTCTTCCATTCTCTCACGGTATCGATTCAAGATTTTCTCCAATGATTGATATGGAAATTGAATTTATTGGCACTAATTTAAAAGATTACAACATTATTTTCAAAGTAGAGGGAGATGATAATTGGCATGTTGCTCCACAAAGTTTATATGCTTCAACTCCAATAACTAACCTTAATACATATGTCCATATTAGACAATTTTTTGATATGTATTTAGACCCAGAATGGAATCACCACACGATTACTCATCTAGGCGTTCAATTTGTTGGTAAAGAAGGCAAACAATTTAGCGTCACTGGTGGTAAAGTTAACTTTATTAGACCAACATATGATACACGTCAATCTAACGCTACATATCAATTTATCTTAGCCTTAGGTTCATATTTCTCATATACCAGAGATATGAAGACATTAATAAAATTAATGCCAAAAGCTAGAAAAGGCATTTTATTCCTCAATCACGCCTTAGAAGGCGAAAAAGGATTACTTTCACTTGAATATATGTATGGACACGATGGCGTTTCCCCTTATTGCATTGAAGGAAAAGAAAACGATCGTTTAGCATACCATGGCATTGGAAATGGTTATGGTGACTTAACCCTTGCTCCAATGATTAACCTTGAAGCGAATAATTATTATTATGGTGCTTTAAAGACAATGGCATATCTCGAAGAAGCTATGCTTGAAGTAGAAGGCGATAATCCATCAACCCTTTCTATTAAAAATAGAATGCCAGGTGGAGATAGAGTTACTTACAACTACAATAAAGACTCATTAGCAGAATTAGCTGCAAAAGTTAAAACAAATATGGAAAAACCAATTCATGTTGAAAGAGTTGATTTTGATACAACTTATAATGCTGGAGATTATTACTATCGAAACACTGGTGGTTTATGGAATCCAGAAACCGGTAGATTCTGTGTTGGTATTAATGAATATAACGGTAAAATTTTAGATTTTGGCCATGTCTATTTAAACCTTGAATCTGTATGTGCAGGTATCGGTACTGATGAGCAGCAACTTGAAATTATGAAGTGGATTGACGGTCAAAGAATCATCCAAAGCGATACTTCCAAAGGAAAAGATATTTATTTCTATGAATTTGCTCCAAGATTTAATACAGCTGACTGCGAACTTAATGGTGGTTGTTATGGTTTTATGCAAGATGAAAACTTCTATTATCGTATATATCAACTTGGTTATGGAAGTTGGTCTAGACAAGTTCAAAATGGTGGAGCAGTTATTGCTTGGTCATATTATGACCTAGTTGCGAGAACCAAAATTTTAGGTATTGATAATGCACTTGATAGACTTGAAGAAATTAAGAAATGGTATCTTAAAGTTTTAAATTATGGTGGTAACGGACTAACCTTCTATGAAGACTACTATATGGATCTAGATGCTGAAGTAACAATGGATAATCCAGATATGTATATGGTTTATACACTTCAAGCCTCTGGTAAACGTGGTGTTGGGTCTTTAGGTCTTGATTCTGAATTTATTGAATCAATTATCTTTATTCGTTCAATTCCTGATGCATTATTTGGGATGGACGCAATGAGACAAAACAATGTTTTATCATTCACATATCATGAGAACAAAAAACATACATTCGCTGAAATTTACAACATGAAATATGGTGATGCAGTTTATGCTTATCGTACATCTAAAAACGTTATGCAAGTGTTCAATATTAATGGACAAGTTAGCAATAAACATAAACTCTCATTTAGATACAAAACCGACAAAACTGATTTATCAGTTAAAGTAAACGGTGAAGAATTTAAAGATGTTCAATACGAGGACGGTTACGCAGTCGTTACTGTTCCGTTTGGAAATACAAAAGTAATTTTTGGATAGGAGAAAACTTATGAAAGCAAAATTACCACTTTTCTTAAGCACAGCCTTATTAACAATGGCTGCAATTTCTGGTTGTTCTATTGGGAAAAACTCTGAAAAAGAAGGCAATGAAGTTATTTCTATTGCTATTGTTTCAGATAGCTCAGAAAGTAACACAATGACAACATTCATCAATGGGTACAAAAAAATACCAGGAAATGAAAATAAAAAGTTTAAAGTTGTCAAAATGACAAACTATGGTGACTACATTTTTAATTCATTCCTTTATGATGAACTTGCCGATATTGTCCAAGTCTTTGACTCAACTTCAGAATATTATGCGAACGCTGACCTTGATGGTGCAGGAACATCACTCCTTCAACCATTATCTTCATATATGAAGAGAGATGGTGTTAAAGAAGAAGATTTCTATGAATCAATCATTGAAATGACCAAATGTAAGACTGGTTCAAACGATGTCTATTGGGTCCCAAGAGACTATAACAAAGTCGTTTGTGGCTACAACAAGAGAATGTTTGATCTTGCTGGTGTTTCTTATCCAACAGACGACTGGACTTGGTCTGAATTCTACTCTATTTGCCAACAATTAAAGGCAAACGAAGCTGCCATTAAAGGTTATTCAGGATCCGCAACATTTTATCCAGTAGATATGAACTTAGACTTCCAAGCAGTTTATTATCCAGTTTTAAAATCATTTGGTGGTGAACTTATTGATAAACAAACAAGAACTTGTTTTGGTAACACTCAAGAAGCAGTCAATATTGCTAAATCTGCATGGGGCATGCTCTTAGATATGGCCGGGACAGACGTTAAGTTAGCAAATCCTCCAGGAGGCGCACAAATTCCATTTACCAATAAACAAGCCGCTATGATGTTTATGGTTCGTCCAAACCTTCCGACTTATGTTAGAGGTGTTGGTGAAGACGTAATTGATTTCGTTTCTCTTCCAACATTAGAAGGAATTCCATCAAACTCTAAATCCTATATTGGTATGGGTTGTTCAGGTTATGGTATGACAACTGCATGTCCGGATAGTAAGAAAGAAGCAGTCTGGGATTTCTTAAAATATATTGTTTCAGTCGATGGTCCAAACGCTTTCTCTGCAGCAGGTTCTGGTATTCCATGCTTAAAGGCATTAGCAGAAGACCCAAACGCTATCTTTAAACAATATTTAGTTAAAGATGGTTATTATCCAAACCACGATGCATTTATAGCACACCCAGAAAGAGACTTACCAGCAAACTATCTTAAAAACTTTGAAGTTGATAAACAACTTACAATCGATAAATACGTTAAAGATAGAACTTTAGGTCAATTCTATAAGACAACTAATCGCGATAAATACTTCGCTGATTTTAAGACCAACATGGAGAAAATTTGGAACAAATAACAAATGACAAGTAAGACTAAAAACAAAATTAAGGAAAATTTTGCAGGATATATCCTGATTTTCCCGTTGCTTATTAGTCTTACTATTTTCACTATATATCCACTTTTATTATCACTTTTCCAAAGCTTCTTTACTGATTTGACCATCAAAAAACATATGAATTATGACTGGTCGACATTTGGCTTTGGTAACTATGTCAATGCCTTTAAAGATGAAGCATTTTGGAAATCTATAAAGATTACATTTATTTATGCAGCAGTAAGCGTTCCTTTAATGCTTATTCTTTCATTTGTTGCAGCTTACTTTTTAAGTAAAGATTTCAAAGGTGCGAGAGTATTTAGAGTTTTATATTACCTTCCATGTTTAATCCCAGGCATCGTTGGAGCGATTATTTATCGTTATATATACGCTGGTGATGCATATGGTTTTATTAACTCATTACTTTATTCACTTCACATTAGAGACTTTGTCTCGCAGGAAGCAATAGCCTTCTTTGATTCTGAGTTTGAAGTGGTGGCATTAGCTTCATTTATATCTCTAGGCTTATTTGGAATTGGTGGATCTTCTCCATTCTGGATTGCTGGATTTAAATCAATTCCTAAATCATATTATGAAGCTGCTGAACTGGATGGAATTCCAAAACGTAGAGTCTTCTTTAAGATTACGATTCCAATGATGTCAAAATATATCTTTTTCCAAGTCATTACCGCTTTTATCGGAGCGTTCCAAATTGGTCAGGCAGTTTTGCAATATTCTCCACTTGGTGGGAAAAACGGGAACCTCACATTCCTAGGACTTATTATATATAATAATACCCAAGCTCCTGGTGGCTTTAACTTTGGTTATGCCTCGGCTTTATCTTATATCTTATTTGTCATTATTGGCGGTCTTTCAATTATCTTATTTAGATATAACAAATTCGTTTATTATGAGGGGGACAATTAAAATATGGACAACTATATTTCAAATCCATATTACGAACCTCCATATGAACACGTTCCACATATAAGTGGAGCAAGAGGTGTAGGAAGAACAATTCTTAGGATTTTCCTATACTCTTTACCAGTGATTATTTTCATGTTCCCATTCTTAGTATTAATCCTAAGATCTTTCTTCTCGTATAGTGAATCGGTTGCATACACCGAAGGATTAGGACTTTTCCCAAAGAATTGGACTTTAGAATCTTATATTGAAGCTTTCTCAAATGAAGAAATTAGACAAGGTTTCCTTGTAGGTTTAAAGAATACTTTAATTGTTGTTATTTGTAACGTCATTGGTGTTCCTTTAACAGCGTTTATGGGAGCTTATGCCTTTACTAAGATTAAATTTAAATTTAGAAAACTTATTTTTACAATCGCTTTAGGCACGATTATGATTCCAGGCATATTACTTATGATTCCTGTTTATCAGATTTTCTGGAAACTAGGTTGGACTAACACATTACTTCCACTTACAATTCCATGCTTCTTTGGTGGCGGAATTATCAATATCTTTATGATTATGCAGTTTATTAGATCAATTCCAAAAGAAATTGATGAGGCTGCAATTATTGATGGCGCATCACTTCCAATAAGAATGTTTAGAATCACTCTTCCATTAATTAAACCGATTATTGTTTATTTAATGGTAGTTTGTTTCTTTGCCGCATGGAACGACTTCTCTGGTCCATTAATGTATATTAAATCAACCGCCCCAGAGTCATACACACTTAACCTTTATATTTATTACGAATATTTATCTGAAACATCACAAGCTACTTCTAGACCAAACATTCAAATGGTCTTTGGTGTTTTAATGATGATTCCGATGTTTGTAATTTACGTTATATTCCAAAAACAACTTGTTGCCGGCCTTACTTTTGGCGCGGTGAAAGAATAGATAAAAACCAAAGAAAGGGGGTACTATTCATATTATTGAATAGCAAAAATCTATGAGAATTTCCAAGTATTTTATTATTTTAGGTTTGTTAGGAGGAAGTTTGTCCGCTATTGGTTTAGCTTCTTCAAAACAGAAGGACGCCGTTCTTACTCAAGCTGACACGACAAAGGATTTATCCACAATTATTTCAGTTGGTGATAGGAATTACAGTTTGTCTTACATTGGCAACTTCTTTTTCGATTTTAATTTGTCTGAACAAATTTTTACTAACACAGCTTATTTTAATGACCACCTAACTGATGGTACTTTTACGGACGAGAATGGTCAAAATATCGATGCCGGTAATGGTATTATCATTAATGGTCAAACATTAAATTATTGGAGAAACTTTACTCCTGATCCACTTTCATATCCAAGAAATAGTGGTGTTAGTGCTTTCCCACTTTATGCTGCTAATGTTTTTAATCCAGTTGCCATTGAAGTAACAACATCTAAACTAGCATTCAAGGTTAACCTTGATTATTTCGCAATGGATAGCATTGTTGTAACGTTCAAAGCCGGTCTATTCAAAGGGTATAACGCAAATACAGGTATTAAATACGAACTTAATGAAGATTTAACTTTCTATTCAACATTAA
>JAEEGH010028688.1_pt1 | contig 10934 bp, 7 predicted proteins | sample 9134181 | NCBI WGS metagenome assembly JAEEGH01 (sample SAMN16246544, study PRJNA631951) | gut metagenome | biome: gut microbiome; feature: rumen; material: DP-attached | host: Bos | place: Iran: Karaj | collected 2018-10
AAGAATGTCGGCAAGGCGGGCAAGAAACGTTGGTACCAAAGCCTCAGCATGGGCTATACGATGAACGGCAAGGCCTATATCAACGATGCGGACACCGCGCTCTTCCGCGGCTTCACCGATGACTTTGGCGGTTGGGCCCGAACGATGATACGCGACCATGTGCAAACAGGTATCTCGCACAGGGTGCCCATCAGCGCTACCATCAAGTTGTTCAAGCACTTCTCGTGGACCAACAACCTGACCTTCAACGACTACATGTACTTCAAACGCATCGAGAAGCAATGGGTTCAGGACAGCGTGCAGACCGACACCATCCACGGCTTCCGCAACCTGGTCGACTTCAGTGCAAGCACCAACCTCACCACCAAAATCTACGGTATGGTGAACTTCGCCAATGGTCCCATCCGCGCCATACGCCATGTGTTCACCCCCACCATCGGTTTCACCTACCGTCCCGACTTCAGCGACCCGCGATGGGGCATTTACGACTCCTACATCGATGGCGATGGTAAGGAACAAGTCTACAATAAATTTGCCAATGCTCTCTATGGCACGCCCTCGCAGAGCCAGCAAGGGCTTCTGACTTATAGTTTTGCCAACAACTTGGAAATCAAGGTGCCGTCGAGTAGCGACACCATCACTGGCATCAAAAAGATCCCGATTTTGGAGTCGTTCAGCTTCTCTGGTAACTACGACGTGACCAAAGATTCGGTCAATTTCTCGCCTGTCTCCATCAGCGGTCGCACCACCTTGTTCAAGAAACTGGGCATCAACTACAGTAGCTCATGGGATCCTTACGCTGCCGACTCGTTGGGACGACGCATCAACCGCTTCGAAGTCATTGACAACGGTCGTTTGTTCCGCAAGACTGGTTCCTCGTGGAGGTTCAGTTTGAGCTACTCCTTCAATCAGAACGACCTCAAGAAGTTGCAAGGCAAGAAAGGTAGTCAGGCTTTGCGTGATGAAATCAACGAAAACGCCAAGAAGTCGGGCAATTTCGACCCCGACGAGCTGAACGAAATCCTAGGCAACCCCAATGCCTATATTGACTGGACCACACCATGGTCGCTCTCGGTGAGTTATAATCTGACATACACGACTTCAATCGCCTACGCCGCCTTCATGGGCATCGCCACCAACAGCTATGTGCACACCATCGGACTCAATGGTGATATCAGCATCACGCCTAAGTGGAAGGTGACCTTCTCGACGGGCTGGGATTTCGTGAAAAACAACATCACTTACACGAATATCAGTGTCTACCGCGATCTGCACTGTTGGGAGATGCGCTTCAACTGGATTCCTATTGGCAGCTATAAGAGCTGGAACTTCACCATCAACGTGAAGGCGCAGGCCTTGAAGGACTTGAAGTATGAGAAGAAGAAGGATTATCGTGATAATTAGTTTAGAGTTTAGAGTTTTTTTTACTTTTGCATCGGAATCACAATAAATTAATACCATTCATTATGAAAAAACTATTTACCCTTATCCTCGCGCTGGCCTTTGGTTTCGGTCTGAAAGCGCAATGTCCGCTCACACAAGCCGTCGACTTCACGGCTACTGACGTTCACGGCACCGAAGTCCACCTGTTCGACATCCTCGACGGTGGCCAGTATGTGCTTATCGACTTCTTCTTCACCACCTGCGGCCCTTGTCAGCAGGCGACGCCAAAAGTTGTGGAATCCTACTATTCAATGGGTTGCAACATGCATGATGTGTTCTATATGGAAATCGCCACGGGCGACAGCGATGCAGCTTGCCTCAACTGGGTGAACACATACGGCGTTGAGTACCCCACCATCAGTGGACAGGCTGGCGGTACAGGCATTTGCAACCAGTATCAAATCGGTGCCTATCCCACGCTCATCGTTATCGCCCCCGATCGTTCCATCGTCATCCAAGACCTGTGGCCCATCAACAATGCCCAAACGGTCATCAACGCTTTGGAACAACTCGGCCTGCAACAGCATGACTGCAATGCGCCGAGCTATGACCCGCAGGTAAGCATCACCGTCGACCAAGTGCTGGAGACCGAAGTCACGGCCACCTTCACGCCCAACGCGGATTGCGCCTCCTATGCCTATACTTTAGCCACCGAAGCCGAGATCCAGGAATGGATGGGCATCGCAGGCCTCGACCTCCCCGAATATCTCTGGACTTACGGCATGCCTGGCTCCGACATCATTTCCAATACCTTCAGCGACTTGACTCCTGGCACGGAGTATATGATTTACGCTGTGCCTGCCGACATCGACGGCAACCTCGGTGAGGTCGTCCAAGAGCCTGTCACCACCACACCTAGCGGTCCCTCTGAGATCATGCCCGACTTCACCACCGTCGACATCGATGGCAACGAAATCCATCTTTACGATATCCTCGACGCCGGTCAGGCCGTGCTGATCAACTTCTTCCTTACTGGCGACCCGTACAGTGAAACTCCCATGGCTGATGTCGTTGAAGCCTATCGTCTCTACGGATGCAACCAAAACGATGTGTTCTTCATGGAAATCTCGCCTAATGGTCATGACGACGAGTGCCATGCCTGGGTCGACCAATTCGGTGTGCAGTATCCCACCATCAGCCGCGACGGTGGCGGCAATCAGATTGCACAAGACATCCCCGTGGGTTACTATCCCACTATCATGCTCATCCGTCCCGACCACACCTTCGCCAATCGCGACATCTATCCACCGACGCTTGAATACATTATCGATGCTATGGAAGCTGAAGCATACGAACAGCATGATTGCGAAGACGGCGTAAGCCAAAACGACGGCACGACAATCGTGGTTTACCCCAATCCCGCCAACGACTTCGTAACCCTTAGTGGCGAAAGCCTAGGCACAGTACGCATTTATAATGCCCTCGGCCAGAAGGTGCACGAATTCGAGGCTAATGGCAACGAACTCCGTATCAACACGACGGGCTATGAGAACGGCGTGTATGTGGTTAAGGCCGGTAATAACACGCTGAGGTTTGTAGTGAGACATTGATTTACTATGGCCTAAGGCCTATGACTATGGCCGCTTTTACATTCGTTGAAGCGGTCATAGTCATTTATTTAGGTGTTTTTGAACCAAAAAAATGCAGAAAAAGAACGAAAAGCACTAGAAATTAAATTGATTTTTATTCAAAAACAGCATAAAATCAATGTTTTTTCAAAAAAAATTCATCGTAATATATTGATATATTGAAAAAAGATATATTTTTGCATTACAGAAATCCTGTAACGGAAATCCTGTAACGGAAAATATGAAATACGATGAAGAAAAAACTCCCTAATCCATTTGTGTATCAAGGCTACGAAAGTCCTGACTATTTCTGTGATCGTGTTTCGGAAACGGAACAATTGGCCTCGCACCTTCGTAATGGGCGCAATGTGACTTTAATCTCTCCCCGAAGAATCGGCAAAACTGGCCTGATTCAAAATACTTTTTACTGTATCAAGGAGCAAGACAAAGATGCCATTTGCCTTTACATCGACATTTTCCCGACAAAAAGTCAGACCGAAATGGTGCGCATGTTAGGCAATGCAGTTATCAATGAAGTGATGTCAAAAAACAAGTCGTTGAAAAAGAAGGCATTGGAATATTTCAGCGCGTGGAAGCCTGTGTTCGGCATGGACCCGCTGACAGGGTTTCCCACACTGTCCATCAACATAGAGCCAAAACAGGCTGAAATCACCCTGAAAGGCATTTTCGACTATTTGACCTCCTTGAACAAAGACATATTCATCGCTATTGACGAGTTTCAGCAAGTAGCCGAGTATCCCGAAAGAGGCACTGAAGCCTTGCTCCGTTCGCATATCCAGTTCGCTCAGAACGTCCATTTTGTCTTTTCGGGCAGCAAAAAACACATGATGGCTGAAATGTTTAGCTCGCCACAACGACCTTTCTACCAAAGCACAGAAACGATGGGGCTACTCCCTTTGGACGAAGAAATCTATTACAATTTTGCCAACCATTTCTTCACAGAGAAGAAAGGCATCCTTGACCGACAGGTTTTCCATGATTTGTATACGCGTTTCGATGGCTACACCTGGTACATCCAATCCGTCCTGAATCGCCTCTATGAGGAAAACCGCAAAGTGACGACTTCAAGCCAACTTCTCAATGCGATTCGTTTGGTGATGTTAGGTAAGGCAACCCAATATGAGAACATCGTGCAATTCTTGACAGAGAACCAGTTCTCGCTGCTCAAGGCCATTGCGCAGGAAAGGAAAGTCAGTCAACCGACGGCGCAGGTGTTTATCCAAAAATACAGCCTTCCTGGCGCAAGTAGTGTGCAAAACGCCTTGGAAACCCTTGTCAACAAGGAACTTGTGTACTTCCTCCCCGATGGATACATCATTTACGACCGTTTCTTTGACCTCTGGCTGCAAAGATTTCCGAATAACAATTAAACACAACAACCCATGAAAATAATCATCCTTCGTTCTTCTTTTCAAACCGACGATTTCGTTAGAAACGAATATGCCGATTTAATTCAAAGGTTGGAAAACGAATGCCAGGCCAAAATCAATATCATCGGTGACGAATCTGTGGAGACGCACGGCCGTGCGTCTCTACAATCGTTACCCGATGCATTTATGATTGCCACCGGCGGTGTGGAAAACCTGTTCAAACGAATCTGGGCGGCCATCGATGTTGAAACCATGTGTGGGCCATCGCACCAAAAAACCGTCACCATGATTGCCGACGGGCGCAACAATTCCTTGGCCGCTTCATTGGAAATATTGACCTATTTGGGCAATATCGGGGTGGAAGGAAAGATTTTGCATGGGACGAATGATGAAATTGTTTCGGCCGTGGTAGAGACGGTGTGCACACCGTCTCTACAGGGACGAATCGGATTGTTCGGTCAACCTTCGGATTGGCTCATTGCAAGCGGCGTGGACCGCGATTATCTCCGCCAACATTATGGCATTGAGACCGTCGACATCGACCTGCATCGCCTCATTGACGGCATCAAATCCATCCCGCAAACTGAGGCCGAAAAGGTGGCGCAAACCATACTGAAACGCGCCAAAGCCGTCAAGGAGCCCACCAATGCCGATTTGCTGGAAGCCGCCAAGGCTTATCTGGCCATCAAGTGCATCTGCCATGAGGAATGTTTGGATGCCATGACCATACGTTGTTTCGACATCGTGAAAGCCTGTGGCACGACAAGTTGTATGGCTTTGGCCCTGCTCAACGACGAAGGCATAGTGGCAGGCTGCGAAGGTGATATGCAGACGCTGATGAGCATGTATCTGGCCAAACGTTTGTGCGGCGAGGTGGCTTTCATGGCGAACCCGTCACAGCTCACCGACCAATCGTCCATGTTGGCGCATTGCACCATCCCACTGACGATGTGCGATGAGACCACGATACGTTCGCATTTCGAATCATCCATCGGTGTGGCCATCCAAGGGATGTTGCCTCTCACCGATTATACCTTATTTAAATGGGGTGGCCCGAAATTAGATCGTTATTTCGTTACGGAGGCGAAGGCCGTTGAGAGCCCTTACAGCAACCATTTCTGCCGCACGCAAATCACGCTCAATGTGAACCTGAAGCCTTATTTGCTCCAGCATTCCATTGGCAACCACCATGTCATCATCCGAGGGCAGCATGCCGATCAAATCCGGCAGTTTATGCTAGAGAACGATATTGTTGAATGTAGGATGCAGAATGCAGAATTATGCAAGTGATGCAGGGCATCGCTCCCTTATTCTGCATTCTACATTCTTAATTCAGCATTCAGAATGTGTAACCGAATGAGAAATAGGCTCCGAAATGGTTCTTATCGTCAGTGTTGATCCAATGAGCCGTTAATGAAATCGGCCCTAGGAAACTGTTATAGGAATACTTCAGTCCTGCGCCATGTGACATGAAAGAGAAGAGGTCGATAAACATGGTGCCACCAGTCCCCAATATTCCCCACGGCACTGCAATATTATACATCGCGGTCAAGTAATGTTTGCCGTAAAAGTTGTATCGCAAATCGCAACGCAGAATGCTGGCATTTTCTTTCTGCGTACCAAACAAATCCTCCACACTGGTCAGGCCAATAAAGGGCATTTGGTTTTCGAAGTGGCGTCCAGCAATCTCTCCGCCGCAACTATTCTTAAGATTATAGTATTGAACGGGTGTGGAAAAAGGAGCAATGTGGGTTGCAAAGCGGCCATACACTTGTGGTATGATGGTGAATCGTCCTTCATTTGGCGTGATATAGGATTGGAAAGCATAGCTGATGTCGAAATACAAATACTTATCTTTGTTGGATGGCATGTAATAAAAATGGGTACCCAAGTTTGCCAGGATGCCATGGTTGGCAAAATATGAGTCATCCAAATTGTCGTATTGAAACTTGACAAATGGTGCCCACATGGCATTGTTCGCATAATAAACAGAGTCAAAAGGACTATTCTCAAAGGATGATTTGTCGTATGCCGTATAGATGTAAGACACTCCTACGCTAGTGCTGAAATTGAGCAAATGGAACTCTGAAATATAGGCATTGGCCTTTATTTGCTGGTAATGCAAGTTGACATATTTGCCAAGTATGCCTTTTGTGCGGAAATGCTCGTTCCGGTAGTCGGCGGACACATTGAAATTGGCAAGCGACGAACGTGAATAGGTGTATTTGAAACTGATTTTTGGGTTATAGCTGAGTTTGGCCGAAATCCCGAACTTCGAAGAACCGAACTTCTTTTCGTTAAAGTTAACATTGAGGAGCAAAGCGGCACCTTCCTCCGTATCATAGCGCAAGCCGAGGCCCATAATGTGAGGTGAAGCAGGCTTCACTTTGATTAGGAGAGAGTACTTGTCAGAAAATGTATTGTTTATATGAACCGAATCGTGCTCTTTGATAGTATAGGTGATTTCATCGAAACATCCCGTACCACGATAAATGTTAATAGCTCGATCAATCTCATTTTTAGAATAGGTATGCCCCGCTTTAAGACCACCTTTGCGCACCAACCAACTGTTTTCATGATCGCTGATGCCATCAATGTCAATCGAGGTGATGAAAACTGTGTCTGTCATCAAATTATGAGCTCTCGGAGCGCGCAGTTCCTTGCTGATAGGATGACCAGCTTCTCTGTCGACATACTGCTTGATAGCTAATAACTGGTCATGGTATTCCTGTGCTCTAGCGTAACCTCGTCCCACCAAAGTATCGATAGCATTGGGAGTGAAGCTAAGCATACCAAACCCTGAGATGTCAGGCACGATACGGACATCACACAACTCGCGGTTTTCTTTGCGTTTGGCACTGGTGGAATTGATCAGCAGACGGCTCATCACTTGTGGCAACGACTTCAAGTCTTCCGCAGAGACTTTGCTTTCGTTGGTCACCTCAACACCTATAATAATATCAGCTCCCATATCGCGAAGAACGTCGGCAGGGAAATTATTGACCAAGCCACCGTCGACGAGCAAGTATTTATTCCAAGGAACGGGTGCAAACACGCCAGGAATGGCCATGCTGGCACGCATGGCAGCAGGCATATTGCCTTCGCGAAGCACAACTTCCTTGCCCGTAATTAGGTCGGTGGCCACACAAGCAAATGGAATAGGCATGTCATTAAAGTCCATTTCTTCTTGATAACCAACACAAAGGTCATTAAACAAGTTAATCAACGAACTGTTGTTAACGTAAGCGATGGGCAACTGACCCAATAAGTCTTTGTTATTCCGTTGTTTCAGAATTGACCCGTTGCCAAATGGAACATTGAGCAACGAAGTGCTGCGGCGTTCGCGCATCTCTTTCGAAAGGTAAGTGCGGTCGATTTCGTTGCCGATGTATTCGCTCCAATTTATGTTGGAAATGAGTTTCGTCATTTCATTGGGCTCATACCCCATGGCATAAAGACCTCCAATGATGGAACCCATACTTGTACCAGCAACATAATCAACGGGGATGCCCATCTCTTCAATGTATTTTAACACGCCGATATGCGAGGCTCCTTTGGCACCGCCGCCACCCAACACTACACCGACCTTGGGTCGTGGCGGACGAATGGTATCATTTTGGGCTTGCAGCATCAGTGAAGCCGACATCAAGAGGATAAGCAAATAAATCTTTTTCATTTTTCTGAATTAGGTGATAAAACGTGCGCAAAAATACGCTTTTTCTGCAAAATGTCGCAAAAAGAAAGCCGCTCATGAGCGGCTTTCTTAACTTCAATAGTTCATTTGGACGAAAGAGTGTGATTACTTCTTCAGTTTGCCCAAACGAGCAGTCACCTTATAAGTGGTCTTTGAATAAATGTCAGTGCCGAGGATTGGGGCATGACGATAGGATTCTACCTGAGGATAGATAACCACATCATAGCCGGGGTTCTTCTGCATCATGTTATACAGAGCATAGTTGGCACCCGAAGGAATGTTAAGTCCAATGTAAGGAATCACGGTACCAACACCTGGTGTAATACCGATTTCCTCAGCGCCAAAAAGACGCTGCCAATCAATACCGAGTACGCGGACAACGGTGGCTTCACCCGTCACGGCAGGCGACAGGTCGAAATCTTCAGCATGATACTCAACAAACGCATTGGGGGATTTCATGCTGTGCGTGTAGGTCTTGCAGCTTGCCATGAACAACAAAGCAACGCCACAAATCAATAACAGTCTGAATTTCTTCATGATGCTTAGGTTTTAATGATTGATAATTAGTGATGATTATTTAGGGGTTTGTTATTTCTTTAATCTCATAAGATTGACCGAGAGGTTGCCGTAAACAGCATGGGATGTGCAAACACCACCGATTTCAAGCCAACTGATAGGCTTCACCGAAAGGCCAGCACCGTAGTTGAAATGGTTATACCTGTTTTCGACATCATAATCATGGTAGATGGAATGACTTTCATATTCCACATTGACTGTACTGCAATCCGTCCATCCTGTAGTTTCGTTGCTATAGCCAATCAGGGGAGTGAAGTTCAACCAAGGCAAGACGGGGATTTTGTAACCCAAATTAATGGTTAAAGCGGTGTGGTCATGATACATGTCTGGGGTAATTTTGTTGCCCCATTTATGTTCGGGCGATTGGTAGATAAAGTCCAAATAAACGCCTACCAAAGAAAAACTTATGCCAAAACCTAAATCATTATAGGTCTTGTCGATTTCACCGTTAAAATGATAACCCACCATGCCAATGTTCACACCGATGGAAGCATCCATTGTGTTTTGCGAAAAATCGAACCATTGCGCTTTGGCACTGATAGTCATCATCGAGAACAGCACCGCAAATAATGCTACTTTTTTCATGTTGATTGATTATTAAGTGGTTTTATTAGAATGAAATGCGCTCTGTTAACATAATGTAGCCAATACGGCGTTTCATGCCGTCGTAGCCAGGATAGTTTTCGTTAAGGAAGTTGTGCAAAGGCAGCATGAAGGAAAGTAAGGTTTGTTCTTTGCTCGAACTTTTGTGTGATAAGGCGAAGTCGAGTCCGAGGCCGTTGCTGAACATAGCTTTCTCGACGCCAGGATATCTTCCGCTGGCTCCAACCACCATGTCATAGTAAACACCAGCCTCTATGGCATTCTTTCTGCCGAGGATGATGCCGGCGCGGGGTTGGAAGTAGAAACTGCGCAGGTTGTCGTCGTTAGCTCTGAAGCAGATTTCTTGGCTCTTATAGTAGGCTCCAGCATATAAACCGAAGAAGCTGGGTCTCCATGAGGCATCAAGACCGACACCGAAGTCACCAGGTCTGGTGAAAGGGTTTTTAAAAGCACGGTGGTAGGGACCATAAATGTCGTTGCCCTCGAATCCTTCCTTTTGAATGCCAATAGGGAAAACGAGGTCGGAACTAGGGATGATGCGCGAGTAGGTCAATCTATCAGTCGAGTCTGAAACGAGGAGATACTTGACAGCACCATTAGCGATGTCATAGAGAACAGTGGTAAAATAGTTGGTTGACCAAGCACGAGTGTTGAGGGTGAAATCACTTTGTGCCTTGGCATTCAGCGAGAGCATGGCTCCCATGATGATAACTAATAACGCTTTTTTCATTGTAGTAAGATTTGCTTTTTACACCTAATTAACTAACTCCGCCCCAAGGCGGAGTTAGTTTTTTAGAGGTTTGAATTACATCATTAAGAAGGACATCATCACACCAGCTGCCACTGCCGAGCCGATAACACCGGAGACGTTGGGGGCCATGGCATGCATGAGCAGGTGGTTCGACGGGTCGTACTTCTGACCTTCCACTTCGACGACGCGGGCGCTATCCGGCACAGCCGAAACGCCAGCGGCACCGATCATCGGGTTGATCTTCTCCTTCAGGAAGAGGTTCATCAACTTTGCACCGAGCAGACCGCCAGCGGTGGCCACGCAGAACGAAGCAGCACCGAGGACGAAGATCTTGATGGAGCTTGAAGTGAGGAAAACGGAGGCCTGTGTGGAGGCACCCACGGTGAGACCCAAGACGATGGTAACGATGTCAATCAATGGGTTGGAGGCGGTGTTCTGCAAACGCTTCACCACGCCCGACTCCTTGATAATATTGCCGAAGAACAGCATACCCAACAGCGGCAGAGCCGTGGGGCTGATGAAGGTGGTCAGGATGAGGCCGACGATGGGGAACATGATCTTTTCGGTCTTGTTCACCATACGCGGGGCTCCCATTTTGATGAGGCGTTCTTCCTTCGTGGTCAGCAAGCGGATGATAGGCGGCTGAATCACGGGAACCAATGCCATGTAGGAATAAGCTGCAATGGCGATAGGTCCGATGAGGTTGCGCGTGCCGTTCATGCCGTTGGCCAGACGCGAGGACAGGAAGATGGCGGTAGGACCGTCAGCACCACCGATGATACCAATAGCGCCAGCCTCACGCAGGTTGAAGCCGAGATACAAGGCACCGATGAAGGTGATGAACACACCCAACTGGGCGGCGGCACCGAGGATCATCAGTTTCGGGTTGGCGATGAGCGACGAGAAGT
>JAEEGH010028689.1_pt1 | contig 10934 bp, 18 predicted proteins | sample 9134181 | NCBI WGS metagenome assembly JAEEGH01 (sample SAMN16246544, study PRJNA631951) | gut metagenome | biome: gut microbiome; feature: rumen; material: DP-attached | host: Bos | place: Iran: Karaj | collected 2018-10
ACTTCAGAATCCGCATCTTGTCTATTGCATGGATCTGTTCCAGGCAAACCATCGATTCGGTACTGAGTCCCCGCACATTGTCAAGCATGACGTGAGTAGGCTGCTGCGTTTTCTTTAATTGGGAGGTGATTGGGGCTATCGTAATCAACGAGCTGTAAAAGTTGCCAATATCGTTGGAGAGGACCAACACAGGCCTCGTTCCGCCTTGCTCACTCCCTTTGAATGGATTTAGATTTGCCAGATAAATATCTCCGCGACGGTAGATCCAGTTCTTCACGGTGCCGGGCTGACGATTGAGCTTCTTATTTCTGGACTCATATCTCATCTGGAACTTCCTCCTCAGAACTTCACCGGGAGAGCAGCCTTTTTGCTGGCCCCGTTGTAAATCAGCACCACCTGGTAGAGATACTTCTTATAGCCAGGGAAGTTGTCTCCCATGGCCCTCCCGTCACGATAGATCTTCAGGGGATCCACGGTACGAAACCGCTTTACGGCTCGTTTCGGATCAAACTCACCATTGTAGAGATCAACGAATCGGCAGATACCGGTCACGGTCTCTGCTCTCAGAGCATCCGGATCGCCGTCCCAGCCATCCAGGATCATTTTCATGGCTTCCTGGTATTTCTCCGGACCGAGCTTTCTAAACTCTGTCAGGGCTGCTGCGATGCAGGCAACCCGTTTTCTTCCTTTGTGCTGGCCATAATCGATACGCAGTCCGATCTCTTCATTAGCCTTCAGAAAACTCACCGCCTCCGGATCTCCGGCGAATACCAGGGCTCTCAGCTTCATGCCGATGCTGGGCGGTACACCGAAGCCGCTCTGATTTGCGAAGAGTTTTGCTTCTTCCTGCTCGGTGAGATCCGAGTAGATCTTGCAATAGATCGGAAGCTCTTCGCCGCTGTTCTTGTCCACTCTGGCAGCGACCACATGCTGGCCGTCGAACACGACGTAGTGGCCATCACGCAGGCTGACCTTGGGTTCATTAGCGATCCGCTCGTCAAAGGAACGAGAGATCCTTTTCACTCTCTCAGGATTCAAGCCCCTCTGGTATGTATTACGAGGAATCTCCAGAAGAGCGCTGCTGACCATTTTCTCTTCAAACGGTCTGATAATATCTTCAGACATTCTGCTTTCCTCCTTGTCTTGAATATGTACGAAGCAGGCGTCTGGCCTGCTCCACTAAAAACGTCCGTATCGGACGATTATTTCGTTTATGATCTTTCCGTATTTGTCCTCGACACCCCCGGAAACACAAGCTTTTTGCTTGTCTGGGAAATCTATCAGGCGTCCGGCAGCTTACCGGGTCCATGGGCCGTTTTACCCCTCCGTGGTTCTCACCGAGCCGTCTTGCGACGGAAGTATCATTATGCTGTGATGGATCTTTGCCTTAATCCGGGAGCTGTCCGGCTCTTACAGGCCAGCTGCCGCTCTGATCTTTCGACCGTCCTCGCGTTCACTGCTGATGTGGCTCCTCATCACAGGTTCGTACCTGATGAATGTGTATTCGGTTGTCAAGGTGCTTTGCTTTCGCTTTTGCTGTAACAACTCGATTGTTACATGTATGATTTTAAGGTGGAAACTGCTTCTTCAACAGTGACTGGTAGTGCCCGTCAACGTGCCCTCTTAGTGCACTTTTTTATGCCATTTCACGGACGATATCTGTTAATTCCCCAAGGACAGCTTCCAGGCGTACCTTTGCCCGGATGCTTTCATAGTCCTTTCCCGTCAGTAAATAATCAGCGCTTACATCGAAGTAAGTGCTAAACTCAACAAGAAGATCCAAAGAACAAGCACGAAGCCCCATCTCTATCTTTTTTAGGTGGTCATAGCTGACATTCATTTCTGCAGCCAGTTCCTCCTGTGTTTTACCCTGGATCTTTCTCAGCTCACGAATCCTCTGTCCAAATTCAACCTGGTTAAAATACATATTCTGTCCTTTCCGCAGAGCTGAGGAGAAGACTCCAATGCTGTACGAAGCGGCCGAACATGTGATTTCGCGTAAGAGAGCAAAAGAAAAAGCACCGTCGAATCGAATCCCTGATGAGGACATGGCTGTCCCACCATTTTGGATTCGGCTTCGTACGGTGCTTGGTAGTTTCTCAGTCCGGTTTCCCGAGGCTGCTCCGCTTGCGCGATTTAAAGTCGTTATGTGATATTCAGTTGTTATGCGTCAGGCCCTTTTGTAGTCTGATCTGTTTCGTCTTTTCAGAAATCCTCCCAATGGATCTGAAAGACATCGTCTAGTGCGTCAATCCTTAAAACGTCATCCAAGGAAAGCTTCATACGATCTATTGTGATTGTCCGGTTTACCTCTGCGTCTACATTCCAACAGATACCGGAGATAGTCTGATACTGACCCCTTAACCTATAATCATCATGATTAGGATCCATGCAAGGCTGGTAATAAGTTACTGATACCTGAACCCGGTTGGCTCTGGCCATCCTGCTGTTGTATGTCAGATTGTGGAGAATGGTAAGCCTGCGATCAAGCTCGGCAGCATCCTCCGGGCTGAGCTCAATCCGGTGCTCATAAAGCACCTCCTTGGCTGAGACAGCTTCATTAAAGCCCTTTAGAGCATCAAATGGAGCAAAGATCTTCGCACGGTGGCCCGTGTTCATCCTTGGATGCCGGATTCTAAACGGATCACAGCGATCATGCTGCGGTTTCCCTTTGAGAAATACTTCTCGATACCGGAAGTCTGCTGGCATTGCCATTACGCCTATTGCACTCATCTTATATACCTCCTGCGCTCCAGCAGAAGAGAGGTATCAGGCTTTGTGTCCTCCGATTTGCCGGTTGCGCTCTAAAGTTGTTGCACCTTCCATCAGGTTCATTCCTTTGAAGATCGCATTTGCTCCGAACTTGCGCCGCACTTCCAGCATAGCACCCTGAAGGCGGCGGTCTCTTTCCAGAGCCTCATAGTCCACGAACATGTTCAGTTGAAAAATGCCCATGTCTTCGGCTACATCATTTGCACAGACACCCAGCCTGCGGTAGAGAAGTCGGTGATCTGTTTTGTCGTCGAACTGCCTGACCAGCGGCTCTGTGATAATGTTCAGGTTGTTCGTCAGCGTATGAAGTCTGACCGTTCCATTGCTGTGTTTGGGATGGAGCCGCCCGTAAAAGTCGATGCTCAGCGGTCCGTCATAGCCGGGGCAGGCCTCCAGACTCTTGTAGTCGTAGGAAACCCACCAGGAACAGCATTTCGTGACCAGATTCTTTGAGAACATGTCCGTACAAAGCACCTCAATCATCTCTTTAAAAACGAGCTTTGCTTCCTGATACTTATATGGACGTGGAAGAACCTGTCCATTTGATAGACTGTGCCCTTCGCTTCTGTAGGATTTGATATCCTGCATGGTGACCGGTTCAATGCCCCAGGCATGGTCGATCAGGATCTCGCCATCGATTCCGAAGTTCTTATAAAAATATTCCTCGTCCCACTGGGTTCTCTGAGCAATATCTCCCATCGTGAACATGGAAGCGGACTGCAGCCGCCTCGCCTTCCCTGGACCGATCTGCCAGAAGTCCGTCAGCGGTCTATGGTCCCAGAGCAGGTACTTGTAGGAATCTTCATTGAGCTCTGCAATCCTCACGCCGTCCTTATCTGCCGGTCGTTTCTTTGCCACGATATCCATCGCAACCTTTGCCAGATATAGATTGGTTCCGATTCCTACAGTGGCAGTGATGCCGGTTTCCTTCAGAACATCCCGGATCATGGTGATCGCCATAAAATGCGCGGGATTTGTACCGGAAGCCGTAGCGTCCTTCCTGTAAGCGTGAAGGTATCCCGTCACATCGATGAAACACTCATCGATGGAATAAACATGGATGTCCTCCTTTGCCACATAGCGTAAATAGATGGAATAGATCTTCGCGGAGATCCGCTCATATTCCGCCATCCTTGGAACAGCAATGATGTACTCCACTCTCGTATGATGAAGCGCCTCATACTCCCGGATCTTCTGCTTTGCTTCAAAGAGCCTGGGCCTGCCCGGAACTCCCATTGCCTTAAGAGAAGGAGAGACCGCAAGGCAGATCGTCTGATCTGATCGTGACTCGTCCGCCACCAGCAGATTTGCCTTCAGCGGATCGAGCCCTCGGTATACACATTCAACGGATGCATAGTAGGACTTCAGATCAATACAAATGTAAGTCCTTTCCATATGCTCTCATCCTTTGTTTTCTTCTCATAAACCAATACTGCCGGTTCCTTCTCTTCATGGTCCGGAACAGCGCCGTATCGATCGTTTCGTCGAACTTACACTTCCGGCACTTGACTCTGATCAGGTAGTGACCATGCCCATAGACATCCAGAAGATAAAAGCCGCAACTCGGACAGCGGATCGTCCTTGCCATCTGCTGCTCAGCAAGTTTCCTGGACTGCTCAAGTTTGTCCTGAAGTTCAGGACCTGCTGTTACATGTCGTTCAATGACATCCTGCATCCTGACCACCTCCGTACTTCAGCCCGGCATGCAGATACTCCTCTACAGGGCGGACATCGTACTGATCCATCTCCATCAGACGGATCCGGAAAGCACTGTAAGAGACGCCCATGGCATTGGCCATCTTCTGAATGAGGAACTTCTGATTCTGAGCAAGAACGCCGCCTTCATAAATGACCACCTTCTTAGAGTTGTTGTAGCGCTTCAAGGCCCTCTCCACCAGGAAGCTCGGCATCAAAAAGCAAGCAGCAGCCCTGTTGGTAAAACTCTCATTGACCGACAGCATCTCTTTCAGCATATCTTTGGAATACGTCATCTGCGGATCGTACTCGCTGTGAAAAGCAGCTGCAGGACTTGCCTGCGCGGGAATATGCCGGTTGATTACATCATGTGCACCTTCATGAGCGATGGTAAACCGCTTCCTGGCGCTTTCTTTGGGGCTCAGCAGATAGCTTTCAATCACCGCTGTTCTCTGCGGGAAAACCACCTGCTGGGTCATACCTTCTCTCTTGACCGATAACGGCCGTTTCCCATCTGCCAAAAACCCGATCCTTCCGGGATCTGCTTCGGCAAAGGTCTCGTAGACGATGGGAATCCCCAGGTATTCCTCGACAAAGCCTTCAATATCGACACAGAGCACATTGGTATAATGCCTGCTCTTAAAGAAGTCTTTGATCATGGCTTCACAGAGGGATTCGATCTCGTCGTTCGTTGTGAATTTCTTCACCTGGAACACCTCCTCTTGTCAAGCCATCACGTACCAATCGTGACCAGCTTTATAGATATATCTTTCCGCACTACCGATAATTACCGTGTAGCGAATTCCTTCAAATTCATCCTCCACCGGAGCTGCCATGTGCAGCGTCTTTCTGATCTCCCATGCTCTGCCGTCCGGCCAGATCAGTTCTTTGGGAGCCGACGTTCCGTCGGGCTGCTGATCACAGCGCACATTTACATATATCCTGCTCACCTCAAACCGCCTTCTTAAATGGTTCTCCAGCAGGGAAGATGGCTCCGGTCATTGCTTTTTTCAGCTTTTTGATCTCATCCCCTGATGAAGTGTCTGTCATAAAGTCTCTCGCATTGGCTATCTGTCCGCAGGCCTCGCATTCAAAGAAGCCTTCCGTCTCTTCCAGGTACAGATTTCTGTTTAAACGCCCGCAGCAGGGGCAAATCGCCTGATAAAGTCCCATTATCTCATTCTCCTCTTTTACTTTGCCTTGATTACGTGGCTGACCACGCCCTGGCAGACCAGTTGATCCACATAGATGACTTTGTTTCCGTACACGCTTTGATTGCAATACTGAAGCATAGCCTTGTGATTCTTCCGGCTCAAACCTCCGAATTTCTTCAGGGTGTTCCGATTCTCCGCGTCCAGAGCAATGACGAGATCGCCTTTATGAGCTTCCTCACAGATCCGGACAACAATCAGGTCACCATCTTCGATGCCTTCATCCACCATGGAGTCTCCGGACGCATGAAGAAGATAGAAGGGACCGGAGCCGAAGATCTCTGTGGGCAGTGTCATCACGCATTCCACGTTTTCCTCCTCGTATGTCAGCTCACCGCAGGGGACTGATCCAACCAGGGGAGCCTTGGTGCGATCCGTCCTCAGTTTGGTCATCTGATCGACCTTCAGTTTTCCATCTGCGTAGGAAAGCATTCCGTTGTCGTTCATGGCAACAAGGTATCTCTGGGCTGAGCTCCGCGAGAAACCAAACTTCCTGGCGATCTCCGTGGTGGAAGGTGTCCTGTCATGGGAGATGTAGAACTCACCAATATAGGTATGGATCTGTTTCATCAGATCGATGTTTTTATGTTGCATGAAAGCCACCTCATTTCTATCTGGAGCAGCTTGCTCCTGCTTTGTGCCGTTATAATAGCAAACGTATGTTCGATCTTCAAGAGGGTTTTGGCAATTTCTGCTCCAGATAGACACGTTGACGGCTACAGGCGTCAACGCAAAATAAGAGAGGTCTCCGAGCACTTTCGCTCAGAAACCTCTCTCTTATATTTGATACTATGATGCTTATCTCGACAAACTGGATTTACCGCTGATTGAAATCAGCCTTCTCGTCCAAATAATCTATAATTACTTTCTTACAGTCTCTACATAAAAAAGCTGTTACAGCAGATCCCTTCATAAAAGACAGCTCAGAAAGAATTACAGAACCTTCATGAAATTGTGCTCGGCCCAAGAAAGGTCTTTTGTCGCCTTTCTTCCATGATATCTCCTGCGGACTTTGTATAAATCCCTGTTCCATTTCATTTCCACAGTATGGACATTTCATATAGATCCCTCCCTAATCAACTTCGATTTTTACTTCTTCTTAATTTCCGCTCCCCGCCGCCTGTGATGGCAGTGTGGGAGCCTCGTGGCGTCCTTAATTCCCGATTCCATCATAAGCATTCCGTTCCACATATGCCATCATGGTGTTATTCCTCCATGCATGAGCGATGGCAATAAGCAATGGCGTAATCGAAACCAGTATAATATTTTTTGTTAGAAAACCGGCGATAAACACAGCGATTATGCAAATTCCAATAAAAACCATAATGGCAATATGCTCTTTTAACCATTTCTTCTTAAAGAACTCTACTTTATCCTTCAATGAAAAGCTACTGGCTTTGATGGTTTGCATCAGATTCTCTTCAGCAGCCTTTTTGTACTCTGACTCGGTCAATCTGCTGCCGCTCAAAATCTCATTGACGCTGACATTGAACACTTCACCCATAGCCAGCATTGCATCAGCAGGCGGCAAATACGTTCCTGTTTCCCATCTGGATATTGTTTTATTTGTTACTCCGATCTTATCTCCAAGCTGTTCTTGTGTAAGGCCATTTTCCTTACGAAGTTCCGCTATGAACTTCCCGATTTTTATAAGATCCAATTGAATCACCTCCTGAGAGAAGCATAGCAATTCCCATCGTCATTGTCTTTACCACAAAAAGCGAATCGTTGGACATTTTCGCTAACGGCGATACGACATTTTATCTCCGGAGCCGCTGACATCCAAATCACAGTGTCAACCCTACCGCGAAAACATCCATATCGAAGCCTCAACCCTCTGACATCCAAATCGGCCACTCAACCCTCCTGCAAAATGCCTTTGATATGTTCCCACGGAGCGATTTTCGCGAGCTGAGCGAAACTTCGGCGCTGATGGGTATGTGACCGAAAAGCCTTGTTTTAAGCCATTCTTTCACACTTTATTTCTCAATCCGTGACATCAAGACCACAGTCTCAATAGTTGTTCAAGAAGGAAGATATCGACAAACTGCGATTTGTATTATTCTTTCTGTGTGATTTATCCCGATAAACCGGAATTTGTCAGTCAAGCCGTTTCTTCAATTCTTCCCTGACCCTCTTCAAATCGCTGCAGGTCAGAACAGGAATCAGTGCGTTGATTTCTTCAATGCTTTTATCAAACCACTTGAATTGGAGCAACAATCCGATAAGCTCATCATCAAAGCGTTTTCGCAAGACCTTTGCAGGATTATTCAAAGTCATCTTTTGTGAAACTGCCCTGTTTACTGCATTTTCTTCACTTCTTTGGATATTATAACAAATTTTATGAACTTTTCAAGTGAAATGAAACGATGGTAAACAATGTATGAATTTTCCTGCAAATCATTGACTTTGTTATTGAAAGTGATATATTTCTTTTTGGCAAAAAAATTGTAAGAAGGTAATAAGAATGAAAATAAGTAAAGGGCTCAAGGCTTTTTGCGTGTTTGCGGCGTTGCTGATTATCGCTTCAACAGCGCTCGGAGTAATGAATCTCGCAGGGCAGAAACAGATTCTCAAAAAGTTTGATGAGAGCGAGGACAACGACCGCGAGGACGATGTCAAAATCGCACAGATTTACGAGATTAAATCCACTCTGCCGATATCCGACGCCTATAAATCCGGCGATACATCGGCACTTGATGACAGGCAGAAGGAAACGCTCGATTTGGCAAAAGAGGTTATCTCCGATGAAATAAAAAAAGGCGCGGATGATTACGATAAAGAGCTCGCGATTTACAGCTTTTTAACCTCAAAAATGAAAAACGACACCGGGCTTCTGACGGTTATACCCACTTCGGGCGAAGATTCCGATAATCCCTACGGCGTGCTCAAATACCACAGCGCCGTATGTGTCGGCTACGCGACCACATTCCGCCTTTTTATGCAGATGCTTGATATTGACTGCAAGGTGGTTCACAGCATAGATCTCGGGCATTCCTGGAATCTCGTCAAACTCGACGGCGAATGGTATCACGTGGATTGCTATATGGATGCCGGCGGAACTTATCTGCGCTCATTCAATATGAATGATGAGCTCTGCGCCCAGAGCCACGACTGGAACAGGGAAATCTTCCCCGCCGCGACAGGTCTCAAGCATAATCCTATGATAAGCGAAGCTAAGGCGATTGACGATTTATATGCTATCCCCGCCTGGTTCAGCGAAAACATTGAAAAGGAATCCGACCGCTTCAGCTGTTCGTTCAAGGAAGATATTTCGGCTGACGACGAGGCATCGGCAAAATATATAGTCGATTCTATTGTGAACGGCCTTTCCTGGAACGGCAATTCGCAAATATACTATGAATACTTCTGGATTAAAAACGAAGAGGGAAAATATATTCTCTGCGTTTTTATGAACGATAACAATGAGCTGGAGCTCGATGACGAGCAGCGCGAAGCGGCTCAGAACGCAATAACCGAGTATTTCCCGGATATTCAGTTTGACGATATGGGCGGAGGATACTCAGACTCCGCGAAAGGCTGAAATATATGAAAAATCTGATAAAGCTACTGGCTTCCGCTCTGCTGATTGCAGCTATACTCTCCTCCTGCGCAGCTCACTCTAATGATGAAACAGTCAGCATGTATGACCTCAACAAAGCTATGAGCGAAAACGCAGGCTTCGGAGAAATGACCTATGTAAGCACATCCGATGACAAGGCCGATGAAAAATTCTCCCATCTGTCGGATATCGATTACTCAAAGGTTGATTCGTTCTTTATGAATTTTGCTACGGATGGCAGCGTCAGCTCCGACGAGCTCGCCGTGGTCGTTATGAAAGACGGGAAGGATACGGCTGAAATGACTTCCTCGCTGGAAAAGCACGTGGAATACAGAAAAAATCTCTACAGAAACTATGACCCCGAGCAGCTGCCGAAGCTTGAAAAAGCGCTTGTATTCTCATCGGGCAGATATGCGGTTCTGATAGTCGCGGATAATCCCTCCGCAATCAAATCCGCGTTTTACAGCTTTATAAACGGATAAAAGAAAGCCGGCTGTATGCCGGCTTCCAGCTCGCTTACAATGCGGCCGTCAATTGTATCCTCTATGCCTTTAAGGGAAACATTCTCGCCCTTGCCGGAAGAAACAAGCCTGTTGTTCTTCTCGTTGAACAGTGAAATCTGCGGATAAGTCATAATGACATCATCATCAAGATTATCAGTCCCGTACGAGGGAGAAATCATTTCCATGCTTACAGAATCATTTGTCCTTACAAATCCGTCTTTTTCAAACACTCTTTCATTCAGGATTATTTCGGGAGATTTCATTCTGCAGGAACACAATGACAGAAACAAGGCAAGCACAATGAGCAGTGACAGTAATTTTTTCATATCTTTGAACCTGTTGTCATCGTTATTTGTTATTTTGTAAGTTTTCTGAGATAGTCTGAAAAGCTCTTTGTCTCAAGCTGTTCCAGACGGTGTGCGTCAGTTCCGAAACTGAAATGAACACCGACCTCACGGCCGATGCAGAAAAACCTCCGGGCAAACTCGGGAAAATTGACAAATGTCGCTTTGTGTATTTCAAAGGCGCAGCCGGATTTTTCGCCCTTTTCCATTATATCCCCCAGTTCATTGTCGGAAATACAGAAAAGCGTCTGTTTTTTTCTTCATCATTGAAAAACTTCATTTTTCCCGGAGAGAAAGGATGAGCGATGCAATCAGCCCTCTTCGCATCAAAAAGGGCACTCATTACGGCAAGCATATGCTCGGCATACCCGCGCGGAGACCTGTCTTCCGGCTGATCCCATGTTGCAAGATGATAATGAACGCAGGAATAATTCCGGTAATCAAGAACGGAATTAAGGTTGTCGTCGTCCGCAAATTTCCCTATGCCGTATGCCGACAGTTCGGAACCTACAAGAACCCTGACGGGAGTGTCCAGCGCCGCAAGACGTTTTTTCAGGTCAAGCGTATTGGCAAAAACATCAATATCACTTCCGGGATCGGAATGGTCTGTGACTGCGATGGTTTTCAGGCCGTATTCTTCAGCTTTCAACACCATATCCTCGAAAACCATTTCGGGCTTTGCGCAAGCGTTCAAGACTGCTGGTCGGATATATGATAATCGGCGTCTGCGTGTCGCTTTTCGTATCGGAACTCAATACGATTCTTCTGAATCTGTTTGACGAAGACTCGCTTTATGTTACTACAACAATTACTCCGATAAGCGAAGAAATTGTCAAAGCGGTTCCGG
>JAEEGH010028697.1_pt1 | contig 10931 bp, 5 predicted proteins | sample 9134181 | NCBI WGS metagenome assembly JAEEGH01 (sample SAMN16246544, study PRJNA631951) | gut metagenome | biome: gut microbiome; feature: rumen; material: DP-attached | host: Bos | place: Iran: Karaj | collected 2018-10
TTGCCGTCAGCGTCTATCTCCACACGCTCATCGTACTGGAGGACCTCCGGGATGACATCCTGCGGCTCGCCGTTTACGAGAACAGTAAAGACATCTCTCTTGGTGTGGTTCTTTAAAAAGCACTCGATCTCGCGCGGAACCCATGCAGATTCTTTGGTATTGGTAGAACAGAGTACGATGAGATAGTCGGAGTTCTCCAGCGCATCCGATATGGTATCACTAAGATCGTTGGTTATGGGAAGCTCTGCCTTGTCCCTGAAGATACGGTTGATCTTCTTCATCCCGGTTTTCTTTCTGATTTTTCCGGGGATATGGAAGTGCTCAAGTCCCCTGTGGAGGGCGTCCGCTACCTTGTTATCCTCCGGTGCGTGCTTATATGATATAAATGCGTTGTAATGGTTGATCATTCTTTTGCTCCTTTTGTTTAGAAGTTAGTACAATTATAACATAGTATTTATCATATTTTCAGATAAAACGCAAGACAAATATCAATGATACATAATAATAGGTTAATCAGATATCTATAGGTTGTTCTTATTAATGAGATAGGATAACAAAAAAACCGTTGCAGCGTTGCAACGGTTTTTTTATGCCTCGGGCCGGAATCGAACCAGCGACACAAGGATTTTCAGTCCTCTGCTCTACCAACTGAGCTACCAAGGCACGTTTCTTGCGGGGACAGGATTTGAACCTGCGACCTTCGGGTTATGAGCCCGACGAGCTGCCTGACTGCTCTACCCCGCGCTAATTGTCTTTCCTTCGGAAAGCTCACATAGTCTTCGCATTGCGAAGCCTAATGGGCGGAGAAGGATTAGAACCTTCGAAAGCGTAGCTAACAGATTTACAGTCTGCCCCCTTTGGCCACTCGGGAACCCGCCCATATTATTAAAAAAAGCCGATGAACGGACTCGAACCGTTAACCTGCTGATTACAAGTCAGCTGCTCTGCCAATTGAGCCACATCGGCATATTTGTTAATTGATCCGGCAGCCACCTACTTTCCCGGGCAGTCTCCCACCAAGTATCATCGGCCGCTTGGGTCTTAACCGTCGTGTTCGGTATGGGAACGGGTGTGTCCCCCAAGCGTATCGCCACCGGAAGTGTTTTGTTCTTTTGAACTTTCAAAACCGAATACTGAAAACTTTGACATTCATATATCATCCTAATGTCCTTTGCGCTTTCTTTTAAAAGCGTCGTTAGGACAAGCCCTCGATTTATTAGTATCGATCAGCTGAACACATTACTGTGCTTACACCTTCGACCTATCAACCTCGTCGTCTACAAGGAATCTTACTTCTTTCGAATGGGAAATCTTGTCTTGAGGGGGGCTTCACGCTTAGATGCCTTCAGCGTTTATCCCTTCCAAACTTGGCTACTCTGCCATGGCATTGGTTACCAACAGATACACCAGAGGTTCGTCCATCCCGGTCCTCTCGTACTAAGGACAGCTCCTCTCAAATTTCCTACGCCCACAACGGATAGGGACCGAACTGTCTCACGACGTTCTGAACCCAGCTCGCGTACCGCTTTAATGGGCGAACAGCCCAACCCTTGGGACCGACTACAGCCCCAGGATGCGATGAGCCGACATCGAGGTGCCAAACCTCCCCGTCGATGTGAACTCTTGGGGGAGATAAGCCTGTTATCCCCAGGGTAGCTTTTATCCGTTAAGCGATGGCACTCCCACGTGTTACCACCGGATCACTAAGTCCTACTTTCGTACCTGCTCGAACCGTCGCTCTCGCAGTCAAGCCTTCTTTTGCCTTTACACTCTTTGAATGGTTTCCAATCATTCTGAGAAGACCTTTGAGCGCCTCCGTTACTCTTTCGGAGGCGACCGCCCCAGTCAAACTGCCCGCCTAACAATGTCCCCCTCCCGGATCACGGGAGCAGGTTAGAAATCCAGTATCATAAGAGAGGTATCCCAACAGCGGCTCCACCAAGACTGGCGTCCTGATTTCTCAGCCTCCCTCCTATCCTGTACATACAATACCGAATCCCAATATTAAGCTGCAGTAAAGCTCCATGGGGTCTTTCCGTCCTGTTGCGGGTAACCAGTATCTTCACTGGTTCTTCAATTTCACCGGGCGTGTTGTTGAGACAGTGCGCAAATCATTACACCTTTCGTGCGGGTCAGAACTTACCTGACAAGGAATTTCGCTACCTTAGGACCGTTATAGTTACGGCCGCCGTTTACCGGGGCTTGAATTCAAAGCTTCGCTTGCGCTAACCTCTCCTTTTGACCTTCCGGCACCGGGCAGGTGTCAGCCCCTATACTTCACCTTACGGTTTAGCAGAGACCTGTGTTTTTGCTAAACAGTTGCTTGCGCCTCTTTTCTGTGACCTATTCTCATAGGCTCCCCTTCTCCCTAAGTTACGGGGTCATTTTGCCGAGTTCCTTAACAACACTTCTCCCGTCGGTCTGTGGATTTTCTCCTCGTCTACCTGTGTCGGTTTGCGGTACGGGTGCGTATAACACTATAGCGGCTTTTCTCGACAGTGTGGATTCGGAAACTTCGTTACTTTTCTTCACTCCTCATCACACTTCAGTATAAAATTGGCGGATTTGCCTACCAATCAAACCTTTGTGCTTGAACGGGTCTTTCCTCTCCCCGCTTTTCCTATCCTCCTGTGTCCCCACAGTTCTGATTATACGCAGTGCAGGAATATCAACCTGCTGTCCATCGGCTACGTCTCTCGACCTGACCTTAGGTCCCGACTTACCCTGAGCAGATCAGCTTTACCCAGGAAACCTTAGACATTCGACCTATATGATTCTCACATATATCTCGCTACTCATTCCGGCATTCTCTCTCCTGTTTCGTCCACGCTTGCTTTCACTTACGCTTCGTCCTTGCAGGATGCTCCTCTACCAATTACCATAGGTAATTCCGTAGCTTCGGTGGTGTGTTTTAGCCCCGGACATTTTCGGCGCAAGACCTCTCGACTAGTGAGCTGTTACGCACTCTTTAAATGAGTGGCTGCTTCTGAGCCAACATCCTAGTTGTCTTTGAAATCTCACATCCTTTTCCACTTAACACACACTTGGGGACCTTAGCTGTCGGTCTGGGCTCTTTCCCTTTTGACCATGAAACTTATCTCCCATAGTCTGACTCCTGAGCATATCTGTCCGGCATTCTTAGTTTGATATGAGTTGGTATCCTTTTGGGGACCCGCGTCAATTCAGTGCTTTACCTCCGGCAGACTTAATCTCAAGGCTAGCCCTAAAGCTATTTCGAGGAGAACCAGCTATCTCCGAGTTCGATTGGAATTTCTCCGCTATCCACAGGTCATCACCACCTTTTTCAACAGATGTGTGTTCGGTCCTCCATTACCTTTTACGGTAACTTCAACCTGCCCATGGATAGGTCACCCGGTTTCGGGTCTGCATTAACATACTTAACGCCCTGTTAAGACTTGGTTTCCCTTCGGCTCCGAAGCTTCACTTCTTAACCTCGCATGTCACTGCAACTCGCCGGACCGTTCTACAAAAAGTACGCCGTCGTCCACGAAAGACTTCGACTGTTTGTAAACAAAGGGTTTCAGGTTCTCTTTCACTCCCCTCCCGGGGTTCTTTTCAACTTTCCTTCACAGTACTTCTTCGCTATCGGTCATCAAGGAATATTTAGGCTTGGGGGGTGGTCCCCCCGGCTTCCGTCAGGGTTTCTCGTGTCCCGACGTACTCTGGATACTGCTGCAGGTATTCTGGTTTCGTGTACAAGACTTTCACTTTCTTTGGTGTGACTTCCCAGTCACTTCCACTACCGTACCTCCATTGCGTATGCAGTCCACAACCCCGAAGTGCACGCACCTCGGTTTGGCCTGTTACCCTTTCGCTCGCCGCTACTTAGGTAATCGATGTTTCTTTCTCTTCCTGCCGCTACTTAGATGTTTCAGTTCACGGCGTTCCCCCTGCATGACTATGGATTCATCATGCAGTGACTGAGCTTTCCTCAGCCGGGTTTCCCCATTCGGATATCTCCGGATCGCTGGCTATGTGCGCCTACCCGAAGCTTTTCGCAGCTTTTTACGTCCTTCATCGGTTCTTGATGCCAAGGCATTCACCCTTTGCTCTTATTAGCTTGACCAAATTTGGTTCATTGAGATTGATATATGAGAATTAAATCAACGGAAAAACTTTTTACTTAGTAATACTAAAATAGTTTTTTTGTTTAACTTTAATTCATCTTTGGTTTACATTGTAAACCTCAATGTCGTTGTGTTTGTATTCAGTTTTCAAAGTGCACATATGGCATTAAAGCCATTTTTTAAGCTGTCCTCTCGAACAGCACTCAATTATAATAACACATTGTCCGTTCTTTGTCAACAACTTTTTTTATTTTTTTCAAAAAAAATTTGCCGCTATTGTATTATTCAAAAAAATATTGTATAATAAAAACAAATTAACCGAGTCTTAGGAGGTATTTATATATGAAAAGATTTTTAGGGGTATGTTTGGCGGGATTATGTGTGCTGTCCATGACAACAGGTATATTTGCCGATGAAATGGCGGTCTGCACGGGTATAACAAATGCAATTCCCGTACTTTTCAAAAACAGGGTCGATTTTTACAGAAACAGTACAGGCTATGTTTTGGGCATAAAGGACTGGCTTCTTGACCAAAGCAATACCGACACGCTTTCACTTTCCTATCCCGAAGGGCTTGAGACCGTTACGGTATGGAAAGCACAGGACGAAGGCGACCACTACTGCAACGGCGTTTGCATAGTAAAATTCAAAGATAAACTTTACTGCCAATGGCAAAGTTCACAGACAGACGAAGATGCACCCGATACGCATATATGCTATTCAGTAAGCAGCGACGGAGGAAAAAGCTGGAGCACAGTGAAAACTTTGCCTGCTGACATTCTCGGGGGCTATTGTTCTTCGGGCGGCTGGCTTGCGACGGGAGAGAATCTTGTCGCCTATATAAATTTCTGGCCCGATAATATTTCTCCAAGGGGCGGCTTCACCTACTGTGTAACATCTACAGACGGCGAAAACTGGAGCGCTCCCAAGCAGGTAACCATGGCCGACGGCACACCTCGCGATGCAGTATTTGAGCAAGACCCTCATGTACTTGAAAGCGGCAGGATAGTCAACGCAGCACATTTTCAGAAAGGCCTTATGGTCTATCCGATATATACCGATGATAAATCGGGTGTAAGCGGATGGAAAAAGGCTGATTTCACTCCTACCGACAAAGGCGACACTTCAAGGGAAATGGAACCGAGCATTTTTGAAAGAGCCGACAAAACACTTGTTATGATATTCAGAGACCAGAACAGTTCTTACACCAAACGCGTTGCTTTCAGCAATGACAGCGGCGAAAGCTGGAGCGAGATATTTGAAACATCCGTACCCGATGCAAGGACAAAGCAAAGTGCGGGCAATTTATCGGACGGCACGGCTTTTATGGTAGGTTCTCCCGTAGACAATAAATTGAGAAGTCCGCTTGCTATATTGACCTCAAAAAACGGCAGGATCTTTGACAAAGGCTGGCTCATTCGCAGCAATGAAAGCGACCCCGAAGTAGTATATGAGGGCAAAGCCAAGAGAAAAGGCTTCCACTACGCAAAAAGTTATGTCAGCGACGGAAATGTTTATGTCGGCTACGCCGTAAACAAAGAAGCGGTTGAAATAGCAATAATTCCCGAAACATCTTTGAAATAAAAAAAACAGGGTATATCCGAATATATAATAATTCGGAATATACCCATTTTTTACGGCTGCAAAGGTCCGAGTCATACAGGGGACGGTTAGTGTGAATATCCCCTGTCAGCAACCCTATTTTTGCGCACACTAAAAACACTATGCCCAAAATTCAAAAATTTAATAATTTATATTGGACAACGCAACATCTTTGTTGTATAATGTATTTGAGCTTATAAGCGTGTATATAAGCTTCAAAATTTTTCTTGAAACTGCGGTGATTGCTTTCTTTTGACCGAGTTGCTTTTGCCGCAGCCAAAACCAATCGTGAAAAGGTGTTTCCCGTTGTTTTACTGCGACCCATGCAACCTGATTTAAGGTGGGTTTAAGGTACTGATTACCCGGAAGCACCTTTTTTGAATGTATCTTACCGGCACTTTCATCGTTTCTCGGTACCAATCCCGCCCACGAACATAAATGTCCGTAAGTCTGAAAGTCTTTTTGTGGTTCACCGCCTATTTCAGCAAGTATTAAAAGAGCGGAAAGTCTGTCTATTCCGGGGATAGAGTCAATTATCTCTAATTGTCTTGAATACGGCTCGGCAATTTCATCTATAAGCAGTTTTATTTCTTCAAGATACCTCTCTGCTGTATCAAAGCGGTCAAGAAGCAAGAAAAGAATACGTTGATCGGTATTGGTAAGCGGAATATTTACCGCTTCAAAAATTTCCTGTGCAGATGATTTTAAACGACCTTTCATGCATGAAGCGACATCTTCGATGGTCAAAGAGCCTCTACGGGCTAAAGATTTTAAAATATTACGACCTGTTACACAAAAGATGTCCTTCAACACAGAAGAAAGTTTAAAGCCATGTGTTTGAAGAAACTTTTCAATGCGGCATTTATACCTGCTGTTTTCTCCGACAAACTTTTTGTAAGTGCGTGTTGCTTCACGCAAAGAACGAATGTCTTTTTCAGGAACAAAACTGTTTGAGATAAGACCGTGCATAATTAGCTTTGCTATCCATTCGGCATCTTTAACATCTGTTTTTCTGCCGGGAACATTTTTAATGTGATGAGCATTGCCGACAATTATGCTTTTATGATCGGGCATTTCACGTTCGATTGTTTCATAAATCGGACGCCAATAGACCCCCGTACTTTCCATAGCGATATGATAACATTCGTTTTCATAAAGCCATTTGACAAAGGCAGACAATTCCCGTGGCATTGTTGAAAACTGCTGCCTTATTGCAACTATTCCGATGTCCTTTTGTTTGAGAATACACGCTTCTATCATTTTCTCATGTACATCGACACCACAAACGCACGATAAAAGAACATCCATAAAAACACCTCCCTATATAAAATAGGCAGGCAAAGCAGTCTGAAAAAAAACGAAGCTTAGTGTACGCACTCAAGGTGCAATTCTGTGTACTCAAAGACTGCCGGTTATGTTCTAAAAGACGCACTCGAAGTGGCAAACCGTCCCTCAACCTACCTGCCCAATTTCATTATAAGGCAAGGTGACCGCAGTAACAAGAGGGGATATTCATCTATTCTGTGTGCCGGAAAGGCATGGGTGTTCTTTGTCTCCTGTCCTCAATTCTTCTATATCCCATTCCATTATTTACTCCTTTCCGCAATTTTCTTTGATATTCCCGTCAGTCTTGAAATTTGCCTGACAGACAAGCCTTTATTTCTTAATTCAGCAGCGACATTTATCTGTACATCTCTTGGCATTTCGGGCAAATTTGTTATTGCTTTCCTTTTATAAATTTTATTTATGATCTCAATCGCGGCGTTATCGCTTACACGAATTCTATTTTCAATTATATCCATAACTTTATCGTCAACATTTTCTTCGTGAAACGCTTTAAAATTATTTAAAGATATAATATCAAACAAAAATTCCGTATCGGCATAAACACTCTTACCAAAGTATTCACTATAACTCAAAAACCTATAATCGGAATAATCCGCACAAATTCCCGCTTTAATTGGGTTTTTGTGAATATACCTTGCAACTTGCAGCAGATACGTTTCCGATTCGACAGGTTCACTTTTAAATCTATCTTGAAAGAGATGTCCGACCCTTTGATATTTTACATTGTAATAATATACAAACTTGACCACAATGCTTTTCATTATTGTTGAAAGCGGCGTTTCGTCCGTCTTTATCAACAAATGTATGTGATTTCCCATAAGGCAATATGCCAACAGCATAAAATCATATCGTCTTTTATATTCCGATACAATATTTAAAAATCTTGTGTGATCTTCCGCATCAAGAAAAATTTGCTGTTTATTATTTCCTCTTAAAATTATATGATAGATATTGGTACTGCTTTGGTTTCTTGCTGACCTTGCCATAAATACACCGCCATAAATTGATTTGTAAATATGATAACATATTTAACTTTTATTATCAATCATTTTTCTTTGTATTTTGCGTCGTTTCAAGAAAACTTGTTGCAGTTTTATGTGTTATATGCTATAATTTTTGTAAATAAATGTTTTACTCAAGAGCTGAAAGAGATGTGTTTATGAAAAATATAAAATTACCGGCGGAGACAAAGAACCGTCCCCTGTCCCTCAGTCCCCTCTCCCTCACTTCGAACCACCCATTGTGACCGAAGCAAGCTTCGGTAAAATATAATTCTTATAACAATTCGAAATAAAATGTATGTATGAGGTTGTAAAAACACTCATACAAGTAACAGTGAAAAAATGTTACTTTGGCTATTATCACATTTTCCGTTTTTTGATTTGTTTTGAGATAGAAGCAAAGGAACTACTATAATGTCTTAACAGATGTACAGATTATCGCTCGCGCACATTTCCGCTCCTATAAAATAGGTGTAATCCGCTTAAACAGCGACCGTGACACAGAACCGTCACCTGTCCTATTCCACCTGTCCTATTCTACTTTTAAAGTAAGCTACGGGACAGGGGCAGACACAAATCTGATGACTTTTGTGCTTTTATTATTCAAAAATTTTGGAGAGCAGGGGCTTTTCCAGCGGTCTCGGATGATTCTTTGTCCCATATAAGTTATATTGCAGGATCATGTTCCGGCATTCATACCGACTGATCCCTTTGCAGCACTGCCTGACGTATTTCAGCGAACTCTTCCCGGGCTCTCAGCGCGTGCAGCCTACAAAGCGGAAGTGTCATACTGCCGTTCTCGTCTTTAACATTAAGGCTCAAACCCGAACCCGAACGACATCTTACCAGTATTATATCGTCAATACTGTCAAGCCTGATAACAGCTCCGTTTTTGATAAACAGATAATGTCTGCCAAGCCTGAATTGGTCGCCCATAACGGGCTGCGCCGAGGTAAAGTCGCTGAACATTATCTGCCCGCCGCCTTCGGCAAGGTAGGAATTGAGCCTTTGTGAGGCGCCTACCCGATATTTGTAGGCAAGCCGGAAAAGAAAAGCAAACACAGCACTTACCGAAGCGCCGGCGAGCACAGCTATCGAGAGACTCCCCAAGGCTGCAAGGAAAAGCGTTAATACCAAACCCGTAACAATAGTGATAACAGCGGGAGCTGCTCCCATCTTAGGCACACGCATTACCTTGCAGTAGCTGTATAAGGCGTGATTTGGCTGATCGGCAGCATCGGATCTTTGGTTTAATTGTGACATCGGCGTTGATACCTCCTGTAATGGCGAATTGTGGTCTGTTTCGTGCTTGTATATTTTTAAAGCTGATTTATCAATATCTGTGTAAATTATACTCTATTCATATATAAATGTCAATTATAACTTATTTCATAAATGCCCTCATCTTCGCATTTTTAAGGCCTGTATTATATAGCCTTATCCCCTCGGTCATATCCCCCTCCTGCCGTTAGCGGCTTTGCATATTTAAAACCCTGACTTTTTCAGCAGTCTCGAACCGTTCTCCGTCTTTTCTGCCTTTAATGCCTAATACTTTCGCCACGGTGTTTCCGACCGAAGGCTTTTCACATAAAACAAGTTTATGTTTAGTCATACATTTTCGGAGTGAGTTTTTTTCTTGTTTTCGGTTGCAATATATTGACTTTTTTAGCAAAATTTCTTATAATATGTATATAATGATTGTTCGGATTTAACAAAAATATTTTTCTGCCAAATGGTATAATATAAATATAGGAATTTTTTATCGGATCGGAAAAATATTAAACACAAAGGGGATGAGCTTATGAAAAAAAGATTTATCGGTATTTTACTTGCGGCAGTAATGACAGTGGGATATATGCCAACGAATATCTATGCGGCAGATGTGACAAAAACGTTTGAGGTAGAAAATGTTAAAACACACCTTACATTTTTCGGCACGCATTACATAACCTACACAATAAACGGTGTCGATTACGACAGCAGGACCTGCGGCGCGCAGTTTAATCTTAATGCGTTTCGCAATATGGATTATGAGGATAAAAAAACAGTATCGGGCTTTTATCTTCACAACGACAGAAAGGAGCAGTTCGGAGAAGTGGGCGCAAAGGAAATGTGCGATACCATAAACGAATCCCTGGGTTATATCCACGCCTGGAAGGTAATGCACGACCGTGCGCAGAACTACTGCAAGGACCTTATCCCGTATTACGGCGGCGTATCGGCAGAGGACGACCCCGACAGATATTACAACCAAGAATATGAAAAGCTGAACACGTTTACGGGCGATGCAAAAAAACTGCTTGATTCCTATTACGCCTCCCAGCCGGAGGCACGGGCCTTTATGGAAAAATACGGTATGATGCACGATCTTATGGCCACCGGAAAGACCGCTTACGACAACTGCGTAAAGCACAACGAATATGCGCGCGAGGCTGCGGTAAAGGCAGGCTCGGCGTGGCTGATAAAATTTATTGTGGAAAATACCATAGTTCCGGGCCTTATGGCAAAGCCCAGCGCAACGGCATCGGGCGTTGACAGTGCGCTTAATACCGTCTGCGATCAGATCAACGGTATGATAAGTGAAATTACAGGTGCGGAAAACATCAGCGTTACCGCCGAGGGCAACCTTGTCAATCTTACGATAGGAAAAATGGGCGGACAAAACATATCGCTGAAAAAGGGCGCGGAAATGGTGACCTATATGCGCGAGCTTGCCGAAAAGAATTACAATCTGGCAAAATATGCGCACGAAAAGGCCGTTGATTTCCACAACCAGCTTGAAAGCGAGGCATCGGAAATTATCCGCAAAATAGAAGAACGCGAGAAAAAGCAGGAGGACAAGCTGAAAGCGGCAGAGACCCAAAAGGAACAAAACGACCAAAAGTCAAGTACC
>JAEEGH010028698.1_pt1 | contig 10931 bp, 8 predicted proteins | sample 9134181 | NCBI WGS metagenome assembly JAEEGH01 (sample SAMN16246544, study PRJNA631951) | gut metagenome | biome: gut microbiome; feature: rumen; material: DP-attached | host: Bos | place: Iran: Karaj | collected 2018-10
TCTTCGGATGATAGAGATTCCTTCGCAGGCAGACGGTAGTTTTTGCTTCTGAAAAGATACCTTGACGACATAAAAATCATCGCTGCCATCGTACTTACGGAAACGCCGAGAACTGCTCCGCCAACGACCTGTTCGAGCGGATATCCTCGGTTATAGAGAAAGAATGCTATGCCATATCCCGCTATAAGCTTCACTATAGCCTCTATAAGGTTTGAGACCGCCGTGGGCGTCATATTTCTGTATCCCTGAAAAAAGCCCTTAAAGACAGAAACAACGCAAATACAAATGATAGCAGGCATTACGGCGGCAACAGACCAATATGCCTCCTTACTGTTCATCGCCTCGGCAAGAGGCATTGCAAAAACGAAACCGAGAAGCGCAAGGCAAATTCCAAGAGGAATGAAGATCAGTGCGGCGATCTTCATTATTCTCGGAACGTCTTTATATTTTTCCAGCGCCAGAGAACGTGACACCATGGTCGCTATGCCGGTAGGAAGCCCGGAGGTGGCGATGGCAAGGAGAAAAACATATATACTGTATGCAGATGTATAGTAACTCATTGCGGCAGCGCCGACGAGATTTGTCAGCGGGATCCTGAATACCGCGCCGACAAGTTTTACAAGAAACCCTGATACTGATAGTACCAGCGCGCCGTATGCTACGCTTTGTTTTCTTTCAGACATTGTTATTTATCAGCGTCTTCATGAAGGGGTGCAGCGCATTCTGAGCAGAATTTAGCGCGCTCGGGGTTAAGAAAACCGCATTTGGGGCATATCGCCGCTCCGCGCAGCTCACTCTGTTCACGCATAAGAAGTTTTACGTTATAATTTGCCGTATCTATTTCGGATTCAAGAGCGGACATACGTTCATCGGGTTTGATTTCACCTGATTTTATAAGTTCGTAAGCGATCTTGCCGAGCCGGGCATATGCGCGTTTTTGAGTTGCTTTTGCTTCCTGAAGTTTGAATCTGATTTTAGTTCTTTCGATTATTTCCAAGCTTTTCTGATATGCGGCATCGGTGATATCTTTGCCTTTACTGATTAATTCGTCCGTATTGATATTGTTGATATTCATAAAATAAATTCCCTTTCTGTGATCAGATTATTATTTACATTATATCATCAACAGATGCAAATATCAATACTTTTCTTTGTAAATTTTTTGTTCCAAAAAAAATATTTACATTTACAAAAACATGGATGACGATCCATAAATCGCAGCAAAAATAAAAAAACAGGTCAACAAAGAGTTTTGTGCCTGTTTCGTTCAACAAAGTTCCAAAAAATGTCACATAAGAAAAACGAAATAACGATATAATTATCGTAATTGAAATAGTTCCTTTGCACAATACAACAGGAGATTTATATGAAGGCACCATTTTATCCCGCAGACATTCTTCTTCCCAAAACAGATCTTGAAAAATGGAGCGTTATAGCATGCGACCAGTATACATCGGATATGAGTTACTGGAAAGATGTTGAAAAAACTGTTGGAGACGCTCCGAGCACACTGAAAATTACACTGCCCGAAATATATCTTGAAGACGAAAATGTTACTCAGCGTATTGAAAAAATCAACAATACGATGAAGGAATACATTGACGATAATATTTTTACGGAATATAAAAACTCATATATTTATGTTGAAAGAACATTACGTTCGGATGCGGTAAGACAGGGCATAATCGGCGCTGTTGACCTTGAAGAATATGATTTTTCGCCTGATTCGACATCGCTTATACGCGCTACGGAAAAAACAGTAACGGAAAGGATCCCGCCGAGAGTAAAGATACGTCAGAATGCGCTTTTGGAGCTTCCGCATATAATGATCCTTTTTGACGATCCCGGAAATATAATATTCTCATCGCTTGAAAAAATGAAATCGAGCATGAAAAAAGTGTATGATTTCAAGCTGATGAAAAACAGCGGCTATATTTCAGGATGGCAAGTCGGTGATGCGGCAAAAGAGTATATTGATAAAGGGTTCGAAGAGCTTCTCGCTCACACAGTTGAACGAGCCGGCAGCAAAGCTCCGATATTGTTTGCCGTAGGCGACGGGAACCACTCGCTTGCAACTGCAAAAACCTGTTGGGAAAATATCAAGCGATCGCTTTCAGAGGAAGAAAGAAAAACACATCCTGCGCGTTTCGCACTTGCTGAGGTCGTGAATATTCACGACAGATCGCTCGATTTTGAGCCTGTGCACAGAGTAGTTTTCGGAACTGATACCGAGCTTTTCAGAGAAGAACTGATCAGATATTTCGGAGACGGAATAAAAGAGGACATATGTGACATTGACGAATTCAATGATTTTGTAACCGTGAGCGAAGACAAAAATCACGTATATGAACTCTGTTTTGAAGAAGCAAAGCTGCCTATTGCGTGTGTTCAGGAATTTATTGACTATTACCTGAAAAATGTGGATACATCCGCAAGAATAGATTATATTCACGGAGACGGCGTTGCGATAGAACTCGGAAGAAAAGCCGGTAATATAGCGATTTTAATGCCGTCCATATCAAAAAGTGATTTGTTTGATATGGTCATGACAGCAGGTGTGCTGCCCAGAAAGACATTTTCAATGGGCGAGGCAGACGACAAGCGTTTTTATGTTGAAGCAAAAAAAATAAAATAAATCAGAAACGGAGAAATAAAACATGAAGAAATTTTTTGGCGAATTCAAGGAATTTATTTCCAAAGGCAATGTAATGGATCTTGCAATCGGTATGGTTATCGGCGGAATGTTTACAAAAATAGTAAACAGCGTTGTAAACGACATACTTATGCCTATTGTAAGTCTTCTTACCGGAAGGACAAATTTCCAGGAAATGTTTATTCTTCTCAGCGGTGAAGGATCCACTCTGAAGGAAGCAACTGACAACGGTGCAACGATTCTCTCTTACGGAAACCTTATTGAACTTATTATCAATTTCATTCTTACCGCGCTCTTCCTTTTCCTTGTTGTTAAAGCTTTAAACAAGGCAAGAACATTAAAGAAAAAAGATGAAGAGACTGAAAAAGAAGAAAAGTCAGAATAATTAAAGAGAAAAATAAAGAACGGCAGGATGAAAACACCCTGCCGTTCTTTATTTGAATAATTATAAGGATTTAAAGCGCAAAACGGGCGCTGTAATCGTTGAATTTTTTCTCGAAATCTTCATTGTTATGATTTTTAACGGAATTAAGGTATTCATGCGTAACAAATGTTCCATGGTAAGATTCTATAACAGCGACAGCGACATTTGAGCAATGGTCTGATACTCTGCCGTAATTGGTTATAAGGTCGTTAAGAACAAAACCGTGGTTGATCGTGCATGCACCTGTTTGGAGACGGGAAATATGATTTTTCTTTATGTTTAGTTTAAGTCCGTCTATAACCTGTTCCAGAGGTTCGACATTTGACGCAAGGATAATATCGTTTTCTCTGAAGCATTTGGATGTGATTTCAACTATTTCACGCATAGCAGAAGTGATAATTTTTATTTCCTTTGCGGCGTCCGGTGAAAATTCTACTTTTTTCTCATGGATTTCACGGGCAACATCAACAAGATTTACTGCATGGTCCCCTATTCTTTCAAAGTCATCTATCGTATGAAGTATTTTGGTGACATTTTTAGTATCTGCATCAGAAAGGCTGATTTTTGAGAGTTTCATCATGAAAGTGCCGAGATAGTCTTCATATTTATCTATCTGTTCTTCCATTTGCAAAATCTGCTCTGCTTTATCGTCATCATATTCAAAAATGATATCCACTGATTCAAGAAATGCTTTCATTGAAAGATCGGACATATCAATAACTGTTTCAAGAGATCTCTCAACCGCGACTGAAGGCATTGCTAGAAGTCTGTCGTCAAGAACGACACGAAAGCCTTCATTTTTATCTCCGCCGGGAATCAGCCTGTTTGTGAGTGCTTCAAGCTGTTTTGTAAACGGCAGCAATACAACAGTATTCGCTATATTGAATACGCTGTGGATAACCGCGATCATAACAGGTGTGATCTCGGAGTCTACGAACGCAAAATTGAATATCGCATCAAGGATATAAAAGGGCACAAGGAATATGATCGTTCCGATTATTTTGATCGTGAGATGAGTAACTGCAACTTTTTTTGCGTTTTTACTTACGCCTATGCTTGAAATAATGGCGGTAATACAGGTACCTATATTGAGACCCATAATAATCGGGATCGCCATACCGTAGGTTATTCCGCCTGATAGTGAAAACGCCTGAAGGATAGCTACAGAAGCGGCAGAGCTCTGTATAATGCCGGTAAATACCGCACCGACAAGAACCGCAAGGATCGGATTTTTAAAGGCTGTAAGGATATTTCTGAACTCCTCTATTTCTGCAAGCGGTGCCATGGAATCAGACATAACTGTCATACCGAACAGAAGGATAGCAAAACCGAGCAGAACAAGACCGATATTCTTTGTTTTCTGTTTCTTGCCTGCCATCGTAACAAGAATACCGATAAAAGCAAGGATCGGGGAGAAATTTGCAGGTTTCAGAATATTAATCCACCAAGCATCGCCTTGAAGCCCCGCAAGGCTGAGGATCCATGCCGTAAGCGTTGTACCGATGTTTGATCCCATCATTACGCCGATAGTATCGCCGAATTCAATGATGCCTGAGTTGACAAGTCCTACGAGCATAACAGTTACAGCAGATGAAGACTGAACCGCGATCGTGATGCCTACACCGAACAAAATGGTAAACAGCTTATTTTTGGTGACTGCTTTTAGATTTTTATTCAGCGCGCCGTTATAGGATTTTTCAAGACTTTCCGAGAGCAACCTCATGCCGTACAGAAAAAAAGCAAGTCCGCCAAGCATAGAAGTTATTGAAAAAATATCCATGTTTACTCCTTTATGTCATATTCATTTTCTTCTTGATGTCTATTATTTGCGCATTCAAAATTAATTATAACATATGATTTATTAAAAATCAACACAGTTTCCAAAAAAAATACATTTTCATCTCTGTTATGTTAAAAAATGAAACGACAAATGCCCGTGAAATACTTAAACGAAAATCACGGGCATTTATTGTGATTAATTCTGAAAAATAAGAGGAATGAACAAGGTTACACTCTGTATTCGTTTGTTTTGCCTGAGGTGAAGGTTCTTGTGATGGCGATTACGGAAAGAAGGACCGTAAGCGCGACGACTGCAACAAGCGATATGATTATTACCTGAGGGTCAAGCATGTATATCGAGAAAAGCTGAACCTCTTTGAATATTGTTTCTTTCAGAAGTATAACTATCGCATTACCCGTTACGAACGCTCCGACGGTAAGAAGTAGGAAGTCTGTGAATGTGTCAGCAAGGATCATCAGCTTTGAGTAGCCCACTATCTTCTTTACCGCGTGGATATGTCCCTGCTTCGAGACGTAATAGAAACAGAATACTACCGCGTTGATTATTATGATTATCAGCAGCATTATCAGCATATCCGTGGGGGCTTCAACGGTGATGCGGGGATTATATTTTCTGGTGCTTACCATTGCGGTCTTAGATACGTGTTCGGTGAATACTTTTTCAAGATTTTCTACCGTTTCTTTATCTTTTCCGTCCAGCGTATAACTTGCCTGCGCTCCGAATTTTGCGGTTGCGGTTTTTATGGGCGCAAACACAATGAAATCAAGATTCGTCGCCTGGTCTTCCTTACCCATTACGCCGATTACTTTCAGATCGGCTTCAAGGTCTTCACTGTGATAATACGCAGTGCCGTCATCGGCAATTGTTACGTATTTATTATATATCTCTTTACCTACTACCGCTATCTTTTCTTTTCCTGCGGCTTCTTCTTTTGTAAAGAATCTGCCTTCGAGCATATTTACGGGGTCGATATATCCGTTAAAGTAGAGTCCGCGCTCGGTGATATAATCGTCTCCCTTATACTTTGACGTTATATACCTGTTGATTATTGCATTTTCCGCTTTTGCTCCTATTTCATCAACGTCTACTTTTACAGTAGGAGCGTTTTCTTCCGCAAGAGCGCTGACATACGCTATTTTTACATTTTTTGTATAATATCCTGTATAATATATATCTATTCTGTCTACAGCTACTCTGTAACTTGCAATAAACATGCTGAATACGCCGACAATTGCTAACATTAAGAAAATGACAACTCTGTAAAACGGCATTCTTCTTTCTTTTTTCACTTCGTTGCCTCTGATAAGCGTTGCAAGAGAATATGTTTTGAGTTTTACGTTTATGCATATATACAGAATGATCGCGGTTATTATATAAAAGGCGATATTAAGAAGAATACCGGTTCTTAAAGTGGGAGCTTCAAGATAATCATAGCCCTGATAGATATATGAATTTACCGCATAAATCTTAAATGCGAAAAATCCCGTTATCTGTCCGAGCAAAAAGACTGCAAACGACTCAAATATATATCTGAACGCTATTTCGCCGTATGTTTCCCCTACTACCATGCGGATCGCGTAGTTTTTCATATTGTCGTCTATCTTATACAGCATTGTAAAGATAAAGCTGAATAGTGAAAACAAAATTGTAGTTATGCATACAACAAGACTTATTGTAAACTGATCTTTAAAGTTGCTTGCAAGCTCCTTCTGGATGCGGATTTTAGATGTAAAATATAGTTCAGATAAGCCATACTTTTCCAGGAGAGAGGTTATTTTATTCGTGACTTCTTCAAGTTTTTGCGGATCACAAACAAAAAACGATGAAACAAATCTTGACGTAAACAGACCGGTCCATCCAGACGACATACACCCTTCCAGATCTTTTTCTATATAAGGAACGACAATCTGATTATCATACTTGCTAATCACAGTTTGTCTGTTTGAAGTGGTAAAATACTGGTTTTCCGCTATAAATCCAACAACTTTAAACCGTGTTTTAACAAAATTCAATGCTCCCTCGAATTCCTCTCCGAGAGCATAATACTTTTTATACATACATCCCATAAGTACAGGAATATATTCACCTTCATACAGATAATCATCTTTTTTAAAAAGTTCGCCTTCGCTGAGCTTTATATCGAAATAATCCAAATAATTTGAATCAACAATGTATGTGTAAACCGTATCAAACAAAGAATTTGAGAAAAGATAGAATTCACCCATTTGCTTATCTTCCTCATTCCATTCCTTCGGCTCATATAGTTTTATCGTCCAGTTGCTTTGATCAACAAGAACATCAATATCGGGATCATCATTAAGCTCATTATAAAATTTATCTATATTTTCAAAATTAATAAGATCATTCTTTTTATCTTCTTCAGTAGCAGCTGTCATTCCCAATCGGGAAAAAGTAATAGGAGTCGTTTTTTCAAACGGAGCATTCAACTGTTGTGTAATTTTCAGATACTCTTTATCTCCCCAGGAAATCTGCGCTCTTCCGCTTTCTTCTTCCATCCAATAATAATTAGAAATCACAGAATAAAGAATGATACTTGTAATTACTATCTGAACAAAAGTGAATAAAAAGAGAAAAGGAGCTTTCTTTATTCCGAATCAAATATCTGATATAATACTTCTCATTTTCATACCAACTTTCTGTAATCCATCTGTGCCCGATAGTATCGGGCACAGATGGTTTTCCTGTATGAACTATGTAACAGATTTAATAGAATTGATAAAGACAACCTTTCGCATCTTACGATAATGCGCCGGTTCCGTGACCACCAGAATAACGAACAAGCGGAGGTTGTGTGGGATAGGTGACTGTAACCTGGTCAGTAATTGCGGTTAATGTAGGCAGTGTTTCAGTATTTTCTTGCTTAAATTTCTCTTGTTGAGTTGAATAACTGTATATTTGCGCGTAAACATAAAACTGTGTACCTGCAGGAGCAGTGCCGATTGTTTTTGCAGCTGCTTTGGTTTCATTTACGTTCCATACCACAAATGTTGAACTTGAAATCTGCGCTTAAGCAGTCAGTATACATGAACCTACGATCACCGCAACAACGGCAATCGCAATAATCCGAAAAGGAGTTGGCTTTGTTGTCTCTATGTGGTATTATATCATTCAGAGACATCATTTTCAACCCCATTTGCCTCTTATAGTGGAGTTAATGAAAAGTTTTTGGAGGAAAGAAGTTTTCGATACCGAGCCACACCCAGAGATCAGGGATAAGACGAATACAACTGTTTTGTCCTGCCTACATTATCTGAGCGCAGACGACGTATCGGTTTTGAATGTTTTTATTACGGGAACGACGGATATGAGAATTGCAAGTATGATAATAATTGCGAGGGAAAGAGCAACACTTGACGGAGTGATCGAGGCAAAATATCCTATATCGGATGATGAGAATGATTCTGTTGTGTTGAGTATCGCAAGAACGGCAAGTCCGAAAACATAGCCGAGGCAAGAAACTGCCACAAAACGGCCGGTCAGCTCAAAAGTTATATGAGATGCCGAAAAGCCTATAAGCTTTTTTATTGCTATCTGCTTTTCTCTCTTGCCTACAAAGAAAAATGCCGTAAGCATCGTCAAAAACAGTATCGATACGCCGGAAAATAAGTATACCATTTCCGTTACGGGGTCTATTACTCTTATCAAAGGTTCATATTCCTCGATTTTGCACGAAACGTCATAATCGTTTTCCTGCACCTCGTTCATCATTTCAACAAAGCTGAAAAACGCATTGTCTATATCCGAAGTTGAGATCCCGTCAATCATAAAGCTGCCTGCATAATCGCTTGCGGTAGCATAATATCCGCCCCAGTTCAGAAATACGCATATATCAAGGTCAGAAGCTCTTTTTTCACCGCAAATGCCTATAACTCTGTATGAATAACCGTTGTAATTATAATATTTCACTCCGTTTTCTTCGGTACAGTTCCTGTCAGCCGCAATTTTACCCACAACGCAAAGCTTTTCGTCTGAAAGGAGCTGTTCATCACTGAAAAACGAGCCTTCGGTTATCGGCGGAACGGGATAATCGCCCTTACCGTAAAACAGTCTCACAGAGTCAAGACTGTAATCTTTTATCATAATGGTGCCGGACGGGCGGGAAAGCGAGAAATTCCCCTCTATCTTTTCGGGATCAAGAACAAATGTATCGGATTTTGACGATATGTTCATTACACGACAGTCTGTTCCGTAATAATTGTTGAAGCTGCGGCTGTTTGAATTGTTCAGAACGAACTGATTTACCAGAATCAGCGCAAAAACCGTTATTATGGCAAACGCAAAAAAGATAGAAAGATTATCATAGGTGAAAATCTTTTTTAAAACTGTTTTTACAGACTCTTTTGTCATTTTTTCTTCTATTCCTTCCCTTTCAGTATTTCAGCGAGGCTGTATTTTTTTATGCACCAGGCGGTGACGACAACGGTTACAGCGATAAAAAGAACCGTGAAAATCATTATCATTATATACATTGAGGAACTGTGCATATACGGTATGTTTCTGTTTATAAATCTTAGTATCGGTATATCAACAAAGCTGAGAATAAACGGAATATGAGCTATCGCAAGCGCGATTATTATCTGCATAAGCATTTCTATTGCGGAAAAGGCATATATATCTTTATTCGTTGCGCCGACAGTCATATGAACGGTATATGAGCGTATATTCGTTTTGAATTTGTTTACGGTAGAAACGATTATTCCCGAAACAGAGAAGATAAGAAGAATGATCGCTATTATAATAAAGCTGTCGTTTCGTGCGGCAACGACCTGATCGAGAATTGCCCGGGTATTGTTTGCCGAATCAATAAGATCATAATACTTATCTATAAAAAGCCCGTTGAGTTTCTGATTTATTATATCCGCGTATTCATCTGTTTTACCTTTTCTGATAAGAATTTTCCATTGCGTAATACGATCCGCGAGCGGATAGTTGCCTTTTTCTGCTATTACCGGGAAATTGATACTTATCGGGGCAACATGGGGAATAAAAATCTGATTGTCTGTTTTGCGTATGTATCCCGAAGCATTTGCAAACGTTACGTCTTTTTCTATAAACCCGACTATTCTGTATGAAGCGTATTCCTGATCGTAAGGACCGAGAGTGTAATTTTCAATCTCTTCATTCAGATATTCATCGATATACGGATCGTATTCCTGCCCGATAATATCTCCAACATTGTAGTATTCCATATAGGAATAACCCGCAATAACATTTATTATGAGTTTTCTGCTCTTTGCGTTACGTATTTCATCAAAATCTTCCTGCGTTATTCCTCTGCCTTTGCATATAGGAAGATATTCATGCTCAAAAAAGGACTCGTCAGCCTGAATAAAAGATTGGTCAAACAGTTTTGGCAATCCCGGAAGTTGAAAACTTCTGGAAATGCAAAACTCAATGAAAAAATCATCATTCTGCATATTGTAAAGATCACAGATAAGGCGGTCGGTTTCTATTTGAATACGAGACCATTCTTCGGGATCGCTCTCGGCAAGATAATTCATTTCATGAATCAATGCAACCGGACTTTTTCCCGAAATCATTTCTTCCATCGGCGTGTGAATATTCATTTGATGATATGTCAAATACGTTTCATTATTTTTCAGGGATAAAGAGAGATTTTCGGTATCGAAAACATTTGAGAATACTCCGATAAATAAGAAAAACGCAGAGAGGAAAAGAATAGTGATAATTGTTATATACAGGCGTTTTGAAAGATTGTTGAAGGGCTCGAAAAGATATAGGTATAATTTATTCATATCGATTTTTTTATTCCTTCCCTTTCAGTATTTCAGCGAGGCTGTATTTTTTTATGCACCAGGCGGTGACTGCAACTGTTACAGCGATAAAAAGAACCGTGAAAATCATTATCATAATATACATCGAGGAACTGTGCATATACGGTATGTTTCTGTTTATAAATCTTAGTATCGGTATATCAACAAAGCTGAGAATAAACGGAATATGCGCTATGGCAAGCGCTATTATTATCTGCATAAGCATTTCTATTGCGGAAAAGGCATATATATCTTTAT
>JAEEGH010028700.1_pt1 | contig 10930 bp, 10 predicted proteins | sample 9134181 | NCBI WGS metagenome assembly JAEEGH01 (sample SAMN16246544, study PRJNA631951) | gut metagenome | biome: gut microbiome; feature: rumen; material: DP-attached | host: Bos | place: Iran: Karaj | collected 2018-10
GTTGATTGACGGCAGACTGCTCCCCCGGATTTTCCGGAATCCGGAGGAGGCATCAGTCTATGCGCTGACACATAGCCAGCGCATCAAGTTGTACGACTGGCTCTGGCAGAAGAACCAGCTTTCCTTGAAACGGCAGAAAGAATCGTTACTGAACGGCAGGTTTTTCTCCGAGGCCCAACTCCGCCGATGCCTCTGCATGAAGTATGCATTCAGCCCTGCCACAGAATGACGCTGGCAAGTTGGAGAGCCATTCTGTGGCATGCGAAAGTGCTACTTAGTCTTGCTTCTGGACAACCCTCCGGATGTTGTTTTTCGTGACGCGGACAGAGTCGATGGAGGTGCAGGTGTATTCCGCTATTTCTTCCTCCGTGTAACCGAGTTCATCAAGGAGGAAGACAGTCTTCGCCCTTTCTCCGGATAGTTGCTGCAGGATTTCCTGCTGCCGGAGAGTCAACGCCTGGCGGTTCTTTTCGATGGCATCCGAGAAATTCTGGGTGAAGCCTTTCCTGAGATTCGTGGTGATTCTGCCCAGTTCCGATTGCAGCTCGTCGGCCGTATACGATTTCCGCTTGACACAGAGCGGCTTTAGTTGCGAGAGCGTATTCTGGTGCGTCTTGGCGGAAGCCTGGATGATGCTGCGCGTAACCTGCTCCGCCCGCAGTTTCCTGTTCCGGTTCCTGACCAGGAAGACGAGGCCTCCGGTCAGGAGCAACAAGGCAGCCACGATGACCGTCAGCAAATTCTGCCGATACCGCGCCCTTTCCAGCTCAGCTTCCCGCGCCGACAGATCATATTGCCTCTCCAGCTCCAGGATCCGCTTCTCTGTCCGGCGTTCCAGGACATCCCGAAGTGAGTGATAAGCTAACATGGCATAATGAGCTGCAGAGTCCGCATTGCCGTTTTGCTCGTATAAATCCGCCAAATGCTCATAATAAGTAGAATACAGCATTGTGTCCTCTAACCGCCTGTTGTCAAATGCATTCTTTTTATACAAGATAGCGCTGTCCAACTGTCCTCGCATCCTATAATAGTCTGATAATAAACCATATTTCGCAGCAAGATTACTATACGATGGATTCCATGAGCGAATATAATAATATGCGCTGTCAAGATTTGAATTTGTGTACAGGTAGTATTGGGCTTTTGCGTTCTTCGGCTTTTCAAGTCTTATGTCTGGATTCGATGCGAGTGTACTGTCTAGTTCATAGAGTACTCTTTGTGCATCATCTTTCTGCTGCGCTTTCATGAGGCATCCAAGTAATTCGCAATAATTGAGAATCAAATTCCTTGAATTGTTTAACCTTTTTTCATACTCAATAGCTTTGCTATAATACCTGATTGCTTCTGCATAATTGAATGTATGATGATCATTTATTTTACCGAGATATGCACAAGCCAATGCTGCCAGACGGTCGTCTTCGACAAGACCGTCATCAATGAGTTGCAGTGCGTCACGCATGTAGCAGTAGGCTGTAGTATCTCCTGCAGAAAGAGTATATAGGACTAGCCCGTTGTAGAATAACGAACGGGCTAGATTGTGCCTATCCTTCCCCTTATCTGCAAACCATTCGCGAGAACTGGCTATAAGTGAATCACTAGAAAACGGTACATTATTCTTATGCTGGGCAATGGTGGACAAAAGATTATAATAGGCATTTTCACCTTCATTCATCTGCTTTGGATCCAACTCTTTCAAAGAATCCAGGGCAGCCTTTGGCTGCTCATTCAAGATGTGGTCAATGCTGGCTAAAGATTCATAATACTGCCCGTTATTCGTTGAACAGCAATAGACGCTCAACAAGAACAGACACCCTGATACAGACCGCAAAAAAGGTTTCATCACACGTATTCTTTGTCAATCTCACAACTTACAAAAATCGCATAAAAATCAGCAAACTCGACCAAAAAATATCATTTTCAGAAATTTTCGCCGTAATCAACTCATTTTCAGTAGTATTGTTTTTATCATTTTCACGTGTTCGAACCGCTAGGCCAGATAAATTAAATAGCAATCGGCCAATCGTCTTTCAGAAAAAGATGTTCGATAAATTATTGATTTTCAAATAACTATACTAAAATATTGCGAAAGTGGACTTTCGAATCAATGCAAGTTCAATAATCAAAGGAGTTTATTGTTATTTTTGAACGACAAATGATTAACAGTCAATGCCTAAAATAAAAAACAAAATCAAGAAAGTCATACCGGTACTTTTCTTATTGATGGTGTTTGGTTGCGTGGAAGCAATCAATCTGGATACGAATGAGGATCGGATTGTGGTGGTCAATGGCATCCTTACGCAAGATGAAGAGCAGAGCCTGACGCTTTGCTGGAGTTCGAAGAATGAGACGGAAGATCCGCAGCCGATAACGGATGCAGATATTCAACTTTTCGAAGGAGAATTGCTTGTAGGCGCTTTCTCCCATCAGGGTAATGGAAGGTGGACGATTCCTTTCTCGCCTAAGCCTGGAGAGACATATACAATCCGCATTCAAGGCAGTGGCTTCGAGGAAGTTTCTGCTTCAACCATCATGCCGGGAGATGCCAAGGTTTCTGTCTGGGGGTATCCCCATGATATGTTTTGCGAGGCATATTTTTCTTTACGTATTGGAAAATGTGTCGGGATAGAAGTTGTTTCCGAAGATGCTGAATCCTTATTATGGCTATATGTCTTGAATCAGGATTTCCCTAAGTCATCACAAAAAATCGCCAGCGTTCTTGCCACAGATCATGTCGGGGTGGATTTGTTCAATGTTTATGATTTCTCCATGAAGTGGTATGTCAACGATCAGGGAAGGAGTATGGTTGGTCACCAGATGATGAACCATTATCCTACGGAGCGCATCGATATTCGAGACGACTATCCTCTTCACAAGTATTACCTTCGAATCAGGCACCCGCGCGACTATGTCCGATATCTCGATCATGACGGTTTTTATTCTGTGAACAAAGAAGGCCAAAAGGTGGTGCACTATTCAAGTGTGCAGAATGCTAATGATACGTCCATCCGTGCTACAGCCAATCTCTTCCGGATCGCTGGCGATTTCAATGCCGCATATTCAGACCTCGTTGTGCTTAAGGTTTCAGAGGAACTCGACCGTTATATGCTGGAAGGGATGGACAGGGCTATCAAGTTGGATGAGGCAGATTTGACGCGTATATACAATACGGAGAATCCCTATTCCAACATAAAGAACGGAACGGGGATTTTTGGTGCAGCGCTTCGTTTTTATGTTGAAGATTTCTATGAGGACCGACCGAATGGATTATACCTTCCACGTACGTATGAGCCGTAATCTATTTTCGCTGTGCTTCATAATGTTTTTCTTCCTGACAGGCGTTCGGGCCCAAGAGCAAGTCCGACCGTTACACGATACACTGTCGCCATCCCGGATTGTGGCTGCCAAGGAACGAGAAACTTCAGTGCATCTTGTCAAGCTGCAGCAATACCCGTTTGTGTATCCTGCGGGAGAACCCGACGTAGTCAAATATGTCCAGACGCTTCCAGGCGTCGCGACGGGGATCGAGGGCACAGCCGCCTTTTATGCGAGAGGGGGAAATTATGGCAACAATCAGATCGTACTTGATGGCACGACCTTATACGGTGCGAGTCACCTGCTTGGACTTACAACGGTGGTGCCAGCCGGAGTCGTGGAGGAGAACCGTTTCCAAATCGGTGGTTTTTCGGGTGAAGATGCGAATTTCACGGCATCAATCGTAAAACTACAAACAAAAGGCGGGGACATGGAGAACACGAAAGGCTCTTTTTCCGTGAGTACGACGATGGTCGGAGGGGAACTGTCGATGCCGATCGTAAAAGGGAAAGCATCGCTTCTGGTGGCTGGCCGTTTTGCTCCGCTCGGCTGGGAATATGGAATGGTTCGTCCGTTATTTTCTTCTGATCTACAAGCGCCTGATACTTTGAAAACCATAGTGGCAGATGCCTTCGCCAAGGTATCTATGAAGACGACAAAAGGTGGACAGTTTCACATATCGGGCTTTTTTTCGATGGATGCCTACCGTTTTTCATTGGCCAAGGGGTCAGACGACTTGATCCGTTGGAGGAATCTGGTAGGGAATGCCGATTATAAGCATCCTTTGGGAGATAAGACAACGCTGAAAACGCACGTTTCATTCAACAATTTTAATTCCCTACAGGCCATGATCCGCAAGAGCGAGAACACCACTACGCTCCAGATGCTCTCAGCATTGACAGAAGGGTTGGCAACACTCAGCGTTCGACATGAAAAGGAGCCGGGATGGATGTTGCAAGGAGGATTCGATGTCAGGGTAACGTACTTTAATCCTGGAGCGTATAAGCAGACGAAAAGGGAAAATGGCTCTGTGGAAATTAACCATGCTCGTTATGCACAGATATATGGATTATATGCAGAAACCGAATATTTGCGCATTCCTTGGCTTAAGGTTCGGGCATCTGTACGAGGAAATCTCTTTCATGCAAGGGGTTATACAATTTTCAATCCCGAATTTCGTACCCTGTTGCAATTTCGGATGATCGGAGGATTGTCATTACAATTGACATTCGACGAGATGGTGCAGTACTATCATACGTTGGAAGGTCTTCCTACGGGATGGTCGCTCGACTTGAAAGTTCCATCCAGCAAGCGGTATTCTCCTGAGAAGTCGACACAATTGTATGGCGGCTTGAGTTGGGAAAAGAATGGATATCATTTAGTGGCAGGCTTTTACGGGAAACAAATGAGGAATCTCATTTATTTTTCCAACGCGGCCGACTTTTTTGGATCAGCTATTTCTTCGTGGGAAGATAGGATTGCTTTGGGGAGCGGTCGCTCTTATGGAATGGAATTGGAGGCTGGAGTTCAGCGGGGACGGTTCGATGCAATGCTTGCTTATACGCTTTCCAAAACAGATCGCACATTCCCCGATCTTAATGAATCCCGGCCGTTCCCGGCCAAATTCGACAGAAGGCATATCCTCTCGTTTAAAGGGAATGTCGAAACAGGTCGTACAGAAAAGATCAGGCATGGTCTGAATACACTGGTTTCCTTATATTCGGGACATATGGAATCGCTGCAGTCCAGCGTCTATCCAGCCTTCATGCCAGGTATGGAACCCACAGATGAGTGGTATGGCCGTTTCTCCTGGCGAAACTATTATTCTCATCCCAACAATTATCATATGCCTTACTATTTCCGCTGGGATGCTGGATTCTACATCTATTTGCAGGGACGTCTGGTAAATCACATGCTTAATATTGGCGTCTACAATCTGACCAACCGGCACAACGCTGCTACACTCTATTATGACGAAGAAGACGCGACTTACAAGAAACTGAGCATCTTCCCCTTGATGCCCAGCCTGAACTATGTGATAACTTTCTGAGTATGTCTTCCGCTGTCTCCGCCATTTTGTGTCATCCGGCCGGTTGAACTCTTGATTTTATACTTATCGTTGACGCAACATTTGGGTTATAATATGCATCTATCAATAGAAATTTTAAGGTTATGAAAAGGTTTTATTTTTTAGTTTGCTTGATTGCCGTACTGTCGGGCTATACGGAATCGTATGCGCAGAAAGGATTCCGTTTCGGCGTTGACTTCAATGGCGGAATGACACTTGAAGATAAGTGGTTTCAATTGAACAAGCCCCAGGCATGTGCCAATCTGATTGCCGGCTATCAGTTCAATCCCTATCTCTTTTTAGGACTCGGAATGGGCGTGGGGCACTTTAGTCCGCTTGCTGAAGAAAATGCATTGGAACCAGGATCAAGGAAAGATCCAAAATATATTTATCAGAACCGGAATTTGTTCCAACTCATTGTTCGAGAGAAAGTGAATTTCCTTGATAAGAGGATCTCACCGTTTACGTCATTTGATTTCGGCTATCCTGTCAATGGGAAGGACGTAGCAAAAGACGATCGTATCCCTTATTTTCTCGAACCTGGCCTTGGCTGTGATTTTCGGTTAGGAAATAGACACTCGTTGAGCCTGACGGTCGGCTATCGTTGGCAAGCTGTTGAATACAAGCAAAGTATTTACCATGATTATTTTGATATTGTTTTAACTCAACAAAAGCAAAAAATTGCCGGCGTTTTGACGCTGCATGTGGGATACTTGTTTTAGCGAACAAGATGCCGGGTAAAGCATGACGTTAGCGGTCGTTCTAACAAATCACCCGCAGGCCGTTGTGGGCTTTGATGCCGTTGGTGTGTGCGATATCTCTTTGCTTAACGATAACCCAGATCCATGACGATATACGCTAACCCTCTGTGCTCCACTCCGTCCAGCCGGCGCGATCTTTTTGATATGAAAAAACTAGTCCTGGGCGCCTGCGCCTTATTGCTGTCTTTTGCCCTGCTGCCTGCGCAGGGATATCGTTTCTGGAACGGGAAAAGTGTCGAGAGCAATATTCGATTCTACTCCGGTCCCTTTCTCCAGACCGGAAGCAACCGCAATCACGAGGTCTTTAATTTCAGCCAACACGGATTCCATCTTCCTGTGCTGGGAGCCACTTTGCGCCTGTCCTACGGTCTGGACGCACGCCTGGGCGGCAACTGGTCGTTGATGCCGGGCGCCGGCCTCCGTGCGCAGACGGGCAGCCTCATCGGCATGTTCGGTGTCGGCGGCGACACCGACCTTCTAGCTTGTGCCGATGCCTTCCTGACCTTGCGCTATCATTTGGACACCGATCATCTCGGCATTGTCTTCGGCCTCGGGCCGGATGTATCGTATGTCCTCTATCAGAATCCTTACTATGTTGATGCGGATCCGGATCATCCGCGCAACGGGCTGAAGAGATACAAAGATTTTGACTTCGGCATCCAGCCCAGCGTCATGTTCCGGATGGGAAAGCACTTCCAGTGGGGTCTTGAAGCCATCATAGGGCTCCGCAACATGCGGATCCAGTACCCGGATGCCGACGTCAGCGGTTCCACCTACCTCCACTCCCTGATGCTTACCTGCGGGTTCCACTTCTAGCTACAGTAGGGTTGTTTCGATATTTTAACTAACTTTGAAAGGACCATCAGTCCGTTTGCAAGCAATCAAAATGGACCAAAATATGAAGAAAAACCAGTTTTTCTTACCCGAAGAACAGATTAAAAGGCTCATAGATCCTATGGGATATTGTATTGCCTCGGACCGCATTACCGTAGATGGAGGGAAAGTTGGATATATGTATCGGGAAGAGGGTGATGAACCAGCCGATAGCGGATGGAGATTTTTTGAAGGCAGCGAAGACAAAGAGTACACCGAGGATGCCAGTCACTTTGAAATCTACGATGTCAATACCATCGCGAATTATGATATGGACATAATCCCGTTATTGGATTCACCCATCGGCAGTGCTTTTGAAAGAACCCCAACGGGTCTTCAAGCGATTCTTGAAGGTTTTGAATCATTACATGACGAATAGTCTTTGCACAAACGAAACCTGCATATTCCTCCCATTTGTCAAGCAGTTTATCACAAAGGATTATGTCAAAACCCAATGCTATTCAAGACGCTTTTAGCATCCTTATCCTTCTTATCACTAGTGTTCAATAAACATTTTTAAGATTACCCGTCAAGGGCTTAAATTCAGTCAGTTATGCTGCCGATTTCTGCGTGTCGATTTGATTTCGTATCATTGGAGATCCATAGCCAAAGGGTCGATAATGAATACGGGAACCTATATCTTCAGCCAGGTCGCCTCGCTGTTGCCCAAGCGGGTGTTCGACGGCATAGTCAAGAAGTACGGCGGAGACAAGTACGTCAAGGGATACAGTTGCTGGAACCATCTCATGGTGACGATGTACGGGCAGCTGGCCGGTTGCAGCAGTCTCCGGGAGTTCATATGTATCGCACATGCCCACAAGAGCAAGTGCTATCATCTGGGGTTCGGCAAGTCGGAACTCAGCATTGGGAACCTGTCTACGGCCAACTCCAGAAGGGATTACAAGGTATTTGAAGAGTTCGCATATCATATGATGAGTATCGCCCAGAGGAAGCGTAATGGAAGACCGTTCGAACTGAACGGGAGGTTCTTCGCGTTCGACTCCACGACCATCGACCTCTGCCTGAGCCTGTTCCCGTGGGCCAATTTCAGGAAGACGAAGGCGGGCATCAAAGCACATACCCTTCTTGACATTACGACTCAGATACCGGTCTATATCAATATCACTAATGCCAAGGTTGCGGACGTCAACGCTATGGACGGGATTCCGTTCGAACCCTTCGCATACTACATCTTCGACCGTGGATACAGTGATTTTGAGCGACTTTACAAGATTAACCTCATCTCGTCGCAGTTCATCGTCCGCGAGAAGAGAAGGATGAAGTACGAGATCGTTTCTTCCGGCGAGGAACTTCCCAACGATGGTAATGTCATCCTCGACCAGACCATCCGGCTCACGGGACAGAAGACGCGCAGCAAGTATCCCGTCGCTCTCAGACGCATCGTTTACTACTCCCCGGAGCACAAAAGAACGTTTACGTTCTTGACCAACAACTTCACGCTCAAGGCCGAGACCATCGCTTTCCTGTATAAAAATCGCTGGTTGGTCGAGTGTTTCTTCAAATGGATAAAGTCGCATCTCCGCGTCAACTCCTTCTGGGGAACGACGGAGAATGCTGTCCGCATCCAGATATATGTCGCCATCATCACATATTGCCTGGTCGCCATCATCGAGCACGACCTCCGGCTGAACCGAAGCACCTTCGATGTGCTGCGGATCATCGGTGCATCGCTGCTCAGCAAGGAGCCCCTCCGGGACCTCCTCGATCCTGCGCAACCAGAGCCTGTATGTCAAATGGTCGAACCTCAACTCTTTGAAAATTTTAATTGAACACTAGTGCCTTCTTATAGGATTATTCACTTGTTTTAACGGATTCCTCTGTGATTTTGTCGATGATTTTTTCAACTATTTCACGGATGCCTTGTTTGGGGGGTTCGTTCTGTCAAGTTATCTTATTACTCTTGTTTTGCATCTGTGCCGCCTGTTCCGCATTTCTTTTTCTCCGCGTAAAGGGGAGCGAATAATCGCCATCATCTATATCCTATTATTCATTATTTCATCTTACTTCTTTGGAATCTTTATTGCGTTTGGGCTCGGCAATTTCAGAATTGATACCCCAAGATGGCTCATAGTCAGGAATTTTATTTCTATACCCTTCTTGGTGTTCTGCGCCCTTTGGTTGGCCATTCGATGCGTCTTATTCCTCATTAATGGTCGTAGCCCTATTATCAAAGAAGAACCCCCAACGCCCACAAGCGATACAACCTCAACACATTAATTCAAAGTGTGTAATTCGCAGGGGAATAATTGTAACCTCCCCGAAAATTTTGCCAACAAGATAACAGCTATGTATATTCAGTTAGATGGACAGATATTAGGTACTGGTCTTTATTATCTCAATGGTATTCCATTTGACAGAGATTCATTATGTTTATCATCAGAGACAATATCATGGCTAGACTCCTGGCTTAAGAAGTATTGGAAAGCCAAATATTCTGGATTCAAACAATATAAAAGAGAACTAAACGAGAGGCAGTTAATTGATCTTGATTTTGAAGGATTAGAACTTAAACGTGTTATTGAACGAGAAATCCAGAATAATAATCCAGATTGCTTTATAACATATTGGTCAGAAGCTTTAGGAGAGCATCTTAATGATGATGGCGGCATTGTTTATGATTGGGAAGAGATGGTAAGTTCAAACTCTATATAAAACCAAGCGTTATAGAATCGGTCTAAATATATCAGAAAAGAGGAAGACATTAGTTCTTAGCGCTCTGAAGAATTGCAAAAACTCAATGAGTATGGTGAAAGGAAATAGCATAACAATAGCATTACTGGCAACAATTCTCATTTGTGGCAGTTGCGCTAGGACACAGGATTGTTTAGGCACCAGTTTCCCTCATAACAAAATTTCTCGAGCACTAAAACAAGTTGCTGTATCTGAAGATTCGGTATTTGTATTTGATTTGCAATCACTATTTGAAGAAAGAATCGACAGTGTCTTTTATCTTAACGGTCTTCTTTTATCCTCCGAAATTGCGGAAATAACAGGTCTTTCCGCTAGAGAAAGAGGAGCAACAACTACTCTTCTAGACAATCAGTCCAGAATAATACTATTTAGCGCTGGACAAGTCATGTATTATGAGACTTTCAGCATGTCTTTTTGCTTGATAACACCGAATAAATCAAACAGAACGGAATATAGTACAATAGCTATAGGTAAAAAATATAGTAAAAAGGAATTTGAGATAGGGCCTCTACAGGAAGTACGATGAAAAAAGGAAAAAACAATATTGTGTTAATTGTATTCTATTTTGCTTGTTTCATTATAGTCTCTGGCTGTATGTCCAGATATGGCGCTGATGATCAGTATAGCTATGACGGCACGTATTATATTCCTTCTGCTGGTTGGTACGCAAGAATGGTGGACATAACGGGAGAGAAACACAAGACATTATACCTTTCCAAGGACCCTTTGATGATTGAGCAGCCCCTGGACAGTATGGATGGTCCTGTCATCTTGATTAATAAACTACATGATTATCCTTCAATGCTCATTTCCCAGGATTCAATAATCATTGGCGTTGAGTCTTTCAGGATTTTGGGAGATACTACTTTGTGCCGAAAATTAAAATCAGCTACGATAATGGAAGTATATTTAAGTCCCGATAGAGAAACTGCAAAAGAAATGGTCGATAACTATTCTCGAATACTACCGAAATACCCATATTCTCTGCTAGTATTTGAGACATGGCGTAATTCCATCCGTCTTGTTCCAAATATGGAGTATTTGAAGATGGATTCGTCGATTCTTCAGCACAGAATTGAACCGCTGCATGAAACAGCAAGCTCATTTAGAGAACAAAACATTAAGCCTGCTCCTTTATGGTTGATAAGGATGAAAGAAAGGCATAAAAAAAGATAGCGACTGACCTTCGTGGCAATGTCCCGGC
>JAEEGH010028704.1_pt1 | contig 10929 bp, 10 predicted proteins | sample 9134181 | NCBI WGS metagenome assembly JAEEGH01 (sample SAMN16246544, study PRJNA631951) | gut metagenome | biome: gut microbiome; feature: rumen; material: DP-attached | host: Bos | place: Iran: Karaj | collected 2018-10
CGGCGAAGTCAAGGCTTTAAGCGTGAGCGTGCCTTGACTCGACGTATAAAGCCAAATCTAAAATCTAATAAAGAAACTGGAAAAATTAAGATGAAACAACTGATGTTGGGTAATGCAGCCGCAGCCCGTGGTTTATTCGAAGCAGGATGTGAGTTTATTTCGAGTTATCCTGGAACTCCAAGTACAGAAATTACTGAAGAAGCCGCAAAATTTAAGGAAATTTATTGTGAATGGGCTCCTAACGAAAAAGTGGCAATGGAATCTGCTTTTGGAGCATGTCTTGCAGGCCGACGTGCCTTCTGTGGAATGAAGCATGTTGGTTTGAACGTTGCTGCAGATCCTCTTTTTACAATGAGTTATACAGGTGTAAATGCAGGTCTTGTAATTGGTGTTGCAGATGATCCTGGAATGCATTCTTCTCAAAACGAACAGGACAGCCGTCATCACGCAATTGCTTCTAAAATACCAATGCTCGAACCTAGTGATGCAGATGAAGCCCGCGAGTTTGCAAAAATAGCCTTTGAAATCAGTGAAAAATTTGATACTCCAGTTTTGTATAAAATGTGTACTCGTGTAGCTCACAGTCAGAGTATTACAGATACAAAAGACCGTCAGCTTCCAGAACACAAATCATACGAAAAAAATATTTCTAAATATGTAATGGCTCCTGCAAATGCAATCCGCCGTCATCCTTTTGTAGAACAGAGAATGAAGGATATTGAAAAGTGGAGCGAAACAAGCGGAATTAATAAGATTGAAAAAGCAGATTCTAAAGTTGGAATCATCACTTCTTCTACATCATACCAGTATGTAAAGGAAGTTCTTGGTGATTCTGTAAATATTCTTAAGCTTGGAATGGTAAATCCTCTTCCTGCAAATATGATAAAGGATTTTGCTTCTGGTCTAGAAAAACTGATTGTTGTAGAAGAACTGGACCCAATTTTTGAAACTTTTGTACGTTCTCTTGGACTTAAATGCGAAATCCACGGAAAAGATATGTTCCCAATTTGTGGAGAATTCAGTCAGAATCTTTTGGCTGCAGCTTTTGGTCAGAAAGTTCCAGAAGGTACAAAACTTGATACAGAAATTCCTGTTCGTCCACCAATTATGTGTGCCGGCTGCCCTCACCGCGGAATGTTCTACGCTTTAAATAAGCTGAAAGTAACTGTTTTTGGTGATATTGGATGTTATACTCTTGGTTCTGTTGCTCCACTTTCTGCAATGGATGTTACTCTTTGTATGGGTGCAAGTTTTAGTGGACTTCACGGATGGAACAAGGCTGGTGGTGCAGAAAATGAAAAGAAATCTGTTGCCGTAATTGGTGATTCAACATTTATGCATTCTGGTATGACTGGTCTTGCTTCAATTGCCTATAATCAGTCTAACTCAACTGTAATTGTTCTTGATAACTCAATAACAGGAATGACTGGACATCAGCAGAATCCTACAACAGGAAAAAATCTTTACGGAGAAGCTGCTGGTAGGGTAGATCTGGAAGCTTTGGCACGTGCAATGGGAATTAAGAGAGTTAGAGTTGTAGACCCTTATATCATTTCTGATTGTGAAAAAGCAGTAAAAGAAGAACTTGAAGCTCAAGAACCAAGTCTTATTATTAGCCGCAGACCTTGTGCTCTCCTGAAGGAAGTAAAACACAAACCACCTCTTAAGGTTGATGAAAATAAATGTAAGAGTTGTAAGGCTTGTATGAAAATTGGTTGTCCTGCAATTGCTATGAAAAATGGTAAGGCAAAGATTGATGTTACACTTTGTGTTGGCTGTGGTGTTTGCAGTCAGATGTGTAAATTTGATGCATTGAAGGAGCAGGCATAATGAATAAGGTTAAAAATATAATGATTGTTGGTGTAGGCGGTCAGGGAGCTTTGCTTGCATCTAAAACTTTGGGCCAGGTTCTTTTGGATGCTGGTTTTGATGTAAAAGTTAGTGAAGTTCACGGAATGAGCCAGCGTGGTGGTTCTGTAGTAACTTATGTACGCTATGGTGATAAAGTTTATTCTCCAATTGTAGATAAGGGGGAAGCTGACTTTATAGTTTCTTTTGAACTTCTTGAAGCAGCCCGCTATACAGAATATCTTCGCAAAGATGGTCAGATTGTTGTAAATACTCAGAAAATAGATCCTATGCCTGTAATTACAGGTGCTGCAAAGTATCCTGAAGATTTAATTGGAACTATGGAAGCTGCCGGACTTAAAGTTGATGCTTTGGACTGTCTTACACTTGCTGAAGAGGCAGGAACTGCAAAGGCTGTAAATATTGTTTTGATGGGTCGTCTTTCAAAATATATGGACTTTCCAGAATCAGCCTGGATGGCAGCAATTGAAAAGCTGGTAAAACCTCAGTTCCTTGAGGTAAACAAAAAGGCATTTAAATTAGGACGAGGATAGTAGGAATGAATCTAAAATATTATCAGAAAGAATCGGAGTGTATGCCTCTTGATCAGCTTAAAAAGCTTCAGGGAGAAAGACTTGCAAAAAATTTCCGTCATGTTTATGAAAATGTTGAATATTACAGAAAACGATGTCAGGAAGCAGGCGTAACTCCAGATGATATAAAAGGTCTTGAAGATTTGGATAAAATTCCATTCACCTGCAAGGACGATCTTCGTCAGACTTATCCATATGGACTCTTTGCAGTTCCTATGAGTAAGGTTGTTCGTATTCATGCTTCTTCTGGAACTACAGGTAAACAGATTGTTGTTGGCTATACAAAAGAAGATCTTGATATTTGGGAAGATTGTACAGCCCGCCAGTTAGTTGCAATTGGTTGTGATGAAAATGATATTGTACAGGATGCCTATGGTTATGGACTTTTTACAGGCGGTTTTGGAGTTCATGGTGGAGCAACAAAACTAGGTTGTGAAGTTATCCCAATTTCCAGTGGAAACACCCAGCGTCAGATTACCTTTATGCAGGATTTAAAATCGACTGTTTTGTGTTGTACACCATCTTATGCAGCTTATCTTGGAGAAACCCTTCATGATATGGGTCTTACTCCAGCAGATATTCATCTTAAAGCTGGAATTTTTGGTGCAGAACCTTGGACAGAAGAAATGCGCCGCGATATAGAAAAATCTCTTGGAATAAAGGCGTATGATATTTATGGTCTTACAGAAGTAATGGGACCTGGTGTTGCATATGAATGTTCTGAACAGAAAGGCATGCATGTAAACGAAGATCACTTTATCATCGAAACTATTGATCCAGAAACAGGTAAACGTCTTCCTGATGGAGAAAAGGGTGAACTGGTATTTACTGCAATAACAAAACAGGCCTTCCCACTTATGCGATTCCGTACAAAGGATATTGGAGTTCTGAACCGTACACCATGTGCTTGTGGTCGTACTTTTGTTCGCATGAGTAAACCAATGGGACGTACAGATGATATGCTCATTATCCGCGGTGTAAATGTATTCCCAAGCCAGATAGAAGGAGTTCTGCTCCAGAATGGTTATCCACCAAACTATCAGATTATTGTTGGACGTGAAAATAACACAGATACTTTTGAAATTAAGGTAGAAATGACAGCCGAAAAGTTCAGTGATGTTGTTTCAGAAATTAATGCCCAGGAAAGAGCTCTTCAGGCAGCACTTTTATCTGTACTTCAGATTAAGGCTAAAGTTACTCTGGTTGCACCAAAATCAATTACTCGTTCAGAAGGTAAAGCTAAGCGTATAATTGATACACGTAAGTTGCATGATTAGAGGATAAGGCTTACACAGGAGATAGTAATGACTATTAGACAGATTTCAATTTTTATAGAAAACAGAAAAAATGCTTTGTCGGAATTAACAAATGTACTTGCAGAACATAAAATTAACATTCGTGCTTTGAGTATTGCCGATACAAGTGATTTTGGAATTGCAAGAATTATTGTTGATAATCCTCTGCAGGTTCAGGCTGCTCTTGAACGTTCTGCTTACATTGTAAAATCGACTCCAGTAATTGCGGTAGAAATTCCAGATGAAACAGGAAGTTTGAACAAAATCTTAAAAATACTTGCAGATAATGGACGCAATCTTGAATATATGTACGGTTTTACTGGAAAAGTTTCAAATCGTGCTTATATGATTATCCGTTGTTCAGATATTCCTGCTACAGAAAAAGTTTTTGAAGAAAACAACATTACAATGGTAAGCGAAGACCAGATAAAGGATTTGTAAAAATCTAAAAGTGGGATATATGTAATTATTGTAAACGAATCTTAAAAATGATATAGTAAGAGCATAAATCCCACTATAAAAGAGGTCAGATATGCCTTATACCGAGCCAACAAGTCTAGCGATTGTTGCGTGTCCTGGTGGCGAAGCTTTCGCCAATGAAGTCATAACGCACCTTAAGCACATGTATAAACACCGCTTCACATTGAAGAACGATGTTATATCAAAGCGTTATGGACTGAGTAAAGAAGAGCTTGTACAGAGAATTAATCTGCAGAATGATTTGCAGACTAGCGATCTTTGTATAAGAGGTTCAACAGATAAGTACAGACCGCCTGTATTTAAAGTAAATGCACGGTTTACTTATTTTGCTAACGGTGAGGTTAAGACCGAACTGTTGGATACTGTCCGCGGAAAAGATGTATTCATCTTCCAGGATGTAGAGAACCACGAAGTTCTTAGCTTGAACGGTGGTGCCAACAAAATTAAGATGACAGTAAATGACCATGTAATGTCATTGCTCGTCACAATTGATGCTGTACGCATTGCAGGTGCTGAAAAAATTACTCTTGTAGTTCCAGCTTATCCTTATGCACGTCAGCACAAACGTAAGGGCCGCGAGGGTCTTACAGCAAGTCTTTTGGGTCACATTTATGAAATGCAGGGTGTAGACCGCATCATCACTCTGGATTTACATTCTCGTGAAATTGTAAACGCCTTCTCTAGTGCAAATCTGGACAATCTCCATGCAAGTTATCAGATTATCCGTGAACTTTCTAAGATTGTGGACCTTACTGGTAAAGATGATGATTTGGTAATTGTTTCTCCAGATACTGGTGCTATTGACCGCAACAAGTTCTACGCATCTGGACTTAAACTTCCACTTGCTATGATTTACAAAGAGCGTGATTATTCAATCGTAACCCAGGATGCTCATTCAACAAACATCAAATCAGTTAAACTGCTTGGTGATGTAAAGGGTAAGGTTGCCTTCCTTGCAGACGATATGCTTGGAACTGGTGGAACTTTGCTTAAGGCTATGGAATTCCTTAAGGAGCAGGGTGCTACAAAGGTTATTTGTGCTATCTCTCTGCCATTCTTTACTGGAAACGCCATTGAACAGTTTGACGAAGCATATAAGCGTGGTCAGTTCTACAGAATCATCGGTACTAATGCCGTATATCACGAAGAGCTGCTTAAGCGCGAATGGTACATCAGCACAGACGTAAGCGGACTGTTTGCAAACGTTATTACACGTATTCACTACAACCAGTCTTTGAGCGAACTGCTTGATAACCGTAACATTATTGAAAAGGTTGTGAAAAACAACGGCACATCAACTGAAAAGGACGCAGCAAAATAAGCTGCACACGCAATAACGTGACCGACGCAGTTCTTTGTGTTGATATTGGAACGACTTCGCTAAAAGCGGGACTAGTAACCGCCAATGGCGAAGTCGTTTCTATTTGCAGCGTAAAGTTCAACGCCGCAGACGACAAACACCATATTGCCCGTAAGTGGCTGCCCGCTTTTAATAAGGCTCTTAAAAAACTAAGTGATTGTTCCGTTGGCCGGGCCCATATAGTTGCCCTTTCCATTTCCGGAAACGGTCCCACAGTAGTTACAGAAGATGGCACCACTGTCCTGTGGAACGATTCATATGCTGTTCCTGCAGAAAGAACAGGCTTTTCTCTTTTTCTTCCAAAAATAATTGCCCTAAAAGAAACCTTCCCTGCTGAATTTGCTGCTTCTGCACACATTTTTTCTGGTCCGGAATATTTAATCTGGCAGCTTACAGGCTCTGCGGTGACTATATTGCCCGAGGCACGTTTTGAAGGGGCCTACTGGAACAATCAGCTTTTGGAAGGCGAAGAGATTGGGGCAGATAAATTGCCGGGCTTTTTTGAAATTGGCAGGAGCTATGGGACAATCAGCCTGGAAAATGAAGAAATTCCTGTTTTTGGAGCGGGTCCAGACTTTGTAGCGGCCCTTATTGGAACAAATACCCTGGTGCCGGGCCGCCTTTGTGACCGTAGCGGTTCTTCTGAAGGCTTAAATTTTTGCGTCCCGGAAGCAATCCGCGCTGAGGGCGTTCGTACCCTGCCTTCTGTAATTCCGGGCCTTTGGAATATTTCCTGCCTTATTCCTAGAAGCGGACGAATGCCGGAAAATCAGCGGCTTGAAGCATTAAAGCGTTCTGTAAATTTATTAAAACGTCTTGCGGGCCAATATAATGTGCCTTTCCCGGATGAAATGCTTGTAACCGGCGGGCAGACAAAAAATGCCGCTTACATGTGGCGAAAAGCTCGGGCGCTTGGAATTAATCTTGTAGAAGCAAATTGTGATGATGCAGAACTGCTTGGTGATGCATGTGTTGCCTGGTATGGACTTGGAACATTCAAAAGTCTGCAGGATGCTGCCAGCGCAATTGTTAGAGAAGGAAATAAATATGAAAGTGTATAATCTGCCGGAAAATCCGGAAGCTTTTATTTTTGACATAGATTCAACTCTTTATACAAATACAGCTTATGCTTTTGAGCAGGTAGACTGCCAGGTGCGGGAATTTGCCCGCCAGAGGGGAATTACTGCAGATGAAGCAAGAAAGATGGTTGCAGATTACCGTAAAAAGTTTGCCGCAGAAAATCAGGGGCGTAAGATAAGTCTTGGAAACACACTGCTTGCATTTGGAGTTCCAATTGAACAGAGTGTAGAGTGGCGTAAAAAGCTTTTGGAGCCATCAGATTTTCTTTCTTATGATGAAAAACTGGTTACTGCCCTTAGCCAGCTTGCCCAGCGCTTTAAGCTTATCTGTGTAACAAATAATCCTGTTTTGCCGGCCAGAAAAACTTTGGATGCAGTTGGCGTTTCTTCCTTTTTTCCGGAAATAGTCGGGCTGGACACCTGCTTTAAGTCTAAGCCAGCCCTGGAACCTTTTCAGACTGCCTGCCGCATCTTAAATGTGGACGCTAAAAAGGTAATTGCCGTGGGAGATCGTTATGATATGGATATTTCCCTGCCTTTAGAGATGGGAATGGGCGGAATTTTGGTTTCTGGAGTAGAAGATGTGTACCAAATTCCTAAAAGTGTGTTATAATATTTGAAATATGACGATTAAAGCGTTTGATTCAAAGTTAGATTTTCATACTGATGGCCAACTTTCCCTCTTTTTCCTGGGTACTGGTAATGCTTTTCAGAAAAATTTTTATCAAACTAATCTCTTTGTAGTAAAAGGTGATACTCATATTCTTGTAGACTGTGGAACTTTGTGTCCTTATGTTTTGGAAAAGGAATATAACACCAAGCTTTCCAGTATTAAAAATCTGATTCTTACTCATCCTCATGCAGACCATATAGGTGGTGTGGAAGAGATTGCTCTTACCAGTTACTATATTTCAAAGCAGCGGGTAAATATTGCAATTCCGCCAGTGTTTAAAAAGAAGCTTTGGGATGAATCGCTTAAGGGTGGAATTCAGTTTAGCGAACGCGGCAGAATGACTTTTAGTGATTATTTTGCTGAACTTCCTATTAAGTGCATTCAGAAGAAACCTTTTGAAATTTTTGAAACAACAATTGGTTCTTTAAATGTAAAACTCTTCCGTACCCGTCATGTAACAACAAAGGCAGATTCTTTTAAGAAGTCTCAAATTTCTTACGGCCTTATTTTTGATGACAAAGTGCTTTTTACGGCAGATACTCAGTACAATCCCTACCAGTTGAATTTTTTACTTGAAAGGTATAAAAATATAGAACATATTTTCCATGACTGCGACGTGGGTGGGTATTCTGTTGGAGTACATTCTTCTTATGAACAGTTAAAAAATCTCTCTCCTGAAATTCGCGCTAAAATGTCTTTGTGTCATTACAATGAAAGGATGAATGGGGTAGATGCTGAAAAAGACGGCTTCTATGGTTTTGTTCAGCGTGGAGTTTATTATAATTTTTGATTCAGTAGCTCTAAAAATCGGCTTTGCCGATTTTATGGATAGAGCATTTGGATCAGAGGTAAAATGCTAAAAATCTTTTCTGATGAAAAGATTTTTTTAACGCATTTTGCTATTGTATTACCTAAGCAAAAGGTAGTGCGTTCGAATCGCAGCGATTCGATGTTTATATATTTGCAGGATTCAGTAGCTCAGCTGGATAGAGCATCCGCCTCCTAAGCGGAAGGTCGTGCGTTCGAATCGCATCTGAATCAAAACAAAAAATTTCCTGCCTGGAAGGGGGGACTTAAAATGAAAAAGATTTTAATATCTTCTAGTAACAAAGAAGTAATTTCTGCGGTAAAAGATGCCTGCAGAACATATTCCGATTATTTTGATCCTTTGTATAGCCCAGATACTGATGAAACCATGAGCCTTATGGATTATGAAATTCCTGAAGTAAAGGTTCTGGACTTTTCTTCTACAGATATAGACAACTTTAAGGTCCTGTCTGCAATTAATATGGACCCTTGGTTCCACAACGGCGGAGTAATTGCTGTTGCGGCAGATCCAAAACAGGCGCAGGAACTTGAGGATATGAAAAACCAGAATATCCTTATTGTTCAGACCCTTTATTCCTTTATTTCTTCTTTTAAGCGCCTGCTGAAAGTGCTTTGGAGCAATCAGCATATTTTGTTTAACCGTGGAATGCAGGAAACAATGGGTGGATTTGAACGCGGAAACTTTGTCTGCGATAATGACCCTCTTAATGCCCGTCTTTATACCAGCTTCCTTGTAAACTATCTTTATTGTTCTAACCGAATTGATATTCACGGCCGCTATGCCTTGCAGACTACACTTCAGGAATTGCTGGCCAATGCCATAGAGCACGGAAACTGTGGCATCACCTATGAAGAAAAAACTTCTTGGTTGGAAAAGGGCGGCGATATGATTGAGCTTGTTAATCAAAGACGAGCTATGCCAGCCAACGAGAATAAGAAAGTTTATATTTCTTATTCCATCACAAAAGATTCTTCCACCTTCACAATCAGAGATGAAGGTGTAGGTTTTGACTGGAAAAAACAGATTAATGACTATAACCCGAATATAATGGAAACTCACGGACGCGGTATTGCACTTTCTATGGGGCTGGTTACTGCTCTGCGTTATAATGATGCTGGTAATGAAGTATCTTTTGATATTTCTAACCTGCAGAATGTTTCTAACAATATTCCTGGAATTATGCTGCCGTTTAAGGCTACAAATTATGAGCCTGGAGATTACATCTGCAAACGCGGTGACCTTTCTTCTGACTTGTTCTTTATTGTTGCAGGACGTTTTGGTGTTTACACTGATGACAAGCTTGTAACAGAACTTACTCCAAAAGATATGTTTATTGGTGAAATGGCTTTCCTTTTGGATGATAAGCGCAGTGCAACTGTAAAGGCAGAGGAAGCTGGAAAACTGATTTGTATTCCTAAGGTAGCTTTTGTAAATTTAATAAGGAAGAATCCACATTATGGAATCTTCCTTTCAAAGCTGCTTGCACAGCGCGTTATTGATCAGCGAGAGAAGTCTCTTAGACTCCAGCAAAGAATTGATGAGCTGGAATCTCAATTAAAATAGTCCGCTAATTACTCCGTTATCATCCACGTCTATATTGAGCGCTGCCGGGGCTTTTGGAAGTCCTGGCATTGTCATTATGTCTCCGGCGAGTGCAACTACAAAGCCTGCTCCTGCATACAACTGAACGTCGCGAACAGGGAAGGTATAGCCGCTTGGTGCGCCTGTGAGTTTTGGATCATGGCTGATTGAGTTCTGTGTTTTAGCAATGCAGACTGGAAGCTTACCGTAGCCGTTATCTTCAAAAGCTTTAAGCTTTTTAAGTGCGGCTGGGTCAAATTCAACGTCTGCGGCGTGGTAAATCTCTTTTGCAATTGTGCGGATTTTTTCTGTAAGTGGGAGGTCCAGCTCGTAGAGAGGGTGGTAGTTTGCTTTTCCGCTGTCTGCAATTTCTGCAACGGCGCGTGCAAGGTCTGCGGCACCTTCTCCGCCTTTTCCCCAGCCTTCACAAAGAACTGCTTCACTTCCACATTCCTTTGCAAGTTTCTGTACAAGTTCAATTTCTGCATCAGTGTCAGTAATAAATTTATTTACAGCAACAACACATGGAAGACCGAACTTTTTCATGTTATTGATGTGAGCCTTTACGTTTTCAAAACCAGTTGTAATTGCTTCAAGATTTTCTACACCAAGGTCTGCCTTAAGAACACCACCATGCATTTTAATTGCGCGGCATGTTGCAACAATTACAGCTGCATTTGGTTTAAGACCATGCATGCGGCACTTAATGTCAAAGAATTTTTCTGCACCAAGATCAGCTGCAAATCCCGCTTCAGTAACAACATAGTCACCAGTTGCAAGAGCACACAAGGTTGCGTTCACACTGTTACAGCCATGAGCAATATTTGCAAAAGGTCCTCCGTGAACAAATGCAGGATTCTTTTCCAAAGTCTGAACCAGGTTTGGTTTAATAACATCCTTAAGCAAAGCGGCAACTGCACCAGTACACTTGAGCTGCCCAAAAGTCACATTTTCTTTTGCGTAGTTCTGTCCAATTACAATGCGGTCAATTCGTTCTTTAAGTTCGCTGATTGTGCGGGAAAGACAAACAATTGCCATAATTTCAGAAGCAACTGCAATAGTAAAATGATCTTCACGAGGCACGCCCTGTAAACGTCCGCCCAAACCAATAGTGATATTTCTCAAAGCACGGTCATTCAAATCAACACAGCGCTTCCAGCTAATTGTACGTGGATCAATATTAAGTTCATT
>JAEEGH010028706.1_pt1 | contig 10928 bp, 12 predicted proteins | sample 9134181 | NCBI WGS metagenome assembly JAEEGH01 (sample SAMN16246544, study PRJNA631951) | gut metagenome | biome: gut microbiome; feature: rumen; material: DP-attached | host: Bos | place: Iran: Karaj | collected 2018-10
GTGATTTATCAATTAATTTTTTCTTGACGGCAGAAAACAGCCTATATTAAAGTGAAGTTCAGGAGGTAATAATGGCAAAGATTAATAGAAGTGAACTTACCAAGGAACAGCTTTCAAAGGCCCTGGAGTGCAAGACATCAGATGAACTGATTGCCCTGGCAAAAGCAGAAGGCTACGATATAACAAAGGATGAGGCCGAGGCTTATCTTGCCGAGATGGCCAACATGGAACTGGACAACAAGGATCTGGAAAAAGTGGCCGGCGGGCTCAATGATATATGCTGGCGGCTCCCTTGCGGTGATCACTTATAATTTTTTAAAAATTTCTTGATTTCGCGCTTTACTCCAAAGGCGAGTTTATAGTCACCAATTTTGCTCAGGGGGATAAACTTCATCTCGGAGAATTCCCTAATCTCTGTGGGCACTGGAAAATCAGAAGGAACCTCATACATATAAGTTTTCCATTTAAAAAATGGTAATCTTATATAGTCTGTGACAGTTTCTCCAATCTGCACTGCTTTTACATCGCTACACAGGTCTAATCCGGTTTCTTCCTTCAATTCCCGCCCTGCAGCCGTAAATAAGGTTAAGTCCTTTAATTCATAACCACCGCCTGGAATGGACCATTTGCCTGCCTGCGGCTTATATTTCCGATTGCCCAGCAGAACCTGATATTCACCATCTGCTTTTTTGAACAGTGCAACACCTGCACCTTTGTATGGAATTTTCATATTGTACCTACCTTTTCAATCAACGACCCAACCTGCAGCAACCAGATCTTCCACTGACAAATATTTTTCAATAGTGCCATCTTCGGTTACAACATCCCAGTGGTCGGTGGCAATACCTTTCACTACAGAGACAACACCATACCTGTTCTCTTCCCGCCAGTGTTTGACATGACAAGGCTCCATGCATCTGCCGTTGAAAAGTATATCGATTGATGATTTAATCCGTTCCTTGCGCCAATGATTTTCAGCCATAGGCAGCTCCTTTCTTAAGTATAAAAATAATATACATATGTTGGTGTGTCAAATAATGCTACAGGAACAAAAATAATTTAAAATTCTTTATTTGATAACAATACTGAAATGATGTAGAATGCATCTGTAAAGAAGGAGAATCATCATGAAGCAGTTCATAGAAGTTCATTACTATCTTAAGGATGGGAAGCGGGAGGAATTCTACCGTGCAATTATGGAAAGCGGGATTGCCGCCGCATCAAGGGCAGAGAAAGGAAACGAGAAATACGATTACTTCTACAGCCCTGACAATAAGAATGAGCTGCTCCTGATTGAGCTGTGGGCATCGGAGGAGGTGCTTAAGCAGCACTGGGAAACTGATCATTTCAAGGCCCTTGGTGAACTTAAGAAGGAATATGTGGCTGATACAGTGATCAGCCGGTATGAGGTAGAATGATAATGCATGGACTTTTAACAGTTTCTATTGTTTTGTGCAAAACCTATATTTTCTGTTTGAAATAAACAAATTCAGTTTAGAGAAATATGCTTGACAATATGTTGCTCATAACCCGTTGCTTTATAAACAACATATACAATAATATATACTAAAGATCTTTTAAAATGATAAAAAAGAAATTTGGCAATCGAATAAAAAAAATAAGAAAAGCTCAGAATCTAAGTCAAGAAAAATTTGCACTTAAAATTGATATGGGGTGAAACCACCCCATATGATGGTGCACATGTTGCCGGAGGAGAACTTTTCTTTGTAGGAAATATCTTCTACTATAAAGATTACAAAAGCTGGTAATTTTTCAGCTGTCGCCCTGAAGGGGTATGAACACTGCGTTGGCCAGGATGAATAGGTTCTCCAATGTGGCGTTCTGCTTCATGCTCACAGAGTAGGTGAGGCCTGGCACAATGTCCTGCCATATGCATATTCCTACAGTCTGGCCATCTATCACGCTCCAGCGTGCTTTGGCAGAGTTGTAGCCCACCGACAGCTCCACTTCCTTGTCCCATTCAAAGTAGTAGCCGGAAATGTCCTCCAGCTCTGTGGTTGTGCTTGCCTTGATCCGGGCAGTGCATTCAGCCTCCTGCCAGACAAAGTCCAGCTGGGCCAGCTTGCCTGCTATAATCGAATAGTAGAAATTCTCAGCATCCTTGGGGATGCCGAATGTTATCCCCAGCTTCTCCTGAATCTCCCGGGAAGAGGATTCCACAACAGGATTAGGCATCTCCACCTGTTTTTTCCTGCAGCCGCAGATAAGGAGAAGAGGTAAAAGGAATAAAAGGGGAATACGCCTCATTGCTGTCCTCTATTTCAATATGTCATAAGCCACAGGAAATGTGAAGTAGGTGTCGGGGTAGGGCTCGTCGGCCAGCATGAAGTGCCACCACTCGCAGTCCAGGGGCTTGAAGCCGTTCCTTATCATGACCTTCTGAAGGAACATCCTGTTGGCAAACTGCTCCTCGGTTATCCCGGTGTAATCGGGGTGGGAGATAGGCCCGAAGAAATCGAAGGGGCTGCCCATGTCCAGCTCCTTCCCGGTGCTCATGTCCAGCAGGGTCAGATCCACAGCGCTTCCACGGCTGTGGCTGGATTGAGTTGCTATATAGCCTTTCTCGAAAAGCTCCTGCTTCTGCAGGTAAGGGTAAAAGATTTGCTTCATCCGTATATCCTGATCCTCAAGGCCCCACAGCATAAAATGCTTGACTGCAGTGGCAGGGCGGTAAGCATCGAACACTTTGAGCCGGTATCCAGACACCATCATCTCCTTGCTCACAGCCTTGAGTGCCCGGGCAGCCTCCCGGGTAAGGAATGCACAGGGCTCCTCGTAGCCGTCTATTCTGTCACCGATGAAGTTGTATGTGGAGTAATAGCGGATCTCCTGTATGATGTCTGGCACATAGTCAGATAGCAGGACAAATCCGGAAGCATCCTTTGTCACATCTTTCATACTGTTGATTTTATAGAAGAAACTTGCAATAATCAAGGGCAGAGAAGGGACAACGGAATGCAGAAAAGATTTGATATGAAAGGCCAAGAGACAATTCAGGAGATTCTGGATTTTAACCGTCAGACTCTTAAAGATTTTAAGCTTGATTCAAAAGAGAGACTGCGTGCAGAGCTGACATGCGAAGAAGTGCTGATGCGGCTGATCGAGCATGGTGATTTTTCCAAGAAAAAAAATATTTCCCTCAACATTATTAAATTTTTAGGCAATGTCAGCATAGATATGCGGGTTCCTGGAAATGATTTTGAATTTTTGCCCAAGCCTGATTTTGATGATATAGAGAACGATGATGAGACAGCAGAGGCCATACAGAGCATTATTTTACGATCCCTTGGCGACAAGATAAGCTTCCGGCATTCAGGTGATTATAATACTGTCCGGATCCAGGCTTTCCGCTCCCAGTATTTCAATCTGTATTTAATATTGACAGCAATGATCCTGGCAATCATTACAGGGACTGCCATGAAATATTTCCTGCCGGAACAGGTCTGCGGTTTCATTAATGAGAATATTTTCCAGTCGTTCAGCACATTGTTCATGAACGGTCTTAAGCTGTGTGCAGTACCGGTTGTCTTCTTTTCTATTGTCACCTGCTTTACTCAGACAGACAGTTTGTCCGGAATAAAGAGGATTGTTTTCAAGCTGTTTGCTGTTTTTTCTGTTCTGATGGTCTTTGCTTCATTCTTAGGGTACTTGGTGGTTAAGCTGTTCAAAACAGGAGTCGGAATACATCTGACTGCCGCTTTGAGCTCCGATGCAGTTCAGGGCAATCTGCTGTCAATAAGGAATGTTCTTGTTGATGTGGTGCCGAACAATATCATCAGACCCTTTGCAGAAGGGAATATGATTCAGCTGATAGCTCTGGCAATTCTGATCGGAGTGGCATGTGGAGCCTGCAGGATAAAAATTGTCTCTTCAATCTTTGATGAAGTCAACAGGCTTTTTATGAAGATTATCGGATTCTTCATACATCTTCTTCCGCTGTTTGTCTTCTGTTCTGTTTCATCTATGCTGATTATGACAGGATCCAAGGTGCTGCTTTCTGTCCTGGGAATTTTCTATACTGCTATTATTGCCAATCTGCTGCTTTTCCTGCTTTATAGTCTTATTACTGTTTTCCTTGGGTTTAATCCTTTTATGGTGCTTAAAAAATCGATGCAGATGCTGTTGACCAGCTTTACAACCGCTTCAAGTATAGCCTCTATGCCGGATGCCATGCAGGCTGCTGAGAATCTGGGTGTATCCCCCAAAATGTATAAGTTCTCTATCCCGATAGGAATGACTATTTTTAAAAGCACTTTGTGCCTTTATATAGTGATTGTTGTCTGCTCAATAGCAAACATTTATGGTATTGCTATGCCGTTCCTGAAGATTATTTCGCTGGTACTGTCTACAGTTATTCTTGTAATAGCTATGCCTGGAATACCGGGGGTGGGTATTATCCTGCTGTCATCGCTGTTGACAATGGCAGGTTGCCCAATTGAGGCCCTGGGGCTTATAGTGGGAATCGATCCGATTATTGATATGCTTGGAACACCAGGTGGGGTATTCGGCGTTCTGATAGCAGTCCTGACTGTGGCAAAAAGCGAGAAGATGTTAAAAAAATAAATAGAAAAACACTACCAACGTTGGTATTCATTGTTGGTTTTTGCCTGTTTTTATACTTTTTCTGAAAAATTTTATTCAAGATAACTCTTTATACTACAAGCAAATAGAAAAAAGTTTCAAAAAAATGAAAAATTTCTCTTGTGTTACTATTGACAGATTAGTAACGGTATAGTAATGTTGGTATTGTAAACGGAAACGTTGGTGAAACGTTACTGAAAAAAGGAGAAAAAAATGACAAACTTCAGACAGACAATCAAGATGATGGCAATGGCCCTGGTAATGGCAGTAACACTCTGCTCATGCAATGCAGCTGGTGGATCAGATTCATACGAGGCAGCTACCTCCCAGGCTGCAACTCCAACAGCAACTAACAAAGTTCAGGAACCAGCAGAAAAGGCAGGCGTTGCAGAGGTAAAAGCTCAGGCTGTCCTCCGGGGTACAAATCTTACATTCTACTATGATGACAAGGATCACAATGCAGAAGGTACAGTATACGAAGTAAGTTCCAAGGGTTACGGTGTAAAGGGCGCTCCATGGGCATCTTCCGGATTCCTTACAGCAAGTTTCGATGAATCATGCAAAGCTTGGACCCCCACAAGCATGATCTTCTTCTTCTCCGGCTGCACCAAGGCAGTAAGCATCGACTGCACAAACCTTAACACAGCATCTGTAGTTGACATGAGCTGCATGTTCCAGAAGTGCCGTGCTCTCACAAGCCTTGACCTGACTGGATTCGACACAGCAAACGTTATCGAGATGTACCGGATGTTCAACGAATGCGGCGTGCTCGAGAGCATCACAGTAAACAGCTCCTTCATCCAGAAGGCAGGCCAGTTGCACAGCTACGATATGTACCGCCTGTGCCCGGCAGAGGTTATCAACGGTTAATAGATAAAAGACTGAAATAAGTCTGAAGTTTAAATAGAAAGGGCTCCCGGAACGGGAGCCCATTTTTTTGTCTTATAAGAAGTTATTTTAAGAACTTCACCAGCTTTTCCATGGCCTTCTGGGTGTTCTCCCTTGAGTTGAAGGCGCTGAACCGAACATAGCCCTGTCCGCAGCTGCCGAAGCCTGAGCCTGGTGTGCAGACTATGCCGCATTCGTGGAGCAGCTTGTCGAAGAAGGCCCAGGAATCGGTCTTGGTGTTCACCCATACATATGGGGAGTTGTCGCCGCCTGTGCAGCTGTAGCCCAGCTCCACCATAGCCTTCTTGATAAGGGCTGCGTTCCCCAGGTAGTAGTCGGTCTTCTCCTTGATCTGAGCCTGTCCCTCGGGGGTAAATACGGCAGCTGCGGCGCACTGCACCGGGTAGGAGGCACCGTTGAACTTGGTGCTGTGCCGCCTGTTCCACAGGGCATGAAGTGAAACGGGATTGCCCTCTGCATCATATACTGTGCATTTTTTAGGCACTACTGTGAAACCGCACCGCACGCCGGTGAATCCGGCAGTCTTGGAGAAGCTGCGGAACTCCACAGCCACCTGGTCGGCTCCTGGGATCTCGAATATGGACTTCGGCAGTTCCGGGTTGCGGATAAAGCACTCGTATGCTGCATCGAAGAGGATCAAAGACTTGTTCTCTTTTGCATAATCAACCCATTTCTTAAGCTGTTCCCTGGTGGCTGTGGCTCCGGTTGGGTTGTTTGGGAAGCATAGATAGATGACATCTGCCTTTGCTTCCGGCAGATCTGGTACATAGTTGTTTGCCTCGGTGGAATCGAGGTAGATGAAACGGCTGTATCTGCCGTCCTTCCAGTCGCCGCTGCGGCCGGCCATAACATTGGTGTCAACATAAACCGGGTAAACCGGATCTGGAACTGCAATAACAGCGTCGGAAGAGAAAAGCTCCTGGAAGTTTCCGGTGTCGCACTTTGCTCCGTCGCTGACAAATACCTCGTCAGCATTTATATCTGCGCCACGGCTCTGGAAATCATGTTCTGCAATGGCACTGCGGAGGAAATCGTATCCCTGTTCCGGTCCGTAACCCTTGAATGTAGCTTTATTGGCCAGGTCATCAACACCCTTGTGGAAAGCTTTTATGCAGACATCTGCCAGAGGGAGGGTCACATCTCCGATTCCCATCTTTATAACCTCTTTGTCCGGGTTCTCTTTCTGGAATGCGGCAACGCGCTTTGCAATGTCAGAGAAAAGGTATGAAGCCTGAAGTTTCTTGTAGTTTTCATTGATTTTAATCATAGGATATTCCTCCTGGAATTATCTTGATGATATATAAAAGTACTCTGATTGACAATAGATTGCTAAAATTAAATATTAGGTGTAAAATATAAAGAGATGATTGGAATACGACTGGCAGACAGCACATTTTTCTCAATCTGCTCCGATGGTCCCGAGAAGAAAAGGGTAGTACTGTCGGCTGCCAACAAGAACCAGAAAAAAGCCAAAATTGACCTCTTCAGATATAACATTCCCGATGAAAAGGATGGGTATCATATCGGGTCGCTGTTTCTTGATCCTATCGGTTATGATGATAATGGCGATTCCGAGATCGAACTTTTTATCGATACCGATGGAAGGCGGATCCGGGCTGTTGCCACAGACCTGAGGGGCGAGGGGAAGGATGAGTTTGAGACTGAACTTCCTGGAATAGTTCCTGCCGCTGCTCCTGTGAGCATACATAGGGAACACAAAGAGAGCACCCCGAAGCCAGCTCCAGTTGCGGTGAAGGGAATAAGGAGTCTCCAGATCATGATGGTGGCACTTATCCTTATGATGGCTTTTGTCACCGGTATGCTGCTTTATAATATGCTTTCGGCTCCTTGTGTCCGAGACCTTCCAGGGTTTGCCGATATTCCGGGGCAGGAACTGCCTCCGCAGCCTCCGGTTCCAACTCCCCCTCCGGCTCCGACACCTGTGCCGGTTCCACCGCCAGCTCCGACTCCGGTACCACCACCAGTTCCAGCACCAGTTCCGCAACCTCCGGCACCAGCCCAGGCCCAGGAATATATACGTTACACTGTAAAATACGGCGACACTCTGTGGTCTCTGGCCAGGGATTTCTGCAAAGATCCTTATATGTACAAGCGCATTGCTGCTGAAAACCACCTGGAAAGCCCCGACAAACTCATTTCCGGCACTACTTTAATTATTCCTATTAATAGACACTAAAAAAACTCTCAATTTCTGCCGACATATATAGTAGTCTTTTGGGAGGAAGTGTGACTAAATCAAGATCTATTGTTATTGTTGCCAGCATTCTATACTGTGCTGGAATACTTCTGGCACTGGCCATGTTCTTTGCCGGCCATGGAATCGCAGTTCCTGTTTTCGCCCCTCTGGGAGAATGGTTTCTTCTCCGGTTCCTGTGGGCTTCCTATTATATCCCGGCATATCTTCTTTTCTGTGCCACATATCTCCTTCTTCCCCATTTCAGCCGCAAGGTTATCTATGTTCTTATGGCAACCATCGCACCGTTCCTCACCTTGGCAGCATTTCTCCGTGTCCTTCTGTGGACCCGCACTCTGAAATATTTCGTGGCAGTCCTTATCGGTCTGGCCATCCTGATTGAGTTTTACGGAATTGCTGTTATTGCAGGCTTCAAAGGCTTCAGATTCAGGCTCCCCGCATTCAGCTGGAAGATGCCCCGCTTTAACCTGGCCGATCTGAACCCGTTTAAAAGGGATGACGAGGATGATGAAGAGTTTGAGGATGAGGAAATCGAGGCTAGGGAAATTGATGAGGTCAGAAGAGCCAAAGATGAGCCTGCCGAGGCGAAATCGGAAGAGGAAGATGGAGTCTATACTCCTGAATACCTGAGCCTTGGCTTGAACCGTCTTTCCGAGCCTGATGAGCAGGTCAGCCTTGATGATAATGAAGAAGAGGAGCCTGTGATTGAGTTTAAGCCTGAAATCGAGGAAGAACCGGAGCAGGAGCTGGATGATGAGCCTGATGAAGAAACAGATGATGATTCTGAGATCAGCATTGAGATAGAAGGGGAGGATGAGGAGGAGACTCCTGCGCCGAAACAGGTCCGCAAAGCTTCTCCAGCACCCCGGAAGAAATCTGTTAAATATGAGATTCCGATAGAGAGTGTCCTTGAGGATCATGGAGATTCCTCAAACTTTGTAATTACCGAAGAGACCAAAGAGGATGCCCGTATACTGCTGGAGACACTCAAGGAATTTAAGATCGAGGCTCAGATAATCAGCATTAAGAAGGGGCCGGTCATCACTATGTTCGAGATTCTGCCGGCATCGGGAGTCAATGTCTCCAAGATTGCAAACCTGGCAGACAACATAGCCCTGAACCTGGCAGCCCAGAGTGTCCGTATAGTGGCGCCTATCCCGGGCAAGCGTGCAGTGGGTGTGGAAATCCCTAACCAGAAGCGGAATATAGTAGGATTCAAGGAGCTTATCTCTGCCAAGAATCCAGATTTGGACAAGGCAGCAGTGCCATTCATACTGGGTCGGGACATAGAAGGAGACCCCCAGGTGGTGGATGTTGCCAAGACACCCCACCTCCTTATCGCAGGAACCACAGGAAGTGGAAAATCAGTGTGCGTGAACTCCCTTATCTCCACCATCCTTTACAAAAAGCGACCTGACGAGGTGAAGATGATCCTGGTGGACCCTAAGGTGGTTGAGCTTAAGATTTACAACGACGTGCCCCATCTCCTTACTCCTGTAATCACCGATTCGAAGAAAGCGCTCCAGGCCCTGCAGTACTGCATAGATGAGATGGAGCGGCGTTATTCTCTCCTGGACCAGCTCAAGGTCCGGAACATAGAGGGCTATAACAAGGCAATAAAGACCACCGATTATCTGGCAGATCCTTTGCCATACATCCTGGTTGTAATAGACGAGTTCGCCGACCTTATGCTCACCTCTAGCAAGCAGCTGGAGCCGGCAGTATCCCGGCTTACCGCCAAGGCAAGGGCAGTGGGAATCCACCTGGTTCTGGCTACACAGCGGCCTTCAGTGGATGTCATAACCGGTGTTATCAAAGCAAACATCCCATCCAGAATCGCATTCATGGTGTCAAGCGTCACCGATTCCCGGGTTATCCTGGATGCACCAGGCGCCGAGATGCTGCTGGGCAAGGGCGACATGCTGTTCAAGCCTTCCTGGACTCCAGTGCTGACCCGTATTCAGAGCGCATTCCTCTCCGACGAGGAGGTGGAGCGTCTTGTAGACGAGGTCAAGAAGATGGGGGAGCCTGAATATATTGATGACATTATTTTCCACGATGATGAGGATATGGATCTCTCATTCGGCGGTGGCAGTGACGGCGGCAGCCTTGAAGGGGATGCAAACCTTATGGACAAAGCCCTTGCCGTGGTTGCCGAGACTGGAAAAGCCTCTGCATCATACTTGCAGCGTCGCCTGTCCATAGGCTACAACAGGGCTGCCCGCCTTATCGAAGAGATGGAGGCAAGGGGCATAATCGGCCCGCCGAATGGCAGCAAACCCAGGGAAATTCTCCATATGCCCGACAAGTTCAAGGAATGATATGAAAAAGAATGATATCTGGCGTTTAGCCCTTATGAATGCCCCCTTCGCACAGGAGGCCACATCTCTGGATTTCCTTAAGGATCTGGAAAGCGATTTCCTCTATAAGCTGATCAAGGACGAGCCTCCCACAGTCATTGCCCCGGTGCTCCACTGCATTGGATGCGACAAGAGCCTTGGCGTGCTGGAAAAGTGCGATATGCCCCTCCAGAAGGAGGTTCTCAGGATCATGTACCTGGGGGCTGCGGTGGACCCCAGCATCCTTGGCATCATAGCCAAAGCCCTGAAACGAAAAATTGAAAAAAAAGGTTGACAAATTTCTCTCCCCGGCTTTACTGTTTTATTACATCATTTTTGTAGGAGAAACCAAAGCCATCCGAGCAGACATTGACCGACAGGGTCATCAGCTATCAGCAGGGGAAAGTTCCTTATGAAGCTATCTCCGGCTACATATGTCTTTTCGTCTACGATTTTCCGCGGCGGACTAAACATTGGGACCAGGACCGCTGCAGTGACTTCTTTGTGTTTGTCCATCCCCGTCTCAGAAAGATGGCCGACTCCTTTGTTTTCTCCGGGTCCCCCTTTGAAGCCTATCTTACTATAACCCTGAAGCACCAGATGAATACATTCCTCAGAAAGATGCAGGAGAAGGAGCTTAAGGAAAGCCTTTTCTGCAGGATGTGCGCCTCAGGCTCCCTTGAGGATGAGGGCTCCTTCTATAAAATATACGATACCTTCAACTACGAGATCAAAGAACCGGATTCCGCCTACCGGAGCAGGATAACTCAGAACAGGATGAGGAAGAGGCTTCTGTTCATCGCACTTTCCAACCCCTACAGCCTTGATGACAGTCTTATAGCCCGGGTTTCTGAGGTCACCGG
>JAEEGH010028707.1_pt1 | contig 10928 bp, 8 predicted proteins | sample 9134181 | NCBI WGS metagenome assembly JAEEGH01 (sample SAMN16246544, study PRJNA631951) | gut metagenome | biome: gut microbiome; feature: rumen; material: DP-attached | host: Bos | place: Iran: Karaj | collected 2018-10
GTCTGCGGCAGATGCTGTGGGGCTTTTTCAAGAAACTCATCATTGCCGACGGCTGTGCCGAGGTGGTGAACCAGATGTGGAACGGCGTGAATTCGTCAACGGGTCTGATGCTGTTCGTCTGCTCGTTATTGTTCACGTTCCAGATCTATGCCGACTTCTCGGGTTACAGCGACATAGCCATCGGATGTGCCAAGTTGTTCGGCATCAAGCTCACCACGAACTTCAAGGTGCCCTATTTCTCTCGCAATGTGCGGGAATTCTGGCGCCGGTGGCACATCACGCTCATGGGGTGGTTTACACAGTATGTCTATTTCCCGCTGGGCGGCAGCCGTTGTTCTCGCTCCAGGACTGTGCTCAACACCATCATCGTGTTTGCGTTGAGCGGCCTGTGGCATGGTGCCGACTGGACCTTTGTCTTGTGGGGCCTGTACCATGCGCTGCTGTTCATTCCGCTCATTGTGTTGGGCTCGCAGCGTCACAGGGATACTGTGGCTCACGGCCGTCTGCTCCCCACGTGGCGTGAACTGGTAAGCATGGTGGTGACATTCCTGCTCATCAACTTCGGTTGGATTTTGTTCCGCGCTCCCGATTTCGCTTCGTTCAGCGAATTTGTTTCCCGCCTGTTCTCGCCCTCGTTGTTCAACTATCATGGCTTGACGATGAAGATGGCGACGATGCTGGCATGGTGTGCCGCCCTGCTGGTTGTGGAGTGGATACAGCGCGAGCGTCAGCACGTGCTGCAGATTGACGGCTACCGCCTCTTGGCGACGCGTCCTGCGCGATTGGCGTTGTATGCATTCATCGTGTTCCTGATTTTCTACTTTGCGGGAAAGGTACAAACGTTTATCTATTTCCAGTTCTGAGTCCTGTTATGCGCAAGTTCTTATATAACCTATCCTACACCGTGTTGCCCGTCTGGCTGTTCTTTGTCGGCATGGCGGTTTACCTGTGGGCCATTGACGATAACTCCGGTGACTTGATGCGACTGGGACTCATTGATAGCGGACCCGAATACTCCGATTCAATCTGTACACGTTTGCTGCCTGAGGTCTATTACACCGGCTTGGATGATGACAGCGTGTTACGTCAGGATGATTGTGATGTATTGGTCATCGGTGATTCCTTCTCGCACGGTGGCGGAGTGGGCAAGCAGGGTGATTATGTGAATTATCTGGCTCATGAGAGCGGTCGCAAAGTGGTCGTTTTTACCCCTCAGGACCCCACCTTGTCGAGCCCGATGCAGATTGCGTTTGACTTGCTGAATCTGGATCGAATCGACTCCACCAACGTCAAGAACCTGGTTGTTCAGGAGGTAGAGCGTTATTTGGTGGACCGTCATTGCGGATTTGTCACCAACCACAAGTCTATTCCGCGAGTGGACAAACCCGAGCAGGAGGCGGCCCCCGAACCTGAACAGTCGCCAAGTCCCCTGCTGCGTGTAAAGGATTTCCTGTTCTATCACCTGTTTGGTGCCAATCCCATTTTGAAAGCCAGCCTGTCGAGGCCGGTCTTTGGTGGAGCGCAGCCCGATGTCCTCTATTTCTACAACGAGGATGTCAAGTTGGGCTTTGATGTCACGCCCAAGAGTCGCCAACTTGTTGTCGATTGCTATCGTCAGGTGATAGATGCGGCACGCCAGCGTGGCGTGAATCTCATCTTGCTTGTCGCCGGCGACAAGTATGACATGTATCAGAACTATATTGTCGACAATCCCTATCCCGCCAAGACGCTCAACGAGGACATCCAGCAATGGATGGCACCCGAGATGGATCGATTTGTCTTCTCCAAGCAGGTGTTGAGCCCCTACATTGAGCAGGGTGTTAAGGACGTATATCTGTTTAACGACACCCACTGGTCTCCCGCTTCGTCCCACTTGATTGCGTCCGAAATCATCAAGAAACTCAAGTAAGCAAAAAGAGATATGGACCTGAATTCCCCCGAGTTCTACACAATCGCCTTTGTGGTGGCGATGGCACTGGTGGCCTTGCTCATGGGGCATCGGGAGAAAGGCCCTGCCAGCACCCACATCATGCAGCTGGCCACAACGGCCGACGATGATAATGAAAGCGATGATGACACGCTGCGGTTGCGTCATTTGGGTGGCGGTAAGGTACTCATCAGCCGTGAGGGCTTGTTGCTGGCTCCCGAAGAGACCGTAAATCTGGTATTCACCATCCGCGATGCCGAGTGTACTATCCTGGAGAAAAAAGGTGTCAAGCGTCGCAATGTCGTTGGTGAGCCGGTCAAGGGAGAAGTGGCGGTCAAGTTCTTGCGTCCCATGAAGTACCACATCCGCTACGAGAGCCAGGTCACCAGCCGTTGGGCTTCGTTCACCTATGACGCTTCATCGTCTCAGGAGAAAACGGTCTTGCTGGACTATTAGGGATTTGGCGGGGCATGGCAGGCCCTGAGACACGAACCCCGTTGTTTACACAATTTCCCAGGGGTCTTTACGTTATTATAATACAAGAAGATAAACAATCGTGATAATGAAAAAGATATTATTGCTGATAGTGATGGCGCTGTCATTGAACGCAGTGGCACAGAATGCCGTTGGTGATTGGACTATTCACACGTCGTTTGTGGGCGATGCGGTGACCTCGGTGGTTGAAGCCCGCGAATGGGTTTATTACCAGTCGGGGGAATACCTCTTTCGCCTGGACAAGTCCACTGAGGAGAATGAGGCCTTGAGTAAGGTGAACCAGTTGAGCGATATGGGCATTGCCAATATCTATTACAATAGCGACAAGGACTACCTCGTGGTGGTGTACAAGAACTCCAACATCGATGTCATCCTGAGTAATGGATCTGTTGTCAATATGCCCGAGATCAAAGATGCTGTGCTGAGTTCGAGCAGGACCATCAACGATGTCACTTTTGCTCCCGGCTTGATGTATTTGGCAACAGGCTTTGGCTATGTGGTGATTGATGACAGCAAGATGATTGTCAAGGAGTCGCATCAGTATGGCGAGGCTTTGCGTTCGGTAGCTCAGGTGGGAGAGACTTTGCTGCTTTCCTCGGCCGATGCCTTCTACTACGGCGATGCTGACCTGTACTATGAGTATCTGTCCTCGTTCAAGACCGAGGAACTTAAGAATAATTGCCGCTTCTGGCCCGTTGATGATGAGGCCTTCTTCTGCATCACTGATGATGAGACATACGTTATCACGATGGCTCTTGACGATGACGATAATGCGACTTTCAGTTCGCGGCTTGTTATCGAAAGCCCCGCAGCCGATATCCAGAACACATTAGACGGACTGCTGATCAATGTTCCCGACGAGGGCAGATGTTACATGACCAACAAGGATGGCATCGATCTTGAGGTGCTCAGTGAAAACGGCGAGCTGTGCAGTGCCCATCCCGATGGCGACGGCTCGCTTTGGTCGGCAGGCGAGAAGGGTTTGCATCAGCAGCTGGAGCCCGATTATTATTTTGTGCCCAATGCTTTGTCATTTGCGTCCCCCTTCTGGATGACCTATAATCAGGACCAGGACAAATTGTATGTGTCTACTACTGCCGCCAATGGCGTATGCGACGTCGCCTCGCCCACGGCAGTGAACACTTTTGATGGTGTGAAGTGGGCCGACGTGACCCCCGAGAATATCCCCCTGAAAGGCAATTCACAAGATGGCTCATTCTGGTTGGAATTTGTTCCTGGCGAACCCAATACCTACTTATTGGGCACCTGGTTCTTTGGCTTGCTCAAGGTGGTGGATAATAAGATTGTGATGACCTATGACGTCAGCAACAGCCCCATGGCAAAGAAGTGGACCATTCACCCTGTTACCAGCATTGACCGCAAGGGCAACGTATGGGTGGCACAGCCCCACGAGAACGAGGCCCATCCCGTGATGGTACTGCCGGCTGCCAAGGTGAAGTCTAACGAGACCACAGCCAACGATTGGGTGCTGCCCAACATCGACGGGGTCTTTCAGAGGGACCAGCAGGCGTCGACATATTGCAGCCGCTTCATTTCGACACGTTACAGCAACTACGATATCAAGTTGTTTACCGACGGTAGTTTCGAGAGCCCCATCGTGATCTGGAATTCCAATGGCGAAACCTCTACGAATCCCCAACAGGTGAAATTCACCAGGTTTGCTGATCAGGACGGCTTGGCGGTTTCGTGGACCAACATCGTCTGTCTGACCGAGGACCTGAACGGCATGGTCTGGATGGGAACCAGCGAGGGAATCTGCATGTTCAATCCCGCACAGGCGTTCTCTGGCAGCTCCTTCTCGGTCATCAGGCCCAAGGTGCCCCGCAACGACGGTACTGGCTTGGCCGACCGCCTTATGGACGGTATCAGGGTAAACGATGTAGCTGTTGACGGTGCCAACCGCAAGTGGATTGCCACGCAGTCTTCGGGTCTGTTCCTTGTCAGTCCTGATGGTTCCAGGATTATCAAGCGTTTCAATGACAAGAACAGTCCGCTGGCTTCCAACACGGTCTATAAGGTGTGCTGCAATCCTAACAGTAATTCGGTCTATGTCACCACCCCCGATGGCTTGTATGAGTACTTCAGTGATTCGAGTCCTGCCGAGGCTAACTATAATGACATCTATGCTTATCCCAATCCCGTGCGCCCCGAATATGGCGGCAACGTGACCATCATGGGTCTGATGGATAACTCCCTGGTGAAGATTGCCGATGCCAGTGGCAATGTCTTGGCGCAGATGAAATCAACGGGTGGCATGGTCACTTGGGACTGCTGTGACCAGTATGGCAATCCCGTCAAGAGTGGTGTATATCTCGTATTCTGCTCTCAGGCCAACGGCAGCGGTAATGCTGTGGTGACCAAAATCGCCGTAGTTCGTTAAACGATATAACTGTGAAGAGGATGAATAGACTGGCTTTAATTTGTTTGAGTGCGTTGCTGGTGGCCCTTACCGCCTGCAATACCGGTAGCCGTCTTGCCAAGGCCGAACGCGAAGCCGAGCTTGCCCGCCAGGTCGAGGCATCGATCGATGCACGGCAGTTCACCATTGGCGTCGACTGGATGAGGCCATTGGGCGGAGTGCCGCAGCATGTGAATTCCAACTACCAGTTGAAAATCAACGGCGATGAGATGGATTCATATCTCCCCTATGTGGGCGAGGCCTACCGTTTGCCCTATGGCGGAGGCAAGGGCTTGAATTTCAAGGCCACAATCTACAACTACTCCCTGACCATGGCAGGTGATAATTGCTACCTGATTGAGTACGATGTGACCAATGACGAGGATTCCTTTCATTATCGCATCAACATCTTCACTAACGGCAAGGCAATCATCGATGTGTGGGCCCGCGACAGGGATTCGATTTCGTTCCAGGGCGAGTTGGAGCTCTAGTGCATGTTTTAAATCGGAGAAACCCCACTCAGCATTAAACTTTTTGCAAAAGTGCGAGTCTAAAATATAGAAAATTTTCTTTAATCGTTAACCCTTTATAACTCTACCAATTATGAAAAAAACATTACTCATGTTGTCTGCAATGATGCTGATGCTTATGGCATGCGGCACAGGAAATAAAGTGATTGACGAACAGCGTGCCCAGGCCATCAGGTCGTTGTTGGAATCGCGTCAGTTTCTCGTCATGGTAGGCTCGATGAGGCCCTTGTCGGCACCCACGGTCAGCGTGAGCCAGGGCCAGAAGATGATTATTCGTGACGGCCAGGTGACTTGCTATTTGCCCTATGTCGGTTCCGGTCAGAATGTGGGCTATGGTGCCAGTGGCTACAAGGCGCTGAATTTCTCGAGCGCGCTGCTGGACTACAAGGTAGAGTACCCCAAGCCCGACCGTGCCCGCGTAACCTTCAGGGTGGATAACGGCGACGACAATTACCGCTTCCATGTCGAGGTATTCATGAACGGCAAAACCACTATCGACGTTGATCCCCGCGGCCGTGACGCCATCTCCTACAGCGGCATGATCCACGGCCTGGACATCCTCAACTAAGCAAACAATACGTAACTCTGGGTAAATAAAAACAGGGACGACGCCATCAAAAAGCGCCGCCCCTGTTTTATGATAGAATTCAGACGACGGTGACGCGGGAGACGGTGTTGTCTTTGGGGTCGCGGGCGACTTGGATTTGGGTGGTGATGCGTTCTTTGAGCATCTCGACGTGGCTGATGATGCCGACGCGGCGGCCGCCCATCTCGTAAAGGCGGTTGAGCGTTTCCATCACGTTGTCGAGGTAGCCGGCACTCAGGGAGCCGAAACCCTCGTCGATGAAGATGGTATCTACGTTAAAGACTTTGCCCGACAGGCTGGAGAGGGCCAGCGCCAGGGCCAGCGATACCATGAAGCTTTCGCCGCCCGAGAGGGTAGTCACCGCCGTACGGTCGCCCTGCAGCAGGTCGCGCACCAGGATGGTGAGTGTGCCGGGATAGGTCTCCAACTCGTAACGGTCGTTGAACTGGCGCAGGTAGCCGTTGGCCGAACCCAAGAGTTCTCCCAGCAGATAGCTCTGTGCGATTTTGCGCATGGTCTTGCCGTCGGCGCTACCCAGCAGGTTGCTGAACTCGGCCCATTGGCGATAAACGGCTTCGGCTTGCTCGAGCAGTTTCTGCTTCTCGCCCGAGAGGCGTGCGTTCTCTTCGTCGGATTTGAGGCGTGCAGCGCGATTAGATACTTCCTCATTCAGTTCCTCGATGCGCTTGCCGGTCGTTTCGATGATTTGGGCCAGGCGTTCGGGATTTTCCTCGATGAAATCGGGCTTTTTGGCCGCAATCTCGTCTTGGCGTGTCTTTAAGGCCTGAACCTCACCCTGCATGAGGGCGATGTCCTGGGCCAGCGTCTGGTGTGCCAGCTTGATGGCTGCGATGTCTGCCTCGTTGTGGTTGGCAAGGGCGCTCAGCCGTTCGATGGTCAGCTGCGGCTGGCTGGCCATGCAGGCGTTCAGGGCCTGTTGTGCCTGTTGAGCATTGTTCTGTTCGGTGTCGAGCCGCGTGTTCCACTCCAGCGATTTGTTCTCTAGCCTATTCCACAAGTCATTCAGGTTATCGGGAATTGAGGCGGTGGTGTGGCCTTTGTCGGTCAGTCCCTTGATGTTCGCCTTGGCGGCAGTAATGGCGGGCAGGTGGGCCTTGATCAGCGCGATGGCGTGGTCGAGTTGCTGGGCTTCGTTCTCTTTGGTCTTGTAGTTCTTGGCGTCGTTTTCCAAATTCTCGATGAAATCGACGTTTTTCGCCCGTTCTTGCCAGTCGTTGAACACAAATAATTTGTCCAGTTCGGCTGTCGCTTTCTCCAGCAGCTCTTTGCTCGTCTGAATGGCATCGCGTTGTTTGCCGATGCTCGCATTGATGTTGTTCAGGTCAATTTGGGCCTGATTGTGTGCCTTCACTTTCAGCGCGCTTGCCTCACGTGCTTGCTTGATGTGCTCGTTGAGGTCTTGTGCTTGCTTGATGGTGCCGTTCAAGCGCTCGATGTCATTGTCAACGTCATCGATGAGCGCTCCAGCCAGGCTTGAATTGCCCTTTTCATCGGCTTTCTTGCCGCATTTTTCAAGTAATTCCTGAATGTGTTTCCATTGCTTGGCGCACTCGTCGGCTTTATGCTTGAGGTCGTTGTCTTTGTCTTGGATATCCTGCCGCATCCGTTCGGTGAGCTTTTGGCCCGCCTTGATGGCACCCTCGGTCGTGATGACGGCTTGTTCGGCTGCTTGCAACTCTGTCTGCAACTGGTCCAGTTCGCTTTGCGCCTTGGGGGCCAGCAAAGTGCTGATGACGTTGCCGCACACGGGGCAAGTGTCCCCCTCATGCAGTGTCTTGTGTGCCTGGCTGATGAGGGCGTTCCAGTCCTTTTGGCGCTCGACGGCGGCACGGGCCTTCTGCTCCAGTTCGCGTTTGCCCTTGATGGCCGCTTCTTCCTTCTCGAGGGTCGCCTGTTGCTTACCCAGTTCCTCTTTGAGCAACTCCAGCTTCTGCTTGGCTTGAGCATTGTCATCCAGCTTGCCCTTGTAGGTGGTGAGTTCCTGCTTGGCATTAAACAGGTTGTCTTTGCGGGCAATCACCTGCTCGATGTGCAGGTTGTCATATTCCTGCTGCAACTTCTCGACCGTGGCCTCCTGTTTCTTGCATTCGTCAAGTGTTCGCTTGAGCGTTTCTTCGGCTTCGGGCAGTCTACCGGTTTCGCGTTCAAGGGCAGTGGTATAGGCCGTGATGTTGTCACTTGCCGATTGGCGGCTCTTCATTACCGATTTGATGGTGCCCATGACGTTATACATTTCACGGTTTGGCTCCTGTTGCTGCAGAAATCCCTTGATTTCATCGAGTTTTTTGCAATTTTGAGACAAATCTGCCTCGGTGGCACGCAGCGCAGCGCACAACCTGTCGAATTCCTCCTGCAGCGCGGGACGTTGCCCTTCAAGCGACCCAATCTGGCGCTGTGCATGGCGCAGCGACGCGAGTTCGCGACGGGCATCGGCGGTGGCATCCCAGTCCTTGATGAGTGCCTGTTGCTCCAGGTAGTCCGGCTGTTCGCGCTGTTTCGTTTTGTCAGCAAGGACACTTTGCTTGTCGGCCAGTTTCTTTTCATTGTCGGCTTTCTCGTCGAGCCAATCGGTCATTTTCTTGGCTCCGTCGTGTTGCTGCTGTTGCTCAGCGGTTTTTTTCTTGAAATCGGCGATTTCATCGTTGATTTGGGCCTTTTCTTCTTCGTTGAGGAGCCTGATGTTCTGCAGTTGGTCGTTGAGCAGGTCCCGATCATGCTCCTTCGCCTTGCAGATGTCGTAAATCTTTTTACCGATTTGGGCATAGACCTCGGTGCCGGTCATCTTCTCTAGCAGGGTGGCCTTGTCGTTGTCGTCACTCTCCAGGAACTCGGCAAACTTGCCCTGGGCCAGCACAACGGTGCGGAAGAACTGGTTCATGTCCAGCCCTATGGTCTGCTTGACAAAATCCTCGATATCTTTGATTTTGGAGTACTGGCAGGCCTGGGCCACGCCCTCGTCGGTCATGATGGTGCGGACAGGTTTCTGGATGGCGCCGTCGGCCTTGTTGCGTGAACGGTGCACGTGCCAGGTAGCAACGTAGGGAGTGCCGTCGTTGTCATCGAAGGTGAGCCTCACGTCGGCGCTCACGGCCCCGCGACGCAGGAGCTGGCGCACATCGTCGGTCTTGAGGTTGTCCTCGTTGGCGCCCTCCTCACGGCTGGTGGTGTAGTCGGCGCCCTTGGCGGCATTCAGACGCGGTGTGTCGCCATACAGGGCCAGGCACAGGCAGTCGATGATGGTGGATTTGCCCGAACCCGTCTCGCCGGAGATAAGGAACAGGTGTTCGTCGGCCAGCGGTGCGGCGTCAAAGTTGATTTCGGCGTGCTCGATAGACGCGATATTGTCGATAATGAGTTGCTTGAGTTTCATAGTCTGTTGTCTTTTTCTACTTCCTGGTAAACATAGTTAAACATCTCTTGTTGCTGCTCGGTCATGGGACTGCCGGTCTTGTCGATAAAGAACTGGTTGGCTACCTCGATGGGCAGCATCTTGTTGAATTGTTCCACGGTGAGTTGGGTGGTGTGGCGGCGTTCCATGGCGGTGACGGTCTTTTTGATTTCGCAGAACCGGCACTGCTTGTCCTTGACGGCCTGGGCTGCGCGCTGCAGGGCGCCGTTGGGCAGGAAACGGTCCACCTTGACGTTGAGGCGGATGTAGGCCTTCTCGTTAGGATTGTGGCTCTGCAGCAGGCCTATGGCGGTGTCGATATCGACAGGCTCGTGGGCGGGTAGGGTGTGCAGGGGCTTCATGTTCCTGATGACCTTGGTCTCGACACGGGGTTGGGCGCCGTGATTGTCAATCTCGACGATGCTCACCGAGTGCTCGCACTGCTCGTCAAAACTTACGGGCACCGGCGTGCCGCAATAGCGGGCCCGTGGACTCACGTCCTGGGGCCGGTGGATATGTCCCAGGGCGGCGTAGTCATAGCCGTCGCCCAAGGTGGCCAACTCGACACATTCCATCGTCATGTTTCGGTCATGGCCCGTGAAGTCGCTGTTGTTGACGGCCAGATGGGCCATCAGCACAACGGGCAGACCGTTCTCTCCGTTGAGTGTGTCGGCATGGTTGAGCAGGGCCTGGAAATAAGCCTGTTGGCGCTGGTCGCGATTGATGTCGGCAGCGCCGGCAGGTAGCGGAAAACTGGCGGGATAGGCAAACGGAACGGCAGCCACGATGCCCTTGTTGCCCACCTTGATGATGTGGCGTGACAGGTCGGCGTGGCCTTTGGCGTCGCGCGAAATGCCGCCCAGCACGGTGACGTTGGCCAGTTGCCACAGGCGTTGGTCACTGTCCAGGCGAGAGGCACTGTCGTGGTTGCCTGCAATCACGATGATGGTCATGGTGGGGCAGGCCTTGTGGATGTCAAGCATGGCGTTGACATACATGTTGACGGCCGCATTGGACGGTGCGGCGGTGTGGTAGATGTCGCCGCTCACGAGCAGGGCGTCGGGTTGGCGCTTGCGCACGATGTCGGCCAACTGGCCCAGGAAGTCGGCTTGTTCTTCGCTACGGTCATAGCCATAGAAATTCTGGCCCAGATGCCAGTCACTGGTGTGGATGAATGTGAACATGAAAGGTAACTGTTTACTTTAGTTTGGTTTAACAATGCTTCATACTGCTTTTCCCCATGGTTGAAGAATAATTTAGTAGCACAAAACTAGGAAAAATCCTCGAATTATGCAACTTTTGGGTGTTAAGAGTTGTTAGAGACTGTGTCGGTCCTTCTAGTTTTGGCTATGACGAGTGGCGAGTTTCTTGCCGTTCTTGTCCCATGTATAGATCCAGCTGCCCTTGCGGCTGGTGAAGGTGTCACCGGTGGCCGCGAGGACTTCGCCCACATTGCTCACGGCAAAGGTGTGCAGTTTCTTGCCATTGGCATTGTAGGTGTAATACCAGCTGCCGTTTTTCACGATGTAGAACGGCTCGCATTAGGCCACCCCTTCGCCCTC
>JAEEGH010028710.1_pt1 | contig 10927 bp, 5 predicted proteins | sample 9134181 | NCBI WGS metagenome assembly JAEEGH01 (sample SAMN16246544, study PRJNA631951) | gut metagenome | biome: gut microbiome; feature: rumen; material: DP-attached | host: Bos | place: Iran: Karaj | collected 2018-10
ACGACAAGCATTGGAACGCCGCCGATTTCCTGCGGCGCATCCTTTAAGGAGAATTCCGCAATTGGCGGAAGGCGAAGGGCCGCGAGATCGGGGCCGTTGTCGCATTCTTCAATGCAGTAGAGTACGGGGCCGCGTTGCAAGGCGACTTTTCCATCATCCTGCCGTACAGACGGATGTGCATAGACGCGTTCGACGGGCATCGGGAGGAAGATGTCGATTTTGTCATTGGTTTTCCATGTCCGTTTGATGTAGGCGTAGCCGCGATCCGTGATATCCGCGAGATTGATCGGCTGATCGTTGACTTCAATCTGCGGGTTGCGGCACCATGCGGGAAGGCGGATGGCGATGGTGAAGTCGCCTTCTTTTTCCGTTGTCAACACGCAGGAAATGTTTTCATCCCATGGGTATTCTGTTTTTGTTTCGAGAGTGACCGTCTGGCCCGACAACGTCGTGGTGGCTTTGGCTTCGGCGAACAGATGGAGCCAAAGCGTGTCGTCGGATTGCGTATAGAGGTAATCCGACAGGGAAGCGGTCAGTCGCGCGATATTGGGCGGGCAGCATGCGCAGCCGAACCAATCTTGACGACGCGGCGATTTCTGTCCGCTGTATTTATGGTAGAGCGGATGGGAGGCAAGAATGTTGTCGTAGAAGAACTGCTTGCCGTCCAATGAGATACCGCTGATGATACCATTGTAGAGGCTTCTTTCGAGGACATCCGCGTAGCGGGAGTCCGCTTCGAGCCGCATCATGTTGTGTGCGAAGAAAGCGAGCGCGATGGCTGCGCAAGTTTCGGCGTATGCCTCTTCGTTCGGGAGGTCGTAGTCGAAGGAGAAGCGTTCGCCGAAGCGGGATGAGCCAATGCCGCCATGGATGTACATCCGTTTCGTGGTGATGTTATCCCATAGCGTCTTGCAAGCGTCGATGAGAGATTGATCGCCCGTTTCGCGTGCCACGCTTGCCATGCCGGCGTACAAATAGCAGGCTCGCACAGAATGGCCTTCCGCCGTTTTTTGTTCACGGACGGGAAGATGGGATTGGTTATAGGCGTATGGGAGGATGTCGGGGCCGCCCAGTCTGTAGGGCGACGTGTCTCCGCGCTGTTCTCGTTCGATGTCGTAATAATGCGGCTTTTTGCCGCGTTCGTTGATGAAATATTCTGCCAGATTCAGATATTTCTTGTTTCCAGTCGCTTCCGCAAGTTTTACGAGGGCGAGTTCGATTTCTTCATGGCCTGGATAACCGTGCTTTTGGTCTGGGCCAGGGCCGAAGACGGTGGCGATGTAGTCTGCATAGCGGCAGAGGATGTCCATCATTTTCCGCTTGCCAGTTCCTTGATAATAGGCGACGGCGGCTTCGATCAGATGGCCTGCGCAATAGAGTTCATGCCAGTCGCGTAAATTTGTCCATCGTTTTTCTGGTTCAACGGAGATGAAATGCGTGTTCAGATAACCGTCTGGCTGTTGCGCCTTTTCCATCCAGTCGATCAATTCGTCCATCATGGCTTCCATTTTCGGGTCTGGAAATTGCGCAAGAGAATAACCGACCGCTTCAATCAGTTTTGCGACATCGGAGTCCCAGAAAATGTGTGGCGGATTCGGCATGCCGGGCTTCCATTCGAGCTTCCATGCATCAATACGCCCAGTGTCTTTGCATTGGCGGTATTCGATAGGCAGTGTATTTTCGCGATTGACCGTCTGGCGTTTCTGCCAGAAGCCACCTGTTATGGCGACGTTTTTAAACGGAAGAAGCCTCATGATTTTCTCCTTTTGAGAGGTTGTTTATCTGCTTTACTCTTTTGTTTCAAATGGTTTCAGAATGGCCTGCATTTCGGCGGATGCTAATTTTTTTGTCTGATCCGTGATTTTTGCACGGTTGTTCAGAAGAGCTTGCGCGGCTGGAATATTGTCGTTTTTGACGGCGACATCCAATGCACTCAGACCGTCTTTATTCGTTGCGTTGACGGGAATTGTGTCGAGATGTTTCAAGAAAAGCGGCATGAAATTGACTTTTTTGTTGGCGGCGGCGAGATGGAGGGCAGTGTCGCCGTTTTTATTCGGATCGCCAAGGGAAGTCAAAATGCCAGTGTTTGTCGTCGATTTGATAATGAAATCGACGATGTCAGGCGTGGTCGCCTTAGGGATGGAGATGTTCAGGATGTTCTCCTGCTCTTTATTATTGGAATAAATATCGAATTCTTCATTGGCGAGATAGCGAAGGCATGCGAGACTGCCTGCCTTTGCGGCGAGAATAGCGGCGGAATCACCGTTTTCGTCTTGAATATCCGCGTCTGGTTCAAGGCGGATGTTTGTTTCCATTAGTTTCGCGGCATTGCCAGTGCGAGCCGCGTCAAGAAAATCCTTGTATTCAACATGTGGCGGAAGATCCCTCAGCAAAGCCGAAGCGGTTTTCATGATTTCGGATTGGCCTTTACTGATAACCGCCTGCTTGGCGGCATTATCAGAAGGAGACACGTTTGTTTCTTGCGTATTATCAGTTGGTTGTGCGGCCAATGGATCTTCTGAAAGGCCGACTTTTCGTTTGAGGGCAGACTGGTAGTTGACAAACAGCAACGCCAAAACGATAAGCACGATGACGGCGATGACTGGCGGAAGAACTTTCTTAAGGATTGGTATCACGACATTTTTGTCAAGCCAAGGCTGTTGCATCAGATGGTGTTTGACCATGATTGCATGGAGCGCGTTCATCGTTTTAGGGGAACGGACGCGTTCGCATTCGATGACAGCTTTCAACATAGCGATAAGATCTTCGTATGATTGTGGCCGTTTGGTTGGATCTTTGTCCATCATCCATTCGACGATTGTGGCGTATTCGGGCTTCAAGTTACGAGTTTGTTCAAGAAGCGGTGGGGGCGGATTGTTGAGAACGTCGGCGGCGACGGATTCAGGGGAGAGGCCGTCGAAAGGGCGTTGTCCGCAGAGGGCATGGTATAAGGTCGCGCCGATGGAATAAATGTCTGAACGGAAATCCTCCGCCATTGGATTCTGCAATTGTTCGGGGGACGTATAGGATGGCGACGGGACGGGAATGCCGTCTGCTTGTTGAAATGCTTGGGCGTTCTGGCTGAGCATCTTAGCAATGCAAGTGTCGGTGAGTTTTATGGAACCATTGCTACCCATCATGATGTTTTCAGGGCTGACGCCATGGTGGATGATATTTTGTTTGAGCAATGTCTGCAACGCTTCCGCGAGGGCCAACGCCAACTGGAAGGATTCGCGCGGCGTCAGCGGATGTGTCTGCATGAGTTTGGCGAGAGAACAGCCTTCCACATATTCCATGACGATATAGGCGAGATTCTTTGCACCGTCAAAGACGGTGTCTTTTATCTCGATAATATTCGCATGCCGAATACTGGACGTGAATTTCACATCTTGCAGGCATTGCGCCACGAGGGCAGGCTGCTTTTCCACGAAGGCCGCTTTCAACAATTTGATGGTGAAAGCGGTGTTCATGACCGGCTGCTTGACGAGATACATTTCGCTGATATGGTCTGTCCCTAGACTGCGGACGACTTCGAATTGCCCGATGGTGTCGCCAGCCTCGAGAGACGGTTTGTTGGAATCAAGACCTGCCTTGTCGTTTTTTTTGAAAATTGCCATGGTAGTGTAAGCCTATGTATAAGTGATAGTTAAATGGCTTTAGGTGCGAACGGAAGAGTGCCGAGATTATGGTCGAGCCGCGCGTTTGCGGGCATGTCGAGCGAATCGATTCTGTTGTGTTTCAGATAATGGAACGCAAGGCCACCGACCATGGCGGCATTGTCCGTGCAGAATTTCGGCGGTGCGAGAAGAACGGTTCTTCTTGCTTTCGTGGCATCGTTCGACAGTTTTGCGCGGAGGTAGGAGTTGCATGCGACGCCGCCGCAGAGACAGATATTCGGCGTGGAATATTCCCGCGCGGCGGCAAGTGTCTTCGCCACAAGAACATCCATGACGGCGGCCTGATAGGAAGCCAGAAGGTCGGGCAGGTCGCTATCGGCAATCGTTCCCATTTTGTGGACGGTGTTGAGCAGGGAGGTTTTGACGCCAGAGAAGGAAAAATCGTATTTGTGTTCGGGCGCGACGGGTTTGCCGGCGGCACCCGTTAAACTTCTGGGGAAGTTGTATTTAGCGATGTCACCAGTCTTCGCGAGCTTGTCGATCAATGGGCCGCCTGGATAGCCAAGGTTGAGGATTTTGGCGGCTTTGTCCAACGCTTCTCCGGCTGCGTCGTCAAGTGTGGATCCGAGAATTTTAGCCTTGCCGTCTTCTGGAATCAGAACAATGGCGGTATGGCCACCGGACACGACCAACGCCAGAATTGGAAAGTTTTTGCTGTCCGCAAGAACTTCTGGATGTTCGATGAACGCGCCGTAGATGTGTGCGAGAAAATGATTGATGCCGATAATCGGCTTGCCGAGCGATGCGGAAAGGCCTTTGGCGTAGGCGTTTCCGACAAGCAGGGCAGGAATCAGGCCTGGATTGCTTGTGACGGCGATAGCTTCCAGTTCGTCAAATTTGACATTCGCTTCATGCATGGCGGAATTGACAACGGGATCGATGTTCTTAAGATGTTCGCGTGCAGCAAGTTCTGGGATAACGCCGCCATATCCTGCATGCAGGGCAATCTGGGAGGATATAACGGATGACAGAACCGTGTGGCCGTCTTTGACGATGGATGCGGCGGTTTCGTCGCAGCTGCTTTCGATGCCGAGAATTATCATGATGGATGATGCCTTATAGTGAATTTTTGATGAGTTGAGCCAGTTCGATATGGGTGGTAGGAATTTGGAAATCAACGAGTTGCTGTGTCGTTGCGAAGGCCACGGGAAGATCGCTTCGGCCGTGGGTTCCTTTTACTTTTGAGCAATCGGTTGATGTGGAGACGAAAGGCGGGAAGCCCCAGAAGAGTTCGCATGGATCGAAACCGATTTTGTTGTGAATATCGATATGCGTCGCATAGTCGGGGGCCTCTTTGGGAGAGTCCCACCATTGGTAGGCGAACCATGCGTTCGGCTTGGCGGTCATGATGAGATCACCCGCTTCGGGGCAGTTGAGATTCGCTTCTTGTTGTGTTTGAACGACATCGACACCGTCCAATTGCGAGAGGAGCTTCTTGACGGCGTCCAAATCATTTTTATTTTGAACATAGACATGCGCGACTTGATGATCGCACATGGCGAATGCACGGCTGTCATAAAGATTTGGATAGGTAAGACCGCCGGAAACTGTTCGCGTGGAGAAATATCCAGCTTTTTTTAGTTCGCGATTCGGATAGACAACCGTTGTGGCGGATGTGATGGCATAGTCGCCCCAGACGATGACATCGTAGTCCGGCCTAAGGGTTTTCAAAATCTTCTGGAGAGATTCCGCCAGAAAATCGACTTCTGGGGAGATGTGCGCATCGTCGTTTGGCCCATATTTTTGCAGGCAGTAGTCGAGATGCGGCAGATAGGTGAAAAGCAAATCCGGATATTCGGAGCGGGCGATGTCGATGGTCGCTTCGACAATCCATTCCGTCGATTTGCGGCTGGCAAGCGGCCCCCAGTAGGAGGAGAGCGAAAACGGTCGGCCGATATGCTCATTTAGTTTATGTTCAAGACTTTCCGGCTTTGTTTGGCAACCCATGATCATGCCGCCGTGGTGTTTGTGAATCGGAGCGGGGGAGACGACGAAATCGACGGCTTCTCCAAGATTCTGCTGATGGAAAATCATGGCGGTTTTGCCAATGTTGCGATCTTCCCAAATGCGTTTGCCGTTGACAAGTTTGGCGGATTGATTCCAGAAGGATGTCCGACAGGCTTTTCGATCATAGAGGCCGTTGCAGATGATGCCGTGTTCGGCAGGCGTAAGTCCCGTGCGGATCGTCCCTTGCGCCGTACATGTGACGGCTGGGAATACAGGCGTGAGCTGTCGGAAGCGAAGATTCGTCTTCGTTTCCAAGATCGGATACTTTTGCGGAATGTCGTATCCGAGCGCCGCGCATTGTATGACAAGTAGTTTCATGATAACGAGTTAGCTTTGGGCAATCACCTTGGAAAGTTTTTTTGCGCAGAACCAGCCTGCGATGAGCAGAGCTGCGACAACGTATGAGGCTGTCGTCGGCAAAAACAGAATCCATGTGACTTGCCAGAAGACCAGCGGACGGAGCATGGCTCCGATGGATTGTTGCATCTCTTTTGGAGGGACTGCCTTATGATAGAGTTTTCCAGCCGTTTGTTCCAAAAGGAACACGGTCAGAACAAGAAAGACGGCTGGAATGGCGAGCGGTGCCGTCTTATGCGGCAACGGCAGGACGGTGCCAAACCAAGCCAACGCGGTGGCGATGGCAGGTATTTGGACAACGAATCCGACGTTTTGTTCTTCATTCTCTTTATCGGCTAGCCATGTCATGGCGGCGATGTAGGCGGTGACGGCGACAAATGGTACGAAAACGGGCCAGATTTTTTCAAATGACATACTGTAACCTGTTGCGGCAACGCCAAGAAGGAAATTCAGTCCGCGGCAGAGGCCCATGGCGATGCTGCCGACGAGGCGGTAACGTTTCAGCCACATGTTGTAAAGGGCGATGGTTATGAACAAGACAACGAAAACGAACAGACTATAAGATTCTATGTGTAGTTGGAGAACACGACAGCAAGCTGATGCTACAAGCCACAAAAGAATACAGACGCCAGTGGCCCGCTGGCGACTGATTTTTCCGCTGGGAAGCGGTCGTTCAGGACGAATTTGACAGTCTTCTTTATAGTCCACAAGATCGTTCATCACGACTCCGAAGGCGTAGATGAAAACAGACGTGGTGGCCAGCAGGATGATTGCCCATATGGAAACGAATGAGTTGCCTATGAACGTCGTCGCAAGGAAATATCCCGCCAGCGAATCGCCGGGGGCTGTGAACAGGTTGGGTAGTCGTAGCAACCTCAACCATGTCATGATTTTGTTTTCCTTTTGATCGGACATGTCAGAGGATTTCAAATTCCCAAGTGCCGTCTTGCTTAATGATTATGTTGGCGATTCTTACGCGGCGCATTCTGCCGTGTTTCGGAATCAGACGTTCATTCTCCTTGCCGACTTTGTCTGGCCGCCAAAGGCCGACCCAAACTTGATATTTCTTGTCTGGGACAAGATTGTCCGGAAGGATGAATTCAAAAGTGGATTTATATGTTCCGGGCGTATGGAAATCACCACTGTCTTCACCCCCCATGGCTTTGAGGAGCTGTCCTTCGGGGCTGTCCAGATGGAAGAATGATTTGATGCGATCCTCCTGTGGAAAATTGGTTTCCCATGTGATTTCGAAGCTGAGCTTGCGTTCAGCGATCGACCCTTTGTTTGCGCTGAGGAAGGCGGAGTAGTCGGCCCGCAACGCGGTGGAGCCAATCTTGTAGCGGCGTTCGCCGTCGTTGCCGTCGATAGGCAGTTCGAGAATCGGCTTGCCAAACTGGTCGCCGACGGAGAGGAACACGTCGAAATCGTCGCTGACGACGTTTGGCGGGAAAGCGCATGTGATTTCCGTGGAGACGGCTGGAGCTTTTTGTTTCAGCGCGACGGGCAGGTTGCGAAGATTGAACTTATCGTTGACGAATACGGCGGCGATGCCGCCATTTTTGTTTTTCAGCGTGATGGCGGGATAATAATCCACATAGGCTGGTGCGACACCGCGATTCTGCCAAGTGGATTTGAAGACGAACGGTTCGTTGTATCCGAGATTCGTGGAGAAGGAGACGGATTGCGGAAGGAAACGGAAACCGATGATGCGGTTGATGTCGCGGACGAGCTCGCGGTTGGCCTGCAGGAATTCGTGGGGCCACCAATGGATGGAGGCGTAGGTGGCGTGGTAGTCTTCAATGGACTGAAGGAAACCGTAACCATCGTCCCAGCAACCTCTTCCAGCGGAGCCGCCGTAATGTTCGCTTTCGATATAAATTGGAGCGTTTCGCCAAAGTTGCTGCGCCGCTTTGGCATGAAAATAGGCGCGTGGCGGACGATCGACGAGAATGCTGTCATCGCGGAAACCATATTTGTATTCAGCCATTTTCGCCATCAGAAGGTCGTCTTCCTTCTCAAGATTGGCACCGATGATGAACTTTTTGCCGCTTTCGTCCATGATATCGACGAATGCGCTGAATTCTTTCTTGAATTCTTGCGGCCGCCAGTAGGAGGCGGTGATCTTGGCGGAGTTCGGGCGGTTTTCAGCGTCATAGTCGAAATTGACAAAACGTGCGGCGTATTCCGTCTCTTCAGTGAAGGCAAAATTTTCTGGAATTGGTTTTACGTTGATTGGAACGACGGATGCGTTACCGTCTTCTGCAATCGTAAGCATCGCGATTGGAACACGTTGCTCTGGAGCTGGGGCGGACTGCCAGCCGTTGGCGCGGCGGTGCGGATTGTATGCGACGAGACCCGCCGTGATCATGAACTTTTGGCCGCGCCATTGATGCGGGAAGACGATGTCGAAGGTAAATTCCGTCCAATCGTTCGCTTTCCATTGCGGCATGATGAAGCCGGGCCGCGAAAGGAAATCATCCTGCGAGAGAATCGGCGTTTTCTTGAAGTGCTTGTGGTAGAGCTCCATATGCTTCAAAATGACGTCGTCCGGATAGGCGCGGCGTGTGGAGGCCCATGTATGGCCTTCGCCCCATGTGCCGATGGAGCCGATGTCGAAAAGCTCCACGTCTGGATGGCCGTCATAACGTTCCGCCAATTTGGCCAGCAGATGGTCGAGTTTTTCCAAGAAGATTGGATCGTTGAAGTCTGGTTCCCAATGACTTCCGTTTGGCTGTTCACCTCTGCCGGGCGTGAAACGATAGCCTTTCGCTCCAGCTTCTTCGACCCATTTCGGTGTTGCATAACTGAATGGCGTTTCAGAACAGGTGATGCGGAAGGAGGTCTTGAAGCCACGTGCGCGGTAGCGTTGCATGGGCGTATCCAAAACGGACCATTCAAAATGGCCTTCCTGTGGTTCGATGAGCGACCACGGGAGGCGCAGATAGACCTGCGAGACGCCTTTCCAGTCGTCCAGCATGTCTTCTGGAGCGAGACGGGAGCCGTAGGCCTGAATGTTGTTGTCGTAGAAATGGAAGACGAAGCCCATGCCGGGATTTGTCAATTCTTCTCCATTGTCTTGGAATGTAACGGTTTGCAAGTCCGATGCGATGATTGCGGCGGACATGCAGATGGTGGTGAGAAGGAGATTTTTCATGAGTTTTGAAATCGTTATAGATGATAAGGTGATGACTCAAGACGGAGCCGCCATTTGCACGGCGGAGAGAAGCTATGAAAAAGATTTTAACCTGCAATGGATAAAAATCAAGTTTCTTTATAAATAATGGAATGAAAAACACGATAGCGGAGGTATATTATTTATTTTGACTTGCGGTTGCAAGAGAAGCGTGCGGCGCCGTCGCGCACGTGTCGTCAAGAAAAGGACAGGATGCACTATGTTGCGAAAAATCAGCTATTACGGTTTGTTGATTGGGACAGTCGTGTTTTTTGCGCTGTTTTTCTTCTATCCTGTATTCCAAGTGCTTAAGGGCGGTTTGCGGGATAGCGAAGGGAAGCTGACGTTCTTCTATTTGGCGGAAGTCTTCCGCAATCCGATTTATCTGGAGGGGCTTCTCAATTCCGTGAAGATCGCGATTTGTTCGACGTTGGTTGCGGTTTTGATTTCGCTGCCGCTGGCATGGCTGTCTGATCGTTTCGAATTCGCTGGAAAGAAATATCTTACGGGTGCGTTACTGCTACCGATGATTCTCGCGCCATTCGTCGGGGCGTTGGGCATGCAGTGCATTTTTGGCCGTTATGGCGCGTTCAACACGCTGTTGGAACATTTTGGACTGTTCGGACCAGGCGAAGGGCCGGATTGGTTTGCAGGCGGCTTCTGGGGCGTTGTCATCATGGAGGCACTTCATCTGTTTCCGATTCTGTATCTGAATATCGTTGCGGCATTTGCGAATGTCGATCCAATGCTTTTGGAGGCATCGGCGGATTTGGGCTGCACGGGTTTCAAACGTTTCCGCAAAGTCATGTTGCCATTGATCATGCCGGGTGTGTTCGCAGGTGGTTCATTGGTTTTCATCTGGGCGTTTACGGAACTTGGCACGCCGTTGATGTTCAATTTTGACCGCAGCACGGCCGTGCAGATCTACGCGGGCATCAACGAAATCGGCAGCAATCCGATGCCGTACGCGCTCGTTTTGGTGATGATGGTACTGTCTGCAATGATGTATATCATTGCGAAAGTGTGCTTTGGGCGCAACAGTTATGCGATGATGTCCAAGGCAGGCCGTGCGACATCGACAGTGCGGTTGACTGGCCTCAAGGCGCTGCCTGTGATTCTCGCATTCGGAGCGATTGGTTTCTTCAGCCTATTGCCGCATTTGGGCGTGCTTGGACTGGCGGTCTGCAATTCATGGTATCGTTCCATTTTGCCAACGGGGCTGACGACGGCACATTTCGAAGCGGCATTGGGCCATAGTCTGACAGTTCCAAGTATCGTAAACAGCCTTCGTTACGCAGTGTTCGCCGTCATCGTGGCGTTGTTGTTGGGCATCTTTTCGGCGGTGGTCATCGTTCGCGGCAAAGGAAAATTCCGCTGGTTGTTGGACACACTGATCATGCTGCCGCTGGCGGTTCCAGGCTTGGTTTTGGCGTTCGGCTATGTGGCGATGTCGCAGAAAGGTTGTTTGTTCCATTGCTTCGATCCCGTTGAGAATCCGACGGTTCTGCTGGTTCTGGCGTATGCCGTCCGCCGTCTGCCGTATGTCGTCCGCGCGGCCGTGGCCGGATTGCAGCAGACATCCGTCACTTACGAAGAGGCGGCGGCGAGCCTTGGCGCGACGCCGCTGGTCAGTTTCCGCCGTATCACCGTGCCGTTGATTACGGCGAATTTGATTGCGGGCGGCATTTTAGCGTTCAGTTTCTCCATGCTGGAA
>JAEEGH010028711.1_pt1 | contig 10927 bp, 14 predicted proteins | sample 9134181 | NCBI WGS metagenome assembly JAEEGH01 (sample SAMN16246544, study PRJNA631951) | gut metagenome | biome: gut microbiome; feature: rumen; material: DP-attached | host: Bos | place: Iran: Karaj | collected 2018-10
CTCGAAAATGCACTCTATCCGGTGGCAGTTGTGGATGTGCCGTCCTTCAATGAGCCTGCGGAGCTGACCACAGACGGTGCACTGTCCGCAGCGATCGTGGATATCCTGATGCACGACGATCTCTCCGGCTATACGGAGACCTTTGATATGATCTCCGTTCCGGCGGCGGATGTTCTGGAACGCGGCAGAGAGATGTTCGGCGTAGACGTGCAGACCCAGCTCGATACGCTTCATGCGGCAGGGGAGTCCTTCGTTTACGATGCGCAGACGCAGTGCTACAATGTCCCCACCGCGCCGATGATCTTCTCCTACTCTCCGGAGGTCAAGAATATCAAGCGCACAGGCGATACCTACGAGGTGACTGTGATCTACCACAGCGATGTGGCAGACTGGCAGGAGAACTCCCGCAACTTCAGAGAGGGCTCCACCAAGACCATGCAGGCGACCATCGAGAAAAAGAGCACGGGCTACCGCATTGTCAGACTGGTACCCGCAGAATAATTACTGTCATGCCATGTTTCGGGAGGGTGAAAGCTCTCCCGAAAAAATATATTACTTTTACGATTAAAAGCTGAAAAGCGATACGAGAAAAGAGGAAATATCATGAAAATTCTGATTGCTGGACTGGGACTCATCGGCGGCTCCATTGCCAAGGCGCTGCACGCATATACCGAGCACAGCGTGTACGGCTGGAACCGCACCCGCGCCGTTGCCAAGAAAGCCGAGGAGGAGTCCGTCATCGACGGCATTGCGGACGATAACTGCGCGGGCTATGATGTTATCATCGTCTGCCTGTACCCGGCGCACATCCGCCAGTGGGTGCGCGACCATGCGGCAAGCATGAGTGCGGGCACGATCGTCATCGATGTGAGCGGCGTCAAGACCGACCTGCCGCAGGAAATGCACGATGTCTGCGAGCCCTGCGGTGTGCATTACCTGAGCTGCCATCCGATGGCGGGCAAGGAGCGTGCCGGCTACGATGTATCCGACGAGGATCTGTATCAGGGCGCGAATTTCATCATGACCCCGCTGCCGGAAACGCCCAAGTCCGTTGTGGCGCAGGTGCGCAATCTCGCGCATCAGATCGGCTTCCGCAAGTTCGTCATCACCACCCCCGAGATGCACGACCGCATGATCGCGTATACCTCGCAGCTTGCACATGTGGTATCTTCGAGCTATGTCGAGAGTCCCGTCATCGAGCTGGAGAGCGGCTTCTCCGGCGGCAGCTTCCAGGATATGACCCGCATCGCGACGATGAACGAGGAGATGTGGACGGACCTGTTCATGGAGAACCGCGAGAGCCTGCTGACGGAGCTGGATACGCTCATCGACAACCTCGGTGAGTACCGCAAGGCGCTGGCAGATGCCGACCGCGGCAGGGTCTATGACCTCATCCGTCAGGGCAGACTGCGCAAGGAGCAGAACCTCCAGACCCGCCGCAGCTCGCCGTCTATTATCGATCTGCGTGACAAGAAGCTCTGATGAAAGCGCGGCAGATCGTCCTTCCGATTCTGGCGGCACTGATCTACATTGCCGTGATGCTTCTGGTGGAGCAGTTCCTCCAGCCGGGGTATCTTGTCAAGAGTCTCATTAAGCTGACGCTGACCGCGGCACTCATCGGCGGCGGCTGCGCCATCGAGGGCAGGGGACTGAAAGAGACGCTGTTTCTGCACAAAATGAAGCCTGCCAAGACGCTGTATCTGCTGATGGCTGGGATGTTTGTGGGCGTATTTGCAGGATTTCTGCTGCTGCGCGGGCAGCTCGACCTCGGACTCATCCGCGAGCGCCTCATGGCGAAGGAGGGGCTCACCAAGGGGAACTGCCTGTTCGTATTCGCGTACATCATCGTTGTTAATTCGTTTCTGGAGGAGGCGTTTTTCCGGGGATTTCTGGGACATGCATTCCCGGAAACGCTCCGCAAGCCGTGGGGCATCGCATTCGCGGCGCTGAGCTTCGCAGTGTATCACATCGGCATCCTCGACAGCTGGATGAATGCCGGGATGCTCCTGCTCATGACGGCAGGACTCGCGGCAGTCGGTGCGGTATTGCAGCTGATCTGCGACAAATTCGGCAGCGTCAGGGCAAGCTGGCTCACCCACGCCTGCGCCAACCTCGCGATCAATACGATCGGGGTTGTGGCAATATGGGAGCTATAAAAAAATTTCAAAAAACCCTTGACAAATCCGAACAGATATGCTATACTAATAAAGTCGTATTCTAAAGACAGTCGGTGGCGTGAGCCGTAAGTCCGACCGAGGAGTGCAAACGGATATTTTTTATGATATTCATGCTCCTTGTTATGTCTCATAGCAAGGAGATTTCTGTTTCTCCCGATACGATAGAAATTTTATCGGAGGTGAATGTGAAATGCCGAGTGCAAGTGTTCTCGAAACCAAGGCAGCCAGAGTTGCTGTCCTGGAGGAGAAGCTCAAGGGCGCTGTTTCCTTTGTTCTCGTTGATTACAAGGGTATCACCGTAGCAGATGATACTGCTCTGCGCCGCAATCTGCGTGAGGCGAACGTTGAGTATTTCGTAGAGAAGAATACCATGCTCAAGCGTGCGCTGAACAATCTGGGCATGACTCAGTTCGATGAGGTTCTCAACGGTACGACCGCAATCGCGATCTCTACCGACGATCAGACCGCTCCTGCAAGAATCCTTGGTGAGTATGCAGAGAAGGCTGAGAACTTCAAGCTCAAGGCTGGCTGCGTTGAAGGCGAGTACTTCGATGAGGCTAAGATCCTGGCTCTGTCCAAGATCCCGAGCAAGGATGTCCTGCTCGCACAGCTGGTTGGTTCCCTGCAGGGTCCGATCCAGAAGCTGGCAGCTCTGCTGCAGGCTATCGTGGACAAGAACGGCGAGGCTGCATAAGTCCGCTTAGATCCGCGAAATTATGGCAGTATGTCCTGCCCGCGTAATGTGCGCAGCGTCAAGCCGCACGACCAAAATTTATTATAAAGGAGATCATTATCATGGCATCTGAGAAGACTATGAAGTTTATTGAAGATATCAAGGCTCTCTCCGTTCTGGAGCTCGCAGAGCTGGTTGAGGCTATTCAGGAAGAGTTCGGCGTTACCGCAGCAGTAGCAGCAGCTCCGGCAGCAGGCGGCGCAGCAGCAGCTGAGGAGAAGACCGAGTTCGACGTTGTTCTGACTGGCTTCGGCGACAAGAAGATGGGCGTTATCAAGGCTGTTAAGGACGTTCTGGGTCTCGGCCTGAAGGAGGCTAAGGAGGCTGTTGAGGGCTGCCCGAAGACTCTGAAGGAAGCTGTTGCTAAGGCAGAGGCTGAGGAGCTCAAGGCTAAGCTCGAAGAGGCTGGCGCTACCATCGAGCTCAAGTAAGTTTTACTTGCTCAAACAAATATACCGGAGGGCTTTTAGGGCTCTCCGGTTTTTTGCGTCTACTGGAAGAAATGCACCGCCAAAATCAGCAGCGTCCCCGGCACGCCGAGCATTGCAGAAACGGCGAGATTCGTCCAGCACAGCGTCGGCGTATAGCCGATCAGCCCGCCAAAGCAGTGTGCAGCGATGAGGGACGCGAGTCCTGTCGCACTGCCGAGCAGCAGCGCACGGATACGCTTGCGGTTGTGGAGGAAAAACCACACCATGCAGAGCACGGCAAGCGCCCAGAACAGGGCATATTGGTGACTTGTGAGAAATTCCGTCATATTCAATTCTCCTTTGCTATAGCAGAATGTATGCGAGTGCCAGCAGCAGCACCGGGTCAGAGCCCTCCTTCCAGAGGAGGTAGAGCAGCCCCGCGAGTGCGAGCTTTTCGCCGTCCCAGTCGGTGAGCAGATGGTGCAGTTCGTCTGGAAGATGCAGCCCCTCCAGAATTCCTTGCAAGTCTCCGGGCGGCTTCGGCGGGGGAGCAGGCGGAGGCGGCAGCGGTGTCGGCGGCGGGGGAGGCGGTATGTCCGGGGGTGAGGGAATCTGTGCGCGGCGGTGCATTTCGCGTGAACGCCGGATGGCATCCTGCCGCATCGCATCAAAGCTTGGCTGACTGCGCTGTGCCATATCCCTACCCCCTTTCGCTTAGATCAGATCTTGCAGCATTCCCGACTGCTGCGCGGTTTTCCACAGTGCATAGAGCCGCATGAGCTTGATGGCTTTGTCCACGCGCAGTCTCCTGCGCTCCCCCAAATGCGGTTTGAGCGCAAGGAGAAGCGCTGCATTTTTATCCGGCTGCTGCTGGGACTGCATGAGTGTTCCAAGCTTTGCAAGCATCGCCGGGTCAAAAAGCTCTCCCGCGGCGGGATTTGCCGGCGGCGTATTACTCTCGGCGGGTGGGCTGCCTGTTTCATTCCGGAACATCGCCGCCAGCTCCGATAGCTCCCGCATACTGTCCGGATCGGAGAGAATTTCTCCGATTTTTCCGCTCAGATCGTCCATCACTTGCCGCCTGTGAGCTTCTCATAGAGCGCTTTCGCCTGCGGCGTACTCATGAGCTTTTCGACGAGCTGCGGATTCTGGACAGCCTGGCGGAATTTTGCCGCTTCCGCCGGCTGCATCCCGGCGATGGCACGGTCGAATTTTCCCGATTCCAAGTCACTTCGGAGCTGTTCCGGCGGGATGCCGAGCTTGCGGCTGACCGTCTGCAAAAGCCCTTCCATTTTGGCAGGATCCACTCCGGCAAGATTTTTTTCGTTCATGAAAAAACACCTTTCTTTCTGCAAAACGCTATTGAAATTACTGAACACTTGTGCTATAATAAAAGATAGACGCTAATTTTGATAAAGGAGGTATCTGCCGTGAAAATCATCGTGATGTCCGATTCTCACAAGGTTTTTTCGTCCCTGCTGAAGGTCGTCAGGCTCCATGAGGATGCAGACCTGTTCATATTCCTCGGCGACGGGGAGAATGATATCCGCCAGCTCTTCACGCTCAAACCGGAGCTGGAGACGAAATTTCTGCTGCTCAAGGGCAACTGTGACGGCGGTCTCCTCAACCCGCAGACCAAGCTCGAGCTGGACTATACGCTCCCCTATGGGCATAAGATCTTTGCCGCGCACGGAGATCACTTCCGTGTGAACTGGGGTTCTGCTCCCATGCTGGAGGAGGCGAAGAAACGCCATGCGGACATCATGCTCTACGGGCATACCCACTGCCGCGAGAACCGCTACGAGGACGGGGTCTACATCCTCAATCCGGGCAGTCTCGGCTGGCCGCGTGACGGACTCAAGCAGAGCTACGGTGTCCTGAGCATCTCCGAAAAGGGCGTGCTCATCAACATCGCGGACGTTCCGCTCTACGGCTGATGCGTACCTGTGCGTCTACCACTCTACTATATGCGCCGGTGATGCAAAAGTTTCCGGCAAAGAGGTGATTTTGACATGACAAAACCGTTCTCCGCCCTTTCGGGTAAGCGAAACGGTGAACTATACGGTCTGGTGTTCCTGCTGGGATGCGCGTCACTGCTCATCGTGCTGCTGCCGCTGATGGTGATGGACAAGGGCTATTTCATCTACTACGGTGATTTCGTCTCCCAGCAGCTCCCGTTCTATTATCATGCGAATGAGGTCGTCCACAGCGGCGGGCTGTTCGGATGGGACTGGGGCACAGACCTCGGCAGCAACTTTATCGGCTCCTATGCCTTCTACCTGACGGGAAGTCCGTTTTTCTGGCTGAGTGCGATTTTGCCCGCAAAGGGCGCGGTCTATGCCATCCCGTGGCTCCTGAGCCTGAAGCACGGCACGGCAGCGCTGACAGCTTACGGCTATATCCGGCGATTCGTGTCGAATAAGAACGCAGCAGTGGTCGGCGGGCTGCTGTACGCATTCTCCGGCTTTCAGCTATTCAATATTTTCTTCAACCATTTCCAGGACGTGACCGCCTTCTTCCCGCTGATGCTCATTGCAATGGAGGAGCTGGTCAACAACAACCGCCGCGGCTGGTTTGCGGCATCGGTGGCGCTGCTCGGCACGATCAATTATTTCTTCTTCGCGGGGCAGATCGTCTTTCTGGTGCTGTATTTCTTCCTGCGCGTCAACTGCAAAGATTTCCGCATTGACCTGAAGAAATTCGGAGCTCTAGCCATTGAAGCAGTCATCGGCGTGATGATCGCCTGTATCGCACTGCTCCCGGCGGCACTTGCCGTGATGGGGAATGACCGCGTTTCGCAGGGACTTTACGGGCAGAATATCCTGTTCTATGCGGATAAGACCCGCGTCGCCCGCATCATCCAGAGCTTCTTCATGATACCCGATGCCCCCGCAAGACCGAATCTCTTTAAGACAGAGACTGGCAAATGGGCATCCATCGGCGGTTATCTGCCGCTATTCTCGATGATGGGTGTCATCACGTTCATGGGGCAGAAAAAACGCCACTGGGCAACGCGCATCGTTGCAATCTGCATCCTCTGCGCGTTCATTCCGTGGCTCAATAGCTGCTTTTATATGTTCAACGGCGCGTACTATGCCCGCTGGTACTATATGCCCATCCTCATCATGGCGATGATGACGGCGCAGACCCTTGACAGCCGCGAGGCGAACTGGCGCACGGGGCTGGTCGCATCCATCGCGGTACCTGTTCTCTGCGGCATCATCTCCTTCTTCCCGACGAAGAACAGCGAGGATGTGACGGAGTATTTCAAGTTCGCAAACGATTATGCGTACTTCTACATCGGGCTTGCCATCGTGCTGATCTGCTGGCTGGGGATGTACTGGCTCTACTGCCGCCGCCGCGAGGGAAAGCCGTTCCTCCGGGCTGCTGTCTGGGTAACGGCGATTGCGTGTGTGGCATGTACCATGACGATGGTTTACTACGGCAAGTGCAATGGTACGGACGCCGGAAAGTACATCAGCCGTGCCATTGACGGCAAGAAAAACCTCAGCATTTCCTACGATACGGACGAGGATGATTATTTCCGCGTGGACATCTCGGAGAATGTGGATAATTACCCGATGTTCTGGGATCTGTCGAGTATGCGGTGCTTCCAGAGCGTGGTATCGACCTCCATCATGGACTTCTACGAGAGCCTGCATATCACCCGCGACGTCGCCTCCCGTGTTCCGACGGAGAATTACACCCTCCGCGGGCTGTTCTCCGTGAAGTATTATTTTCAGGAGCTCAAAGAGGATGAGGAGATACCGGAGCTGGATATGCCCGGCTTCGTCTTTGACCGCGAGGAGAACGGCTTCCGCATCTACCGGAATGACTATTTAATCCCGATGGGATTCACCTACGATTACTATGTGACCAACGAATCGCTGGAGGGCAGAACGGATGCCGCCAAGGAGCGCGTACTCATCCATTCGCTCGTTCTCAGCGAGGAGCAGATCGCAAAATACGGCGATATCATCGCAGACGGGACGGACGGCGGCTCCATGAACCGCTCTACCGACCAGTATCTCGCGGAGTGTCAGGCACACGCGCAGGAGTGCTGCCGCAATTTCACCTACAGCTCCAAGGGCTTCGAGGCGGATATCACGCTCGATACCGACAAGCTGGTATTTTTCAGCGTTCCCTTTGACAAGGGCTGGACGGCAACTGTCAACGGTCAGCCTGTCGATGTGGAAAATGTGGACAACGGCTTCATGGCGGTGCGCTGCAATGCAGGGGAGAACCACATCCAATTCAAGTACACGCTGCCGGGTCTGAAATACGGCTTCATTCTGACGCTTGCAGGGCTGGTGCTGCTGGTGATCTGGTGCTTCGCCGGCAAGGCGCTCTTTACCGCAAAGCTCGGCACTCATGTACACAGCTATGACTACATGCCGCAGGACGGTGTCCGCGCTGCTAAGGCGTATGCATCAGCTTTACAGCAGGCAACAGCGATCCGGAAACAGAAAGGAGAAGAGGACAATGGCACATCTGAATGAAACCAAGCTCTCGAGCGAACTGATCTATGACGGCAGGATCATCCGCGTGGAGCGCGATACCGTGCGTCTGGAGGACGGCACGGAGGCGACCCGTGAGGTCGTGCGGCATCCGGGCGGTGTCTGCGTACTGGCGCTCACCGACGAGGATGAAATGCTCATCGTCAAGCAGTTTCGCTATCCCTACAAGGAGATCACGACCGAGCTCCCCGCCGGAAAGATCGAGTACGGCGAGGATCCGGAGCTCTGCGGAAAGCGCGAGCTGCTCGAGGAGTGCGGCTGCACGCCGGACAATTTCACCTACCTCGGACTGCTTTACCCGACGACCGCATATAATACAGAGATCATCCGCATGTATCTCGCGACCGGGCTGCACTTCGACAAGCAGAAGCTCGATGCGGAGGAATTTCTCGACTTTGAGCGTGTTCCCTTTGACGAGATGCTGCGCCGCGTGATGAACGACGAGATCCACGACTCCAAGACGCAGATCGCGATTCTCAAATACGCCGCGATCCGCGCAGGCTACGGGGCAAAAAAATAAAGGGAACGCAGTACGTTCCCTCATCGGTACAATAGATTATGCGTTATCAGCGGCATTCTGTGCTGCTGCCTGCGCTTCGATCTCTGCGAGAGCAAGATGCTTCTGGTAAGCGTCCAGTACGCTTTCTTCGATCAGCTTTCTGGCTTCGGGGAGGATGGGATGAACGATGTCCCGGAATACGCCGTTCTCATCTTTACGGCTGGGCATTGCGATAAACAGGCGCTCGTCACCCTGAACGACCTTGATGTCGTGAACGGCAAGCATGCGGTCAACAGTGATCGACACGACTGCACGCAAACGTCCTTCGGTCATGATTTTGCGAATCTTGATGTCTGTGATTTCCATGTGTATTAGACCTCCTTGTTTACGCTGCATCGGAAAGTGTGACATGGTGGGGAATGGTATAATACCCGAGGTACAGCGCATTATAATCTATAGTATAATCGAAATATATGGATGATATATGATATAATTGTGAACAAAATATGAAAAGAGAGGAAAACAGGTGTATTCTATGAACAAATCCATTCTGGAAGGAAAGCAACACATTCATTTTATCGGTATCGGCGGCTCCGGTATGTATCCGCTGGCGCAGATTCTTCACGCCAAGGGCTACCATCTGACCGGCTCCGATAACAACGAAACAGAGACACTTCAGGCGATCCGCGACATGGGCATCGAGGTCAAGCCCCTCGGTCAGCGTGCGGAGAACATCGAGGGTGCAGACCTCATCGTGCATACCGCAGCGATCATGGCGGATAACCCCGAGCTCATTGCAGCAAAGGCATCCGGCGTACCAGTGCTGGAACGCAGCGAGCTGCTGGGTCTGGTGTCGAGCTGGTACAATGACGCTGTCTGCGTTTCCGGTACCCACGGCAAGACCACGACAACCTCCATGCTCACGCAGATTCTCGTGGAGGCGGGGCTGGATATTTCCGCCTTCATCGGCGGCAAGCTCCCGATCATCCACGGCAGCGGATGTGCGGGTTCGAGCGATATTTTCGTGTGCGAGTCCTGTGAATTCGTGGACACGTTCCTCAAGCTCTACCCGGATACCGCAGTCGTGCTGAACATCGACGCAGACCATCTGGATTACTTCGGAACGCTGGAAAATATCATCAAGTCGTTCCACAAGTTCTGCACGATGGCGACAAAATCCATCGTCTATAACGGCGATGACGCGAATACGCTCAAGGCTGTGGAGGGCATCGAGGGCAAGACGATGGTATCCTTCGGCTGCGGCGAGGGTGTGGATTTCCGCGCGGTCGAGATCGAGCATCTGCCCGGCTCCCGCACAGCATTCACGGTTGTCAAGCGCGGCGAAACGCTCGGACGTATCACGTTACAGGTGCCCGGCGAGCACAATGTCCTCAACGCACTGGCAGCCATTGCGTCCTGCGACGGTCTGGGTCTGCGCTTCGAGCAGATTGCCAAGGGTCTGGAGGATTTCCGCGGTGCCGGCAGACGTTTTGAGATCAAGGGCGTGGAAAAGGGCATCACCGTTGCGGATGACTATGCGCACCATCCGACGGAGCTGACCGCGACTCTGAAAGCCGCAAAGGATATGGATTACAAGCGCGTGATCGCAGTATTCCAGCCGTTCACGTTCTCCCGCACGGTGCAGCACTTGGAGGAATTCCGCGATGCGCTGCAAATTGCCGATATCGCTGTTCTGACCGATATCATGGGCTCCCGCGAGAAGAACACCTACGGCATCTATACCCGCAACCTCGCGGAGATCATGAACAATGCCGTCTGGTTCCCGCAGGATGAGACGGCGGAGTACACCGACGAGCGCAAGTATCAGAATTTCGACGATGTATGCCAGTGGGTCATCGACAATGCACGCGAGGGCGACCTCGTGCTGACGATGGGCTGCGGCGATATCAACAAAGTAGCAAAAATGATCCTGGAACGCCTGAAGGGAGGCTAAGCCTATGAATTCCCAGAGAGCCGACGAAGTCCTCGATTTTATCAAGGGCTACATTGCATCCGAGAATATGGCGCCGTCCGTCCGCGAGATCTGCGACGGTGTCGGTATTGGCTCCACATCGACGGTACACCGCTATCTGCACCGCCTGGAACAGGATGGACGCATCCGTCTGTCGAGCGGCAAGAACCGTGCCATCGTCATCACGGACGGCTCCGAGGATGATACGCAGGGAATCCCGCTCGTCGGGACTGTTGCGGCAGGCACCCCCATCACCGCGATCGAAAATATCACGGATTATGTGGAATTCAGCCCCGAACGCCATTTCGAGGGACGGCTCTTTGCCCTGCGGGTGCGCGGCGAGAGCATGATCAACATCGGCATCCTCGACGGGGATATCGTCATCGTCGAGCAGACCCCCGTTGCAGAGAACGGCGAGGTCGTGGTAGCGCTGGTGGACGGCGCAGAGGCGACCGTCAAGACCTTCTACAAGGAGAAGGACCACATCCGCCTGCAGCCCGAGAACGACTCCATGGATCCCATCATTGTCAAGGACTGTCAGATCCTGGGCAAGGTATTCGGTGTCTTCCGCCTGATGCGCTGACGGGCTGAAGATCAACAGATCCATCCCGGTTTCAGG
>JAEEGH010028712.1_pt1 | contig 10926 bp, 8 predicted proteins | sample 9134181 | NCBI WGS metagenome assembly JAEEGH01 (sample SAMN16246544, study PRJNA631951) | gut metagenome | biome: gut microbiome; feature: rumen; material: DP-attached | host: Bos | place: Iran: Karaj | collected 2018-10
TACGGTCTACGCTCGAAATTTCCTCAGCGCCGTCTTCAAGGATAACGATTTTTAAATCGTACCAAAGAGTACCCACATACATATTGCTCTCCCACCATTTTGTAATGGACACCCTGTATACCTGACCATTCGACTTCTTCTCGTAGGTATACGCCGAATCATCATAGGCAACGTCCAACGTACTTACAGAATCGCACGCCACCTTGCCCTTATATGCAAACCCTCTTGAAGCAAGGGTATCGGCCAAGATTGCCAGCAGGGAATCCCGCGTGTCCGCATAGTAAGCACCGGCACTTTGCTTTGTCACAAACCAATCTTTCTGGGTGCTGCCCTCGAATTCAATGTATCCCGTGTATTCGTCAAAGAACTGTTCCAGGAAAGATACTTCTTCCGGCAATCTCGGGATAGAATCGTACGTAATCGGCTGGAAAGAGGAACTGAACGGATTCACGTAAGAACTCGAAGACTTTGCATCGGAAGAACTCGACTCCGGATCCTTGCCGCTACTAGACGAATTGTCATTCACAGAACTGGAAGATTCCGGTTCATCGCCCGGAATATACCAGCGACCACCTTCGCACACAAAGTACTCGTTGTACAATTTACTCAACTTGTTCACGTTGCGCTTGGTCTCGTTTTCGCGCTTATCGTTACAGACGCCGAGGCCGTAATTGTTCCACCAGAAGTTCGTGACATACTTTTCAAACGCAGGCACCGTATCGGCATATTTCCAGTCTTCCACGTTCTTGCGCACCGTTTTTAGCGAGCCCTTGAGGTCGGCATCGCAAGCCCAGTCAGCAATCGCAGTCTTGGTATCAGCATCGTCCCAGCTACCGCCTTCGGCAATCGCGATACTGAATTCACCCATGCGTTCGGTGAGGCCCGCCACATCCACGTCGCTCTGCAACAACACACTCACTGCCAGGAGTGCCGCGTTCCCGTCGCCCGATTCAAAAATGTTCAGGTCTTCGGATTCGGCGAAATCACCCTCAATCGCAAACGACGCCAGGACTTCGCTTTCGGCCTGCGCCTTCGCATCGGCAATGGGCATTTTCTTGTCGGCCAAGAGGTACGAAACACGTTCGTATTCCAGATGCGTGAGCAAGTTGATATTCACCGTCTTGCGGTTAGACAAGTCCGTCAAGGCGCGGAGTGTTACCGGAGCCGAGGACTTCTTCCCGGAAATTTCGTCGCGGTAGTAGCCCGACGCCTCAAGAATCGCATACTGCGACTTGAGATTGATATCCTTGATGACGAAGTCACCCTTGTCGCTCTTGATAGAGCCCTTGAAACTCTTGCCAGTCTGCTTAAGCGTAATGCCATCGAGTTCCTGAACGGTCACGGCTGAGCCCGTCACAAACGGGCCCTTCTGCGACACGCCGGCCACTTCCCAATCCGTAACGGCGGTAATGCCTTCCGCTTCTTCGCTCGTTCCAGCGGTTTCCTTACCGCTCTCGGAACAGGCAGCCATAAATAACGTTCCGATTGCGAACGCCGGCAAAATCCATTTTCTCATATTCAAGTCCTTTTTTTCAAACATACCTTATTCTCCTTTGTCCGGCGTGACCTGGACTCCGTTTATATTCTCCGTCAACGGAAAAAACTGAAAATTGAGCCTGCAAACCTTTTCCGGATGCATTTCGTCCGCAACAATCGATACGATTCTCTTGCGGCACTGCGCAATTTCTTCAACGACCTTCGCGTAGGTCTCGGCAGTCACGCCCATGGTGATGCCGCTGAAGTGGCGTTCCGAAATCGGTAGCTTGTCAAGCGCCTCGAGCGCGAACTCGCCCATCTGACGCAGCAGCGAATGCACCGCCACGGCAACCACGTTCAAGCGGCCCGTTGTAAGCGAGCGGTTCGTCTGGTGGTAATTGCCCTTGATGTCGCGCGTCAACAGCCCCGCCTTCGTAAGAAAGCTGAGACTCGCGCTCACGTCGGCCGCCGAAATCGCTGGGCGGCATACCTTGGCAATCTCGTTCGGCTTTGCCCCCGGCATGGCAACCGCCAGCTCGCGCACCACGGAATGTTTCCATGTCTCGTAGAAGGTGTACAGGTCGCTGCCCAGGATTTTCACATGGTGGGCTTCGCTCAGCGCCTGCATCTCCTCAAAACATTTCTTCTTTTCGCGCTCCGTCTTCGCGTTTTCGTAACGCACCATCAAGATAAAGTAGTCGTACTCGAAGCCGAGCAACCCCATGGCAAGCGCCGTCTTCTTGGCCCCCTCCTCCAAGAGGCGAGTCTTGCCGTCACAAACAAGCTTCAAGTACGACCCCGAGGCAAACCCTGCAAGCCTCGCAAATTCGCGCCAGGTAAACGCAGAACTACGCTTACGTTCGCCGTAGTAGTCCAGGATATACTGGCGATAGTCCTTGTATTCGACAACCGATTTCATCATGACAATAAAATAGATTATCGTAGAACCCCATGCAATATTCCCTAAAAAACAAATTTGGCGTTTTTTAGCAAATTTCAACACTTTTATTTAGCCACATAATATTTTTTGCACTTCATAAAACAAATGCGCGATTGTATAAAACAAAACGCGCAAAGCATAAAACAAGAATCCCCCGGCGATTGCCGAGGGTTTCCTTTGCTCAAAGATCCCCGCCTTCGCGGGGATGACATTAATGTCGCGAGGATGACATATTAGCGACTAGCTCAAGCGGCTAATCATGTAACCGGCGCAGACTGCAGTACCGATCACGCCGGCCACGTTCGGGCCCATGGCGTGCATCAGCAAGAAGTTCTGCGGGTCATACTTGGCACCTTCCACCTGCGAAACACGTGCAGCCATCGGCACGGCGGACACGCCAGCAGAACCGATAAGCGGGTTCACGGGGTTCTTGGGGGAGCACCAGTTCATGATCTTCGCGAGGAAGAGGCCGGCTGCGGTCGAGAAACCGAAGGCGACAACGCCCATGGCGATAATCATGAGGGTCTGCGGCTTCAGGAAGATGTCGGCAGACATCGTGAGGCCCACGGAAGTACCGAGGAAGATGGTCACGATGTTCATGAGTTCGTTGGAAGAGGTCTTCACGAGACGTTCCACGACGCCGGCTTCCTTGAAGATGTTGCCGAGCATGAGCATGATGATAAGTGCAGAAGCGTCGGGCACCACGAGGATGCAGACGATCATCACCATCACGGCGAACACGATGCGTTCGGCCTTAGAGACCTGGCGCAGGGCCTTCATGCGGATCTTGCGTTCCTTGTCGTTGGTCATCAGGCGCATGATAGGCGGCTGGATGAGCGGGACAAGAGCCATGTAGGTGTAGGCCGCCACGGCGATAGGTCCGATGAGGTGCTTTGCGAGTTTGTTCGCAGTGAAGATGGAGGTCGGACCGTCGGCGCCGCCGATGATACCGATGGAGGCCGCTTCACCGAGAGTAAAGCCACCGAGGGCCACGGCACAGAACATGGTCGCGAACACGCCGAACTGAGCGCCACCGCCGAGAAGCAGCGTACGCGGGTTGGCGATAAGCGGTCCGAAGTCCGTCATGGCACCCACGCCCAAGAAGATGATGGGCGGGAAGAGTTCCAGGTGGATACCCTGGCTGATGTAATAGTAGAGGCCGGCAGTCGGCGTGAACATACCTTCGATGCTCCAGCCGCCATCGTAGAACCCGGCGCTCGGGATATTCACCGCCAGTGCGCCGAGGGAAATCGGCAAGAGCAGCAGCGGCTCATACTTTTTGACAATCGCCAAGTACATCAGCACGAAACTCACGATCCACATAATCACCATGGGTCCGGTGACATATGCGAATCCGGTATCGCACGCGAACTCGACGACCGAATTTAAGAGTGAACTCATTTATCTGTACCTCTTAGGCGATGGTCATCAGGGTCTGGCCGTCGACGACGGTATCGGTTTCCTTGACGGCGATGGAGTTGACAGTGCCGGCGCACGGAGCGACGACCGGGTTTTCCATCTTGAGGGCTTCGATGATAGCCACTTCCTGGTTGGCTTCAACCTTGTCGCCAACCTTGACCTTCAGCTTGAACACGGAACCGGCGAGCGGGCACTTCACTTCGGTACCACCGGCTGCGGCGGGGGCTGCTGCAGGAGCGGCAGCGGGGGCAGCGGCGACCGGGGCTGCCGGAGCGGCGGCGACGGCGGAATCAAGAACTTCAACTTCGACGTCGTAGGTCTTGCCTTCGAAACTGATACGGACTGTTTTCTTCATTTTGATTTTTCCTGGCTATAAGCCTGTTAAGTTTTAAAAGTTTGCCTTACTTGACGATCGTCCAAGCAGGGGAGTTAATGTTTCTGTAGGCGGTCACGCGGCAGGGCTGACCGATGGCCTGGGTCGCAGCGGCGGTCACCAGGGCAAGGAACGTATCGTTGCTCATGCCGGGGTGTTCTTCCAGGGCGGCGACGGCGGCAATGCCGAGGAATGCCTGGAGCTGCTTGTTGGTGAAGCCCGGGTGGACGCTCTTGGCGTTCGGGTCCCAGTCGCAATGGGCCGGGGCGATCGTCTTCGGAGCAGCGGCAGCCGGAGCAGCCTTGACCGCGGGGGCCGGAGCCTTGACCTTGTTGAGGCCGAGCTTCGCCATGATGAAGTTCATGAGGTAGCAGAGCACCGTGAGGCCGATGATGACGCACATCACCACGATGAGGCCGGTGGCCTGGAATTCAACCAGGGAACCGATGCCGAAGGTGTCGGATTCGCCCTTGCAGCCCTGTTCGGTGGAGTATTCGCCCTTGCAGTAGGTGGACCCGAGCTTCGCCTTCGCGATGGGGAGAACCTTGTGGCCGGCGGCGTTCTCGATGGAATCGCGCACGTCGCGGGCAAGCACTGCCTGGTCGTAAGTCTTGTAGAGAACCGCATGGTTACCGCCGTGGGTTTCCACGATCTTGTAAACCATGTCATCGCTCATGCCCGGCATAGAAAGCTGCGCCTGGACCTGGGCTGCGTCGGAGGGGAGCATGAGCCCGAGCTGTTCGTCGAACTTGCCCTTCACCTTGGCAGCCGGTTCGTTCGCAACGATAGCCGGTTGCTGCACAGCCGCTTCGGCGACAGGAGCTTCGGCGGGGGCCGGGGCTACTGCGGAATCAGCTGCATTCTGTACTGTTTCATTCATATAGGAATGTGTCCATTTAATTAAGTGAACTGTTTGATAAAAATCAACGCGGGTAAATGTAGAAAAAACGGGCTAAAAACAGCCTCCAAATGACGGCAGAAGGCGCGCGAAAACCCCGAAAAATCCCGCGGGCGCCCCGTATTGACGAATTCTGTAAAAGCTACGGCTTCAGCAGCAGCTTGTTGTTCCCCTGGAGGCCGTCGTTGTCGAAGCGGACCGTGGGATTCTTGCCGCCCTTGAAGGCATCCTCGCTCTCGTAGAGGGAAAGCGCGATGGAGGTGCCCGGCTGGGTTGCAACGTTCGCCTTTCCTGCCGCAACTTTATATGTAAAGGCAAAGTCCTGCGAACTTTCGTCCTTGAACGTGCCCTTGGGTATGCGGACCGTCTCGCCGATTTGCGCAAGCGCCTTGCCCGTGCTATCGACAAATTCCGCAACCATGTAGATATCGAAGAAGCAGGGCGCCACGCCGGTATTCTTGACGGTAATGTTCAGCGTACTTGCGGTATCCTTGGCGCTTGCGACGGTTACCAATTCCGCATTCGAGACCGTAAAGTTGTAACCGATGACCTTGGTCATGGAATCGGCGAGTGCCTTGTTGTCGTTGTAGAACCTGTAGCCACAATCATCAAAATCCTGGTCCAGCACGTAGTAGGTCAGGTGCGCCGTAGTAATCGCGTCCACCCAGCGCTCCGGAGTCCACTTGAGGTAACCACCGGGAATGACATCGGTATAGTTCAGCATGATGGCATAACCACCGCAGTTCTCCGCAACGGTGGGCATATTCGCCTCGTAGGCGCGCACCAGCGAATCCGCGGTTCCAGGAATGCCGATGAGGCAGTCGTCGCGCTTGGTAATGCCGAGGCTGAGCGCGTAGGTATAGACGTCGCCGTAGCCGTCGGAAGGCAACACCAGCAGGCTTTTCTTGAACACGGAAGCGTAATGCTTCAGCATGTCCTTCTGGATTTCCACAGAGGGCATCTTGCTGCCATCCAGGTTCGAGACATGCCATTCGCCCCATTCGCCGAAGGAACGCACGTCGATGTATTCGATGCGCGGATCACCATCGTACTTTGCCGCAAGCGCCGTCGCAAACTCCTTCGCATAGTACAGGTAGACGGAATCGTCCCATACAGGAACCGCCGCGTTGGCGTTATTGTCCTTGTACCTGGCCGTAATCTTTTTCGCGCCCTCCTCGTAGACGTATTTCGGAGTCCAGTCATAGTTCTCTTCGGGTGTATTGTTGTCCCGAATGAACGACGGCGAATACGGGAAAACGCGCAGGGCGTAGCCCATGTTGTGCGCCGTGAGCGCATCCAGCAATTCTTCCAGTTCGCTCCAGTCGTAAACGCCCTTTGCCGGATTCAGCTTGTTCCACTGCTGGTAACCGGAACCGTAGGTAACCAGGTTCCATGCGCCGTTGTTCAGGGAGCCGTGCGGGCCGTATTCAAAACCCGGGTCGAAAGTCCATGCGGCCTCGGTCGGGACCGTGAAGCCCTTGTGCGGGTTGGTAAGCGGGCCGTTAAAACGCCTGAGGGTATAAGTGATTTTGGTGGTGTCGCCGGGTTCGCCCGCTAGACTACTGCTAGATCCTATCGCTCCGCTCCAGGATGACGATGTGAGTAAAGAGCTGCTGGAGGAGACTCCTGTCACCCCGGATTCGCTAGAAGCCAGCGCTGGCGTCGTGCCCGCAAAACTCGACTCCTCGACCGGGGCGGCACTGCTACCGTCGTCACTGCAGGCAACGAGCCCGATGGCCATGCAGGCCAGCATAGCGGGCAATGCAAATTGTTTCATTCTAACCTCTTGACGTCTAACGGGCTTAGGCGGACACCCCATATAAACATAAATATAACTTCGACAAACACAGTTTGCCTCTATATTTTTTTCTAGAACTTGCCACCCGACCCCTTGCCACGGGGCAAAATTTTTCTATAATTGAGCCCGTCGAAAGACCTTCGGATGATTAGCTCAGTTGGTAGAGCAGCTGACTCTTAATCAGCGGGTCGCAGGTTCGACCCCTGCATCATCCACGAAAACCTCTCCCAACGGAGAGGTTTTTCTTTTTTGAAGTATCCACACACAATCAATTTGCAAATCATCAAGCATTTCTCGTTGAAAATATATATTTATATATCATGTACAACCAATCGTAACCATTTTAATTATTACGACATTTTTGACACCAGTAGTCACAAGGATATAAGCAATGAGTTTCATGGCAAGCAACAACAAAATCACTCCGGCACAGCTTTGGATACTCACCTTAGCCACAGTTACAGTAATCACACTTTTAATCTTTACCGGAATTAAACTTTTTCATAAAGAAAAAAGTATTTCTATAAATAATTCCCCCTCATCCTATAATTTCATCAGCGATATATGTTCCATCTCCTATGATTCAGAATCAAAAATAATTCAAACGGATGAAAAATGTTGGGACATCATTGGAAGTAATTTTGCATGGTATATGATTTGCAATTCTCCAAAAATTGGCGACTTTGGACGGGCCATTGAAGTTCGCCTGTTTTTCGCCCAAGGAAAATATTCACACATCTATGCATTTGACATAGCAAACAATAAAATGAAATACACATTAGATGACTTTTCAAAGGATATTGCGGACAAACGAATAACAGAATGTCTTTATCAATATCCAATGAAGATTCAAAAGAATAATTAGTATTCCTCTTTATGCTTAATAATTTGAGCGGTTTTTATTCGAAAATAAATCATTTTTTCCTCATTATTCGCTTGACTTTTTCGAAAAAAGATTGTATATTACTTATGAAACCGATAAGTACGCTACGGCACGATGCCGTAAAACGGGCTTGTCGGTTTTTCTTTTTCAGGCGATTCACAATATCATCATATACATTGGGATGTATGGGAAATGCATGGACTCCCGTAGTTGAATAGCGAATCGACAATACATCGGTAACAACAAGCCCTATTCTCCCACCAACCCCTATATTGTAAGAGCACTTTACTGTTTCTCTTTTGGGTTTTCCGTTTTCAAATTCCAAAATACCTGTCCCAATAATTCTCGGCAAGATTTCCATAATATCAATATGTGGATAAAAATATGAGTATCCTATTTTCCCTTCTTTTTGTGATTTCACATTAAAATATGCAAACTCCTTACTTCCAACAATGTGCCTATTCTGCTTATTTTTATTAATCACCAGCGTTTCCTTGTTTTTCCAAAACGCAGGCAATAGCACATTCCACTCGTATTCAGAATACATTCTTCGAAACTTGGCTTGTTTAAGCCATATTTCCATCGCTACGATGTTCCCAGATTCTTTGCCTAGGAGATCTTCGTGCATAAGAGCCCCTCAACACAGCACGAGACAATAACATGCCGTTAGTAAATGCAATATAAAATGGAGACGGGTCTAGATGCCTATTCGCATCGTTACATACCCGACGTTATATATAAAATGGCTAAAGCCACAGCCTAATCTAGGCACCATGCCCGAACTGAATAGAGACAATATACAAAATCTTTTTCAGAGAGGCAACGCCTGAAAAAAATCAGCCCTTATACAATATCGCGAGCATGGTGAGGTCGTCGCTCTGTTCGGCACCGCGCACAAAGCCCGCGACCGCCCGCGACATCGTGTCGAGCAGTTGCGACACACTTTCATCGCCTTCCACATTGCGCCCGCAAACAGTCGAAGCCACGCGTTCCCTGCCAAAAAGCTCCCCTTCCGCGTTCATCGCCTCGGTAAGCCCATCGGTAAAGAGCAGCACCGTATCGCCGGGTGCGATTTGCGATTCATGGTCCACGTAGCGGGTCCCTTCCATCGCGCCGATGGGCAGGTTCGACTTCGCATCCAGCGTGCGCACGTTATTCCCCGATATGACAAGCGGGTGCTCGTGCCCTGCGTTGCAATAGCGCAGGAGCCCTGTCGAAAGGTCCAGAACGCCCGCAAAGAAGGTAACGAACATTCCCGTGGTGTTCCCGCGGTTCGCCTGCGTGTTCATGCTGCGCACGATATCCGAGGGGCGGTCCTTGTGGGTCGCGACAGAACGAAAAACAGCCTGCGTCATCGACATGAAGAGCGCCGCCGGGATCCCCTTGCCACACACGTCCCCGATGCTGAAGTACAGCCTGCCGTTATGGACAAAATAATCATAGAAATCGCCACCCACCTGCTTGGCGGGCACGAGGCTCCCAGCAACATCGATGGCATCATCGACAAACGTTTCCGTGGGGAGCATCGCCTGCTGGATACGGCTCGCGATAACGAGTTCCCTGTTTATGAATTCCTTTTCGGCGTTCACTGCGTTCAGGCGGCGTGCACTCCGGATGCTCCTGTAAATGATAATCCCGAGAAGCAACAGGCCAAACAGCTGGAAGGCAATAACGGGCAACATGGCGCGCTGCTGGTTTTCGTAAAGCTGCACGGAGAGCGCCGAAAGTTCGTGCATGGGGATGTCCGCCCCGATAACGGCAACCGCATTCCCGTTTTTATCGCGCACGGCACGCGAGTACGTGGACATGAGGATAACGTAATAACGGCTCATGTAGGGCTCGCTCCAGAATCCGTCGCTGACGATGCCGTCGCGGTACCAGGAACGTTCCGTGTAGTCGAAACCTATGACGGTATCCGCGATGTTCCCGGTCGATTCGTCCACGAAGGTAAAGTACCCGTCGCGCACGCCATCTTCGCCCACGCGGTGGGCAAAGTCAACACCCACGATTTCGGGATGCTCACTCACGACCCGGCGCAGGGCACGGTGCAGGGAATCCTCCTGCCCGAGGGCAAGAAGGCGTTCCACCTCGGGCAACACGCCGGCAATGGCATCTTCCGCAATGCGCTTCACCTCGACGATATGGTTGGTCGCCTTCAGGTCGCGCTGCGCCATTTCTTCGACCTGCGACGAGATGGAATGCCTCATGGAAACATACTGCACGACAGCCGCAAGTTCCTGCACGACTGCAGCTGCGACAATTACCCCGATTCCCTGTAGCCTAGTTATCCGCGAAAAAATCATACGATGCCGTTTTTCTTTAATATATCTTTTTTGTCGTCGCAGTTACATTATTCCCGTTTCAAGGCCCTTCACGGGAATATAGCGCACGGATCCGTCGGCAGAAATAATCATCGCCACACCCGCCATGTAGTTGACCCAGCGGTTCTTCTCGTAGTAGCGCACGTTCGCATGGCCGTCAGTCGTATAGGCAAGCAATGGCACTACCAGGTAGTCGTGCGTGCACATCACGTTCACGCGCTTCATGCTCCCGATGTTCGCAAGAATCTGGTCCTTGAGCAACTGCTCGCTGCGCGTTTCCAAATCGTAGAACGCATCGGGATACGCGCCCGTGAACCCGTACTTGGAATACACCACCCAGCCACCGCCATCGGAATTCGTGTAGGCCTCCGCCTTGTCGGCATCCTTCACGTACCACGCGCCATCCATGTACGGGAGCTCCACGATGCTGTAGTTCACCTGTCCCTTGCCCTGCGCAATGTTCTCGCACGTCTCGTACGTGCGCGTGTAGCCCGAATACCCGAAGTAGAAATCCTCCGTCCCGACTTTCGCGAGGCGCGCGCCCAGCTCGCGGGCATATTTCTTCCCGTTGTCAGTCAGGTGGCCGCTCGGTCCCGTATCGTTCGTGCGCTCGCTGTGCCGGATGATGAATACCACCTTCTCGCTGGACTTGAGGTTCGCGTATACCTGCACGAGGTCAGTAAAACCGTCGGCCTCCTGCGGGGTCGCGACGCGCCACTGGCCCGCATCGAATATGTAGTAGTTGTCGTGGTTCACGCGGCCTTCGCGAATCTCGCGGTCGTATTCGCCCGCGCCGAAGCCCGCAGTATCCTTCTCGA
>JAEEGH010028714.1_pt1 | contig 10926 bp, 10 predicted proteins | sample 9134181 | NCBI WGS metagenome assembly JAEEGH01 (sample SAMN16246544, study PRJNA631951) | gut metagenome | biome: gut microbiome; feature: rumen; material: DP-attached | host: Bos | place: Iran: Karaj | collected 2018-10
TAAAGACCGAGGTCGTATATAGGGAGAAGCGGTACAGGAACATTGCAGAGGCAGGCAAGCGCCTGGGACGGTACATAGCCTTCTACAACGACCAGCGCCCACACTATAGTCTTGGGATGCAGGTACCCACACAGGTACACGGGCAGAAGCAGCAGGACTCCCGGGGGCTGTCTGCCCCCTGCCGTCGGGCATCCCCCGAGTGTTTTTCATAGTATCCATGCGGAGTAAACATATTCAGTACGATGTCAACGAAATCAGGAATGTGTGAACCTTTTCAGGAATATGGCAACAATTTCAGTATGATGTCAACAAAGCCAGTTTAATAATAACCAAAAACTGTAAACCAAAATCAGGAAAAGACACAGTACTCAAAGATTGCTGATGTCAAATGTCGAAATGTCAAATGTCATTAATGAATTTCTGTATATGATAAGACTAAAGAAGAATATCGTCGTAAGGGGCATTGCCTCTTACGATGTATATTTCGGAGAAGAGCTTCAACCGTTCTCCGTGATAGTAAGAGAGCAGTTCGCGCCTAATGACGGGAGGTATAAGCTGAAAGTGTATGAGGATTGCGTAATGATTCTATACCCCCAGAATGGCAAGAGGTGCGGTGAGATACGCTCGGGTAATGGATTGTTTGATAAGATAGGCTGTACGATGCACTGTGGTGAGCTTGTGGCTGGTGTGCTTTGCGTTAAGGGTAACGACTGGCTGGAGATTATCAAAGCGGAGATAAGGGTAGGGGATAAGTGTATGGTGGTGGACGGTTAAGAGTGAATAGTGAAAAGTGAATAGTGAAAAGTGAATAGTGAAAAGTGAATAATGAATAATACTTAATACTGGTGGACACCTTTATGAGACTTTCGCTATGGTTCCCAATTGGCGACAGCAGTATTATTCACTATTCGTTATTCATTATTCACTTTTCACTTAATACGGTAGCATAGCGAGCATATCGGCGAATTTGTCGATACCCTCCTCAAGTTTCTTGCCGATCATCATCTTCATCATCATGTTGAGGTCGGCTTTGAGGGTGAGGCGCATCTTTGAACCGCCTGTGCTTACTGGCAATACCTGAATCCAGAGATTTGCATCTACCGGTGACTGCTCTGTAGCGAATTTGATACATTTGTTCTCCTCGCGCTCAATGATGTTGAGGGCAATAGTGCCTATCATTGGTGCTGGGATGGCGATGCGGTCGGCAGATAGTTCTACCTCCTTGAGTTTCTCAAGCTGTGCTGGGTCCTGACCTGCTTCCTTCATCTTCTCTGCCACCATTGGGTTGTTGGCTGCGTTTTCGAGAATAGGACGGAAGTTCTCAAGATTACTCAGCGTTGCATATACTCGCTCAACAGGTGCGTTGAGCATCTTTATTTGGCTTTCGTATTTGGACATTTATTACTATTAATTTTGGTTGCTTACGCCAATTAAAAAAACAGGATAAAACAAAATAAAACCTTTTACAATTTAAAAGTATCCTATACTATCATCTTCTGGGTCATAATAATATTTCTCGCATTCATCCATAACAGGAAGGAAATTATATAGTATTCCTATCCTGATTTTTGCTGCTCGCATATATGCCCAAAGTTGAAGACGCTCGTGAACTCCTATTTCGTTAATTGCTTTACACTCAACGAAAACTTTATCTTTTACGAAGAAGTCCACACGCATCTTTGTGTTTAAGACAACGCCTCTAAATTTTGGATTGAAATAGTATTCTTTCTTGAATGGAATATTGGCTTGCTTAAATGCGATTTCCAATGATTCCTGATAGATATATTCTGTTAGCTCAGGACCTTGTTCTTTATGTACTTCTTGACAACATCCTACTATGTCATAGACATATTTCTTTAATTTAGCTTTCAGAACAGGTTCTATTTCTTTCCTTTCAAACATAAAAAGTTATTGTTTTCTATGTTTTCTTTTGTTTTTATTTGTTTTTATAAATGGCGAAAGCAACCTGTCATTCAATTTATTTAAGGTCGTTACGCCAATTGGATGGATCCTTACGCCACTCTGCGAGAACGGCGAGGTCTTCCTCCTTGATATAACCGGTCTTTGCTGCGATGGCGGTGGTGTGCTCGTAGTCAGAGAGGGTGACGAGACGGACACCTGCCTTCTTGAATGCCTCTTCAGCTACAGGGAAACCGTAGGTGTAGCTTGCAACCATACCTACAACCTCGAAACCTGCCTGACGGAGGGCATCAACAGCCTTGAGTGAAGAACCGCCTGTTGAGATAAGGTCCTCGATGACTACAACCTTGGCACCCTCTGGGATAGTACCCTCAATCTGGTTGCCCATGCCGTGATCCTTTGGCTTTGGACGAACATAGCAGTAAGGGAGGAGGAGCTCGTCGGCTACGAGAGCACCCTGTGCGATAGCACCTGTTGCCACGCCTGCAACGGCTGTTGCCTCTGGGAACTCGGTGTGAACGAGGTGAACAAGTTCCTGCTTAACGAATGAGCGAAGCTCTGGATAGGCAAGAGTCTTGCGGTTGTCTGTGTAGATTGGTGACTTCCAGCCTGATGCCCATGTGAATGGATCGTTTGGCTGTAATTTGATTGCCTTAACGGCGAGCAGTTTCTCTGCGAATGCGTTTGATACTGACATAAAGACCCACCCCTTACCCCTCCCATAAATGGAGGGGAGTAGTATGTATTTTTCCCGCAGAGGTGGTTGACGGGGATAAATTGTTTATAATTTCTTTATTTAGATTTGAGAGACCTTCCCCTTGATTTGAAGAGTGTATCTACTCCCCTGACACATACTCCGATGTTATCAACATCGGACTTCCATTTATGTGAGGGCGGTCTCTTTTTCTATCAACTCAATCAGCTTCTCCACGGCGTTGGCTTCTGGGATTGACTTCTCTACGCAAACTTTGTTCTTGTAGAGGGAAATCTTGCCCGGACCTGCACCTACATAGCCGTAGTCTGCGTCTGCCATCTCGCCCGGACCGTTTACGATACAGCCCATGATGCCGATTTTGAGAGTTGCGAAGCGTGGGTTCTCTGCCGACTTTGCCTTGATAGCTACCTTGATGCGTGCTATGGTGCCTTGGAGGTCGTAGAGGGTTCTACCGCAACCTGGGCATGAGATATACTCGGTCTTGGTGAACTTCACACGAGCAGCCTGAAGGATACTGTCGGCAAGGTCGGTTAGAGTTGAGGGGTTAGAGTTTAGTGTTGAGTGATTAGTGATTACCAAATCCTTTGCCTTACCGTCGATGAGGAGGGCACCTGCGGTCATAGCAGCCTTGAGCTGGAGGTCTTCGAGGGATGACTCGTTGAAGTCGAGGTAGAGAGTGCCGTTTTCGATACGGGCGTTCTCGCGCTTCTCGGCACATTCTGGGATGAATGAGACGAGTTTCTTGGCAACAGGAATCTCGCACTCAGGCTCTTCGGAGAGGCTTACGCGGATAGTGTCGCCTATGCCTTCGGTAAGAAGGGCGCCGATACCGACTGCGGATTTGATACGTCCGTCCTCACCTTCGCCAGCCTCGGTAACGCCAAGGTGGAGAGGGTAGTGCATATCCTCTTCGTCCATCTTCTCGACGAGCAGACGAACAGACTGTACCATAACAACCGTGTTGCTTGCCTTGATGCTGATGACCACGTTCTGGAAATCCTCATCACGACAGATGCGGAGGAACTCAAGACATGACTCTACGATACCGGCAGGGGTATCGCCATAGCGTGACATGATACGGTCGGAGAGAGAGCCGTGGTTTACGCCGATACGGACGGCTGTGTTATGCTCCTTACAGATGTTAAGGAAAGGCACGAAGCGGTCACGAATCTTCTGAAGCTCCTGAGCGTATTCCTCGTCGGTATATTCCAGTTTCTTAAAGACACGCGCAGGATCAACATAGTTGCCCGGATTCACGCGCACCTTCTCGCAATAAAGGGCAGCCACATCGGCCACGTTAGCGTTAAAGTGAACGTCGGCCACGAGTGGGGTCATGATACCCTCAGCCTTCAGCGCAGCGGAGATATTCTTCATGTTCTCTGCCTCGCGAGAGCCTTGTGTGGTGAGTCGCACGAGTTCACCTCCAGCCTCAATGATACGCTTTGCCTGTGCCACACAAGCCTCCGTGTCATTGGTGTTGGTAGTGGTCATGGATTGCACCCGGATTGGGGCATCGCCACCTATAACTATATTGCCAACCTTTGTAGGAGTTGTTAATCTTCTTTGCATAGTAGATAAATCCAAGTGAAGAGTTTAAGTGATAATTTACTATTTAACTATTTACTATGTACTATTTATTTACAATTTGTTTGATGTACTATTTTTCGTTGGCAATAAAAATTGTGAATTTATTAAATAGTACACAAATAGTAAATAGTAAATTCGTAAATAGTAAATGGACAATTAATTTGTCTTAAACTCGTACTTAACCTCTGCGAGGTCCTTGTTTGCCTTCTCAATCTTCTTGCCGAGACCTGACTTGTATTCCTTCAGACGGCCAGCGATTTCTGAATCAGAGAGGGCGAGCATCTCCATAGCGAGGATAGCTGCATTCATAGCGCCATTTACACCAACTGTTGCTACAGGAATGCCAGGAGGCATCTGAATGATAGAGAGCATAGCGTCAAGACCGTCGAGCATACCCTTGATAGGCACACCGATAACGGGAAGTGTTGTGCTTGCTGCAATAACGCCCGGAAGAGCTGCTGCCATACCTGCTGCTGCTATGATAACGCGAATACCGCGCTCCTCAGCACCACGTGCAAATGCCTCTACTGCGTCTGGAGTACGATGAGCAGAAAGAGCATTTACCTCGAAAGGAATCTTCTGGTCGTTAAGGAAGGTCATAGCCTTCTCCATTACAGGCAGATCACTTGTGCTGCCCATGATAATGCTAACTATTGGTTTCATTGTTCTATATCACTAAAATTGTTATAAAGCTTATTACTGTACCTATCAGATACCCGTACACCACCTCGTGCAAAGAGTGCTGACGAAGTATCATTCGGCCTGTGCCTACGAGTCCGGCAAGAATCAGAAGCACGCATAGCCACCAGAGCGGGTTAAAGTCGAAGAGCTCGGCAAAGGCAACAAGACTGCCTGTGAAGCCTCCTATAGCCGTTGTGTGGGTTGATATCTTGAACCAAACGTTTATGGTTGCACAGAGAATCTGGATGAACAAGGCTGCTACTACTATTGAGCTCATGAAATGAGGGCAATGGAAATAGTTGAGTATGTAGAAGCACATGAAATAGCACATGATAGAGATAACGTATGGCACCATACGTCCTTCCCTCGTCACGAGTTTCAGCATAGACCATCCCTGATACTTCCTATAGAAATGAATCAGAATCGTAGGAATGAGGATTGTGCAGAGATAGACTATCAGCAATACTCTCAGCATATATGATAGTGGTAGCAGACTCAGGTAGCTGAACGAGAAGAGCGCTATCATGCCAACCAAAGGCATATAGAAAGGAGTGAAGATTATACTCATAATCCTCGCAGCATTCACAGAAAGCCTAAGCATCTTGTTCACACCCCTTCTTGAGCGCGATCCTTTTTTCTGTGTCAATACCTGTGTCTGTTCCATTTCTAATTGTTTTATCTAAAGGAGTAATAAGGAGTACAAGGAGTTCAAGGAGTACAAGACGATAGTATTTATCGTTGAAGGTTGAAGTGATGAGGGTTTGTTACTATTAAACCTTATTCCTTATTCCACCAACCCCTATTCCGTATAAGACATTCGTCTTGTACTACTTAAGCGACTTTAGGAGCGTTACTCCTTGTACTTCTTGTACTCCTTAAAAGACTCACCTTCTCAACCTTGCTACCGGTATTCCGAGAGCCTCCCTATACTTTGCAACCGTTCTTCTTGCGACTGGGAATCCCTGTTTCTTCAGTTCCTTTGATATGGCGTCGTCGCTTAGAGGATGCTTCTTGTCTTCTGCCTTTACGATATCTGCAAGGGCAATCTTTACCTTTCGGTTCGACATCTCCTCGTCGCCTTCCTTGCCAAAACTTGAAGAGAAGAAATGCCTGAGCTTGAAAATGCCCCAAGGCGTCTCGGCATATTTCGCGTTGCATACTCGTGAAACGGTACTCACGTCCATGCCTATCTTCTCGGCAATATCCGTCATAGTCATAGGCACGAGGTCGGCCTCGTCGCCATCGAGGAAGTATTTATGCTGCATCTTTATGATAGCCTGCATAGTCAAAGTCAACGTCTTCCTTCTTCTTTCTATGGCATCAATATATCCTCGTGCTCGCTCCACCTTTTCCTTGGTGTAGAGCAGAGCCTCTTTTTCCATACGGTTCAGCGACTTGCTATTGTTCTGATAGCCGAGCATCTGCTGCTCGAAGTCGCGTGAGATGAACAGCTGAGGCAGTTCCCCGTTGTTGAGGGTCATAGTCACCTGTCCGTTCTCGTCGGTATCTACGATAAAGTCGGGAGTCACCTGCTGAATGCTCCTACCCATAGTCTCGCCAAGAGAAGCACCCGGTCTTGGGTTCAGTTTCCTGAGTTCCTTGATAACCTCCTCTGCCTCATACTCCGATGTCTTCAGATGCTGACGAATCTTCTCCCAATGTTTCTTCGTAAAGTCATCGAAATAGTCGCGTATCACCCTCCTCATCCTTCGGGTGAGTCTTGAATCCTCACGACGGGCTATCTGCAGAAGCAGACATTCCTGCAAAGAGTTTGCCCCAATACCCGCAGGGTCGAAGCTCTGGAGTATTTCGAGAACGGTCTTCACATCCTTCTCGGTAACGTCAAGACCTTGATAGATGGCGAGGTTCTCGCTGATGAAGGATAGGTCTGAGCGCAAGAAACCGTCATTATCGAGAGAGCCTATGAGGTATTCCATTATCTGTCGCTGGGTGTCCGTAAGGTCCTCCTCGCTGACCTGTTCCTGAAGCTTGTCATAGAACGACTGGGTATCGCCATACACCATCTCCTCCTGTTCTGCTCCCGTCTGGTTACTGTCTCCGTAAGCTCGGTAGTCGCTTGCCATACGGTCATCGGAGTCTATGCTGTCAAGGGCAGAGTCAAGAGCCTCCTCCCTGTCCTCGCGTTCAGTTCGTGCGTCGAAGTCCTCATCCTCACCCTCACCAATGCTGTCGCCCTCATTCAGGCTCGCATTAGGGTTGAGGTTATCATTCTCGTCCGGATTAGTACTCTCAAGGGCAGGGTTCTCATACAGTTCAGTCTTGATATTCTCTTCCAGTTGGGCAAGAGGCATCTCCAGCAATTTCACCTGCAGAAGTTGCTGCGCGGTAAGTCGCTGTTGCTGCTGTTGTATCAGAGCCTGTTCCTGTGTGAGTCTGTTTTCGAGTGCCATATTTTTAGGGGTTATGAGGTTTAGATGGTTTGGGGGTTCTCAGGTCAGAATGTTTTTGAAATTAAGAGATTAAGAAATTAAAAAAATAATTTTCAATTTTCAATTCTCCATTCTCAATTGTTTAAGACCTTATAACCTTAAAACCGAAAGACCTTAAAAACCTTTCTAATAATGAGTGCAAAGTTACTAATTTTATATCTATCCGCAAAATTTTTGGAGATTAATTTGCAAAAACCGAAAAAAACTATTACCTTTGCAACCGCTTTCCGCCCAGATGTTGGAATCGGTAGACAAGTCGGTCTCAAACACCGATGCTGAAAGGCGTGCGGGTTCGACCCCCGCTCTGGGTACAAGGCTATATAAATCGCCCCTTGCAAATCATCGTATTTGCAAGGGGATTTTTGTTTTAGGGAAAGTAAATTGGAGGTTTCAGAAAGTAAATTAGCAGAGAAACAGTAAATTCTTAGCAGCAAGCTGCTAGTTACGGAACAAAAATTTTTCACGATGACCAGAAAATTTAACCCAGAAAATTATATTTTATAACGCAAAGCCGCTAAGTCGCAAAGTTTTTTCTTGAACACAGATAGCACAGATTAAAGAGATTTTGTCGCTTGCGCTCGTGATTAATATCCCTAAAATCCCGAAGATCTGTGTTCGAAAAAATTAATGTTTCAATTAATGTCTTAATTAACGTCCAATTAATGTTGTGAGAAAAAATGCCTTACGGCGAAACATTAATTATGACATGAATTAAAACGTTAATTCTGACATTAATATCTTTTCTGAACACGAAATCCACGAAAGAAACGAAATTTTTCGTTTATTCTGTACATTCTGTGGTCAATAAAAATAATTTAATGAATTAATTTACTGTTTTAATTTCCTCCAAATTTTCTTTCCAAGTATCTCCGCGCAAGCGGAAATTTTCCTTTCCGTCTCGCCCCTTCATTCCCCTTCTTTTCGCCGTAGATACTCCATCGTTACTCCATCGTTACTCCATAGTAAGTCCATCGTTTCGATGGAGTATCGATGGACCAGCGATGGAGCAGCGATGGAGCAACCTCGAAGGGAGAGCGTTGTCAAGAGGGATTTTCAAACGCTGAGACGCAGAGGCGCTGAGTTATCTTTCTTTGCGCCTTCGCGCCTTTGCGTTAAATCATTTTGAGAGGAAAAACTATTTTTTGCGTAAAAAATTGGCAGTATCAGATATTTTGTGTATTTTTGCATGCAATTAGTGTGTTGACAACAATTAATCTGTAACCCCCTAAACTATAAACAAATATGAGAAAGAATTTACTCCTTCTTTTACTCACCCTTTTTTCATTCTCTGCAATTCATGCGGGGACAGATTGGAAATTGAAAAATGGCACGTTGACCATCTTTGGAACGGGAGATATGCCTAAGTATAATACCGTCTGGGACATCCCTTGGTATTCTAATCGTGGAAAAATTAATTCGATCGTAATTGAAGACGGTGTGACGAGTATTAGTGTTGATGCTTTCTATGGTTGCGAGAGTCTCACCTCCGTCACAATAGGTAATTCTGTGACGAGTATTGGTAGTCTTGCTTTCGCAAATTGTACAGCTCTCACCTCAATCACAATTGGTAATTCTGTGACGAGTATTGGTGTTAATGCTTTCTATAATTGCTCAAGCCTCACCTCTGTCACAATTCCTAACTCTGTGATGAGTATTGAAAATAATGCTTTCTGTGGTTGCTCAAATCTCACCTCCGTCACAATTGGTAACTCCGTGGCGAGTATTGGAGATGGTGCTTTCTATGATTGTAAAGGTCTCACCTCTATAACTTTTGAGCGAAGTACACATCCAGAGTTTGGGAAAGGTGTTTTTAATGGTGTCGATAAATCCATCCCCATATATGTCCCATTTGGCAGCAGAGCGGCATACAGGGAAGCATTGAAAGATTTTGGCTTTTCAAATATAATACAACCTTCGCTATCCCTGAAGGATGGAGATACATATACCCAAGATTCACAGGTAGAAGATGTTGATGTTTCCTATACCCGAAACTTCACTAATACGAACTGGCAGGCTTTGTATCTTCCTTTCTCTTTGAAATACGAGGATTGGAAGGATGATTTCGAGGTGGCTCGTATAAATGCTGTTCGCCAGTATGACGATAATGATGATGGAAATATAGACAGGACCGTATTGGAGTTCGTAAAAATGAAGAATGACGATTCTGTTATTTATCCTAATACTCCTTATCTCATCAAGGCTAAGAAAGCAGGCGAGAAGACTCTATCCGTTGAGAATACGACTGTATATGAGTTAAAGGCGAACAGTATTGAATGTTCTACCACTACCGAACAGTTCACATTTACAGGCACTTACAGCGTGATGTATTTCTTTCTTTTGACGGGTCATCATAACTGTTACGTTTTGGATGATACTGGACGCAATATCATCAAAGGAAAAACTTTCCTGCTCCCTTATCGTTGGTACATGACGAGGGAAAACCGTAATTCTGCTTATGGCATAAATAACAATAATACGGCAAAGGAGATTTCTATCAGAGTGGTTGGTGAAGAGACTACTGGCATAGCTAACATCCAACTCACATCTCCTAACACCCAGACCTACGACCTTAACGGCAGAAAGGTGAATGAGAATAACCTCAAGCCGGGAATGTATGTCAAGAACGGAAGGAAAGTGATAGTTAGGTAAAGAACGGCCTCAAAACCCTAAACCCTTAAACCTAAAGAAAATGCTAAAGAATTTACTACTTCTTTTATTCTGCCTTTTCTCATTCTCCGCAATTCATGCGGATGATGATGATTTTGCATGGAAATTGGAAGGTGGCACGTTGACCATATCTGGAACGAGAATGCCTGATTATACATCTTTCAGCGATGTTCGTTGGTATGATAATTGTTACGAAATTGATAAAGTTGTAATCACAGATGGTGTGACGAATATTGGAGCTTGGGCTTTCGGTTGTTGTGATTATGTAACCTCTGCCATAATTCCGAACTCTGTAACGAGTATTGGAGATTATGCTTTCTATGGCTGCAATTATCTTGGTTATGATACAACTATTCCAAATTCTGTGACGAGTATTGGAAATTATGCTTTTGGTGATTGCAGAAGTCTTGGTGTTTATACTATAGTTACCATTCCAAGTTCTGTGACGAGTATTGGAGAGTACGCTTTTCATCATTGCTCAGGACTCACGTCAATCACAATTCCTAACTCCCTGACGAATATTGGTAAAGGTGCTTTTTATCGTTGCACAGGCATCACCTCTATAACTGTAGAAAAAGGAAATACAAAATATGACAGCAGAGACAATTGTAATGCAATAATAGAGACTTCTTCCAACAAATTGATTCTGGGGTGCAAAAATACTGTTATTCCGAACTCAGTAACGAGTATAGGAGAGGTAGCTTTCGATGATTGCTCAGGTCTCACCTCTATAATAATCCCGAACTCTGTAACGAGTATTGGAGAACGTGCTTTTGAGGGTTGTTCTGGTCTCACCTCTGTTACTATCCCAAACTCCGTGACGAGTATTGGAGTACGTGCTTTTGAGGGTTGTTCTGGTCTCACCTCTGTCGCAATCCCTAACTCTGTGACGAGTATTGGTTGTGA
>JAEEGH010028716.1_pt1 | contig 10925 bp, 9 predicted proteins | sample 9134181 | NCBI WGS metagenome assembly JAEEGH01 (sample SAMN16246544, study PRJNA631951) | gut metagenome | biome: gut microbiome; feature: rumen; material: DP-attached | host: Bos | place: Iran: Karaj | collected 2018-10
GACTCTATGGAGGCCAAGCAGGACAGTTCCGTCACCGACACAATCCGCTTACGCGGTTGCAGGGTGGGCACGCCCAATCCTCATTTTCTCCCCGTCGCGCTAAGGTGTTGTCAGGCAGTGGATCTACCTATAACGGTGATCGTCGGCAGTTGGTGGTATTGGTTTCTTTTCAAGATCAAGACTTTGCCGAAGACCACGATGCCGCACTGGCAAAGTGGGGCAATATCTTCAATGTCGAGGGCTACAGCGAGAACGGTTACGTAGGCTCGGTACACGATTACTTCTTGGCGCAGAGTTACGGTCAGTTCCGTTTGATGTTCGACCTTATGTTTGTGGAACTGCCCGATAGTTGCAAGAAATACCGCAGTACCACTTACGATGACGAGAACTCGCAGTATATGGTAGATGAAATCGTAGACACCTTGCTGACACGTGATGTCGACTGGAGTCTGTACGACTGGAATGGCGACCGTTTTGCAATAATCAGAGGACAGCTGCTTGATTTTAATCTACAGTATATGATGGCGCATATAAGCCGGGTGAAATAATAAATAGAAAAGCATAAAACAATATGGTTATGAATAGTATGAATAGAAAGATGCACATTGCAGAAGAAGCAGCAAGATGTCTGCTCTGCACCGATGCTCCATGTAGCAAAAATATAAAGAGCGGTAATCCTGCACGCATGATAAGGGCAATACGCTTTGACAATGCAGACATTGCAGGCCGATGGGTGGCAGACTGTACTGACAACGAACTGGAACTGGCAGAACAAGCATGTATCCACTACGACCGCCCGATACGGATAAAGGAACTGGCTCATGCCGTAAGCAAGGAAAATAAGACGGAAGCTGCCGATGCGCCTTCGCTCGTCATCGATTTCTGTGGCATACACTGTGAGAATCCGTTTTTCCTCGCATCATCAGCCGTATGTACCAACTACGAGATGGTGGCACGTGCATTCCGCATGGGATGGGCAGGTGTGTTCTACAAGACTATCTGTCTCGATGAGATACGTGAAGTATCGCCACGATTCGACGCTGTCGGAGAACTGAAGCAAGGTGACTTCTTCGGCTTCAGGAATATGGAACAGCTGTCGGAAAATCCTGCTGAGGTGGATTTCGACATACTTAGTCGTCTAAAGCGTGATTTCCCTGACAAGGTAGTCATAGCAAGTATCATGGGACGTACCGAAGAAGAATGGATACAACTGGCATCAATGGCAGAGAATGCCGGTGCAGATGCTGTGGAACTCAACTTCTCATGTCCACAGATGCGCCTCTCTGGACTGGGCTCAGACGTAGGTCAAAACCCCGAACTCGTTACATTCTACACGGCATACGTCAAGCGCAACGTCAAGATACCTGTCATTCCTAAGATGACACCTAATATCACGCAGATAAACCAGCCTGCCATGGGTGCATACTTTGCCGGTGCCAATGCCATCTCGGCCATCAACACCATCAAGTCAATCACTATGAGCAACAAAGCGAGCGTTTCTGATTGCAAGACCATTTCGGGGTACTCAGGCAGGGCAGTGAAACCAATCGCTCAGCGACACATACTCGAAATGGCGAAGAATCCGATAATGAAAGACGTGGAGTTTAGCGGTATCGGCGGTATAGAGACATGGCGCGATGCACTGGAATATATACAACTGGGATGCCGCAACGTACAGGTGTGCACGTCAGTCATGCAGTACGGCTACCGTATTATAGATGACTTAATTCTCGGAATGCAACACTACATGAAGCAGAACGGCATCAAGAATCTTGACTGCATCGTGGGCGAGGAACTCGGACGCTTTGTAACGCCTAACGATCTCGACCGTGAGACAATGACACTCCCGACAATTGACCATGACAAGTGTATCGGTTGCGGACGCTGCCATACTTCATGTAGCGACGGCGGTCATCAGGCAATCGAGTTCGATCTCACTGCACGCAAGCCACACATCACAGGCACACGTTGCGTGGGGTGTCACCTCTGCCGCCTTGTCTGTCCTGTTGGTGCAATCGGAATATCCAAGAGGTTCACGAAACAGACGGCTAAGAAATATCCGCAGCCATAGGCTGTATAGTTTGTCCCATTGCTTATCGGAAGTGAAATAGAGAGGATATAACGGAATGCTATAACACCAGTGGCGAACACAATTCCACGATGGAATCTGTACGTTAAAGCTTTGGATGAGGACAACGAAAGCTTTCGTTTGCTTCAACCAAAGCTTTAGATTGGTTCAACGAAAGCTTTGGTGATTATAAACCATAGTTTTGAGGCTACAACATGAAAGCCAAAATAGGAACATTAGAGAGGCTACCTTATAGTAGCATATATAACTATAAAAATAACTAAACCATGATTAGCTTAATCAAGAAGAAGGGTATTAACCCTAACACGAAGGAGGAATTGTACTATCCTCGGTGGACTCGTCAGTCAACAGTTCATGAAACCGCACTTGCAAAGCGTATGGCACGTGGTTCTACATTCTCGGTCGGTGAGGGCAATGGAGTGTTCTTCTATTTCCCTCAGGCTATTATCGACGAACTGCTCAATGGCAATGCCGTTGAGATTGCAGGATTGGGAACTTTCAAGTTGAAAGTCAGCGGCAAGAGCCGTCAGAAGAAAGAGGATGTAACAACCCAAGGCGCAAAGATAAGCGTCATCTTCGAGCCAGCAAGCGAACTCAATTCTCGCCTGAATGATGAACGTGAATTCCGATTCGTAGAAGTACCTACAGAAGAGGGCAAACAAGATGCCGAAGACAACAAAGAACAGTCCGACAATCCTGAAACTCCCCTCGATGACAACAATGGATTCTAACTGAATTGAGGACAGAATCCCCAACAAGTGCTTAGCACAACTACATAAAAAGGAGCAAGACATTTATCACTTGGATAAAGCTTGCTCTTTTTTTTATCTTTCAAATAATTCGAGTGGAAACTTACGAAAAAGGAAGAAAGATGCATTGCACTGTCTGCAACTGAGTTTGTTGTAAGTATATATACTTTTCTCTTTATCAGAGAATTGTTTTAGGTCGCATCTCGGTTTATAATGTTGTTTTATTTTCTCTGTAATTTGGCCCTCGAATTGATTCTGAATAGCGCAGTGGTGTATGGCAGAGGCTCCTACTATTACTTCATGATATCGTTTACCTTCATTCTTTCATAATCATCAAAGAACTCCTTCCATTTGGGGTCTTCTGCCAACTTAGGAGAACCGCACCAATTGTGACACTTTAACAAGATTCCCCATAAAGTCTCTACAAAAAACTGATATGGTAAGTCACAATTAGCTGGGAAGTTAGTCACAATGCTTTTATACTCGCCATTTCTATCATATCGAGTATCGCATCCCAACAATAACAACAACCGTTCATTATCCGGAATAAGGTTTACAAAGTAGCAGTTAAGAGGTATTCGATAATCATCATCCATTATATATTGCTGATAATCTTCTTCATCCACTATGCAATCCGATGCAGCAACAGGGATATAAGGTAATGCAATCATCCTAAAGAAGTAAGAATTATCTGCGCCACCCAACGCTTTCCAAAGGTTATCAATTACGGCCTCCATTCTACGGATAAACGCCAGAGAGTTTTTCAACCAAGCATCATTGAATTCATTAGAATTATACTCGATCTTACTCTCATATAAATGCATCCTTCTTTCTTCTTGATGCCTTACAGAACAAGCTGCACGATATGCCAACAGAAGGCAATCTCGTTTGGACTCAGGGATACTATTACGACTCTCAAGATCCTTGAAGAGCAAAGAATCATGTTTGCCACAGAAAAGACGGTACTGCATTGCATCATTTATACCTCTTGTCTTCTCTGTGTACAAATCCCATCGTCCAGATCTTGCATCCTCCCAATTGTCTTCAAACTGCAGCAATTCGTTCTTGTCGCCAGTTAACGCTTCTAATACTGGATGTCTCTGAAGCAGATGCGATTTTATTGCCGCCTCATTACATTCTGGGCAACAACACTTGTATTTGAAGCTGGCAGCATAACTTCGAGCTTTCTGCAAGGAATTAGCAAATTGGTTAAAATCAAAATAGTTGTCTATATCCATTGCTTCTACTATAACTTTGGTCAAAACAGATATGAAGAGTTAGCATGCTCCATCCTATATTGCTTTACTAGCGCATATTCAACAAACTAAACAAGACTCTTGTAATAGTCAGCAATAGCCTTCATGTATTTCTCAGTCAAGGCTGTATCTTCTTTCTTCGTTGTTTTTAATTGATAAAGACGCGATAACTCATCAATCGTACTTTGAAGGATTGAAGTGGCTTCTTTTATCATATCTGGCAATTGAATGTTTATTCTATTATTTTGTGAATAGAACTTATTCCTTGATCCCGATTTGACAAAGTTTCCATGTTCATCCATATCGGGCGAATATATTACGACATCCGCAAGTTCTCCATTTACTGCGGTATAATAAACACGACTTCTCAAATCCCATGGGCCATTATGAACATATTCATTTCGGAATGTAACGAACTTCTTCACTATCAACGGGTCAGAGAACAACATTCCTGGAGCCTGAAGAGAAGGAGAAATATTCTTCAATGAATACTTATATAGTATCCAGTTACTTTTCATCTCTTTATACTTCTCAAAGTCATAACCATATAATTGGTTCTCCTCTACAGCTACTTTAGCAAGTAAATCAAAAATTGAGGCGTATGCCACAAAAATGCTATTCAACAACACATGGGCTTGGGTTTCTCTATCACCACTTTGTCTGCTACCTGATGTATATTGATCAGGGGTATACTTTGCCTTACAGGGAACCTCTTTATATAATTGCCGTAAGAACATTATAACAGCAGACAATCTTTCCTGTATTCCCGCAATGATACTCCACAGTTCGTAATGATAAATGAAACGTCCGAAGACGGGATGAAATGCTTTTCTCTTCAGAGTATCGTAGAAATCCTTTGTACAACATCCTTCTGCGCTTATCCCTTCATCAGCCACCCATTTGGGCATCATTGAGACGACCATTCCGTAATTTATATCTTGGAAGAGACAATTATCAATACTGTCATATAAACCAATAATATTGAATTCAGAAGTCTCTTCTAGCATCTTGATACACTCTTCTACTGGATATAAAGGGTCTTCCATAACAGCCTTCTCATACTCAGCGAAGTCAAAGTCATCGTCATTGTTCATATTTTTTTCTTTCTTGGCCAAAACAGATACGAGCAGAATGCCCATAGTCCTTTTAATATAGTGCTTAACATTTTCATTATAAAGAATCGTATACGCCCACGCGCACACTCATTAAGAGAGCACGCTTAAAGGACAAAGAGGTATCACCATAGCCTTCCTTCGTCAGACTGTGGCTTTCATTATTATTCTCCACCAGCTTTACACAACACGATACTCAAGTCTTCTCGAATTCTTTCAACGCCAAGCTCTTTCCTAAGAGCATCCTCTATGGCTCCAAAACTGGATGAAGCATATTCATCGCTAGATCCTCCAATCCCAAAAGTTGTGTCTTTAATAGACATGTACATATAAGAGATTGGAGCTGTATATTCAAAAGCACGCAATAAGTATTTACTTAAACCAGAATAGCCATCTGAAATAGAAGGGAAAATATAATTTACTAATCTGGACATTTCCTCATCATTATCTTCATCAAATGCGAACATATCCATTTCTCCTTTAAGATAATGAGTAGAATAATATCTGATTCCAAAGATGTAATCTTCGTTGAAGTACTCACCATTATTATAATGCTTTTCTATAATTGCTTGGAAAACGCATTGAGGTAAAATATATTCATCCTTGAAAACGTGTTTTGCATCAGCAGGAATACTACAAGCAAGGATTAATGCTGCTCTTCGGACGTCAAAAAGAGATTTCAGTTCCTTTGGCAAACAGAAATCATAAACATATACTACTTCATTAGTTTTGAAGCCAGAATGATTACACTTCTGATAATCAGGTCTTCCTAACTCCTCCCAACATACATACGGAGATCCTCCAAGATATAGACAAGGCAAACCAGAGATACTATATCTTTGATTTCCGACTAAATATCTCTTATCAAATGGGATATGAAACATTTCCTCCTTCTTGTATAAGAATCCTGTTTCATTACCTCGAGCTCTAAAGAACGGAGTGTCTTTTGGTATGCTAATATAGAAGTCTTTGATGAGTAATCGTTTTGTCTCATCTAAAGCATTTATCACCTTGCCTGCATGATACGAATCAATTATGGTATATAAACTATCCATTACTGACTGAACCTCTTCTTCTGCACTCTTTGCATCCACACCCTTGGCAAGGCAATGAGTGTCTTTCAAAGAACTCATAAAAGTATATAAAACTGTCTCCCAACTGGTGTTCTTTACAGACAACCACGTTTTTGCTTGTGATATCAAATTCATATTATTCTAGATTTTTTGTAGCAAGCGATGGTATCGAACCATAAACTATACTGCTCCACCTGTGCGCTTGCTTATCCTGCTCTCTTCATTATAGTCTACGCAACTTCCAGCCCCTTCAGCTCTTCCATCAGCCTTCCGAGTTCCGAGAAAGTGTAATCTCTTCCAGAGGCATTTTTCTCGTCCATGGAATGATCAGCATTAGAGATAGCAGTCGCCAATGAGCCCCCATTACGCTCGAAGTACGAGTGCAAGCCCTTGCTTTTGATGAAGAACTCTGCTGTCTTGCGGTATTCCACACTCTGGTTCAAGTCCTTCAACAATGACTCTTGTTCGGTATAAACTCGTGAGGTATAGCGGAAGTAGTACAGGAAGAACAATTCTGTACAACGGTGAGTCTCGAAGAATTTTACCTCACTGTACAATCCTTTCTTCGGTTTGCTGATAGGCTTTGCAAACATCTTCTTCAATCGCTCATACTGAGTACGTTCAGGTTCTTTGTCCTTCGTGTCCATGTCAATAATGCAGAAGATATGGCTGTAGCCCATAGCAATGCCCTCATCTATTTTCGCTTCAAGTTCCTTGAGGTTTGTGTGCTTGGGATAGTCCGGTTTGATGGTAATACGCTTGAACACATCGCACAAGGATTTAAAGTAAAAGAACTCGGTAGGACCTTCACCCAAGATAAGTGCTGTCTGTCGTAGTTTGCCCATATCAATCCTCTAAATTTATAAAGATGCTACCCAGTTCTGGCTTTGCTCCCAAACGGCCAATGCGATAAGAATTATATAGTGACAAATTCTTGTGCAAGCCAAATGAATCTCCACGAGAATACTCAGATGAAGCAGTCTCTTTGTTCTTCTCAACAAACCAAACAACACCTCTGTTCTCGTTGATTAAATCCTGAGAAAGGAGTGTCGTTTCTTGACTGGTGATAATCAGTTGCGACTTGTCGGAGTTGAAGATGAAGACATTGAGGTAGTAGTACAACAGGTCGTTGTGCAAATCCTCGCCCAATTCATCAAGATAGTACACGTGAGGACTCGTTATCAAGTCGTATAATGCATCGAGAATGCGGATATACTTTTGAGTACCCTTTGACTGCCATCTGAGAGGAATGTCGAAGTCACCATTGTCGGAATGGTTTAAGAAAGTGATAGAATCAGTAGTAGGCTTCAATAGGACATCTTTCATCTCCTCTGGGATGTTCTCTTTCTGGATGCGCTCGCGGAAATCGTTAGGCACAAACCGGTCTTCTACAACAGGACGATACTCCAAAATGTTCAAGTCTGCCTTCTGAAGCATGGTATTATAGAACTTACGTTTCTTGGGATTACTATAAGCATCCTTCAGGATTTCAACAATTCCTTTTTCCACATCACCATCCACATCGTGATAATTGGCCATAATCCAAGCGTGAAGTGTGTTGAATGGAGCTATATCTTCTTTCAAGGCTGCCTTTCGGCATACGGACAGCACGCTGTGGTTGTTCAGTGTGTTTTCGCGGATGCTATCTTGTGTCTTGACTTGCAGTTTGAGGCTTGCACCAAACTTGATGTCGGCCTGTACGTTCTCCCCCACAAAACTACGCTCATAGAACAGCGATTTCGATTTGTTGGGGTAATAGTACAAGGCTTCACTCAGAATGTGCTTGCCGTTGAATGTGACGTCGTAGTCATATCGGGTACCATCGGCATAGAATGATACGTGCATTTCTGTTGGCTCATCTTTAGTGAGCACAAATGGAATGCAGCCGCCTATTCCTACGGTTGCATCCGACTTTGGCATAACCAACAGACGGAACACCTCGTTCATGGCTATCAGCATGTTTGACTTACCAGAAGCGTTTGAGCCATATAGGATACCTAACTTGTACAAGAATACACCATCAGCAACTTCGATGACCAGTTCCGATGATGGTCCTTTGGCAACGAAGTTTAATTCCTGCTTGTCGCGAATGGAAAGATAGTTCTTCACCCAAAAAACTCGTATCATGCCACAATATTTTGTTTTGAATTGTAATTTTGCTACAAAAATACAAATAATATTTGAGATAGACTATATGTTAGATGCTAATTTTCGTAATTGTCATACGATTTTATATCTATTTAACTCTATATTTGACATTGAGATACCAAATATGCACCATTTTACGGTTTGAAGTTGTTGTCCGACAGCTCATCATTTCTCTTTCGTATCATCAACACGACTGAATTGGTAGAAGTTCGCAATTCCCCTCTTGACATATTCACATGCGCGTAATATAATTATGGTATTATTATCGTTTTCAAATTTGCGCACAAAAACCAGTAAGCCCCCAAAGTAAAACTGCGACAGCCCGTCGCAGTTTAATATTACCATCGAAGATAACTTCTCCTTATGCTATAAAAGTAACTCAAATTCTGCACATTTTTATATTTTTTGTGGTTTCACAAAGTTAAAAGTGTTAAATCCTCAACTTTTTTATCGCTTATAGAATCTACGGCTCCACTTTTCTACCGTTTAATACGTAAATAATTGATATATAATGATATACAAATTCTATTTATGTAGTAGCCTGACATCTATTCATAGCCAAATAGAGAATCCTTCAGACTGCATGGTCGTTTCCCAATTTGATAGTGATATCTATTCTTCTGCAACATTGTACGTCCCCAAGGGTTCTCGCGAAGCTTATATGAGAACAAATCCTTGGGATAAGTTCAAAAACATTGTTGAAGAATAATCTTGCCTACGTAAAATATCAGCGGGGAATCATGACAACAGAAAGTCACGGTTCTCCGCTTTGTTAATTATTTTCGCATAGCCCTTTTGTTACAAAAAGTACTCTGAAACGCCCTGAAAACGGGGGTTTGAGTTTACCCTAGGTAAACCCGGAGTTTACCCTACTTAAACCCTGGGTTTACCCTACCTAAACTCTGAGTTTGCCCTACCTAAACTCTGAGTTTGCCCGGAGGAAAGTTGGAGCCTTGATTAACTATCTTTATGTTGTAAATAATTTTCACAATATGACAGAATGAGGGAACTGGTTGAATCTTACATCTGACAGTCTTACAGTTGGAAAACGGGCATTATGGAGACAGAACCGTGTGAAGTGATGATAGATAAATAATAAAATAGAATTCCTATTTATTTATTTCTTGTTATTCCTATTTACTGTCTTGGGGCATAGTTTTCAACTGTCAGACTGTCAGGTGTAAGAAATCGAGGTGATTATTTTGCTCATTCAAAGAAAATGTGTACATTTGCAGTCTCTTACTGAAGTTAAATTTTCATGCAATATGATACATGTACACACGGGATTCCGGTGTGTACTAGAAGCGTGTACGCAGCTGGAGGCGCAAGGCCAAGCGGAGCATCGTGGCCAGTTTCAAGGCGGGCTGCGTGATGTGGGCGAGAGATTAGGCCTGCAGCAGGTACTTGTAGTTATAGACCTGCATGACGGGGAACAGGAAGGCACGGATGAAGTTCTGAGGGTCCTTCCCTTTGGTGTAGAAAATCTCGGAGCGATGCCTGATGAAGAATCGCTGCAGACGCAACAGGCTCCAAAGGCTGGACGAGGATTGCAGGCGCAGCATCTTTACCGCTTCATGGTAACTCTTGGTGTCGGCGTGGATGTCGTCCAGCAGGCTGGCCCTTGTCTTGAAGTGCTTCACCATCAGCGGCTTTACCTGACGGAAATGGGTCAGCGACCAGCCTATAATGTATAATCCGTTGTAATAACCTGGGATACGATGGCTGTCGACACCCGTATAGGAGGCTGCCGTTGTGTAGCGCCGCTGGTGCACCAGCGGCTCGTCAATCAGTACCAGCGGACAGTAGGCAGCAGCCGTGATGGCCAGGATGACATCGTAAACGGTGCCGTAGTAGGTGTGGCTGACGTCGGGCAGTAAGTCCAGCAACTCACGCTTGAAGAGGGTGGTATGGCCCGCTATCGAGGCATACTGCAGCCGCAGCAATCCGATGTTGGGCGTGCGCTGGTCGTATCTCACGCTGGATCCGTCTTCCGAGAACGGCACCGTGCGGTGAGTACACATCAGACTGTTGCCAATGGCTGCCACCTGCTTTTCTATCTTGTCCAGTTCCCAGATGTCGTCCTGGTCGCAAATGGCGATATGGTCGCCTGTGGCTTTGCGCATGGCGCTGAAGAAGTTGGGGTTCAGACCGTGCTTGCCGTCGTTCTGCAGACACCTGACGAACGGATACTTGGCCGCATACTCGGCCGCTATGTCCGTGGTGCCATCCGTAGAGCCGTCGTCCTGGATAAGCAGCTCGTGCAGCGGATAGGTCTGGTTGACTACCGACTCTAATTGCTCTCGCAGGTACTTTGCACCATTGTAGGTACACAGGACGACAGATACCGTTTTACTCATCACCTTTCCTTTGTATTGAAATGAATTAGCCGATGCCTGAAGAAATCAAGCGCCTCCATGAAGATGACCGACTTCAGCAGCCAGAGCGTCAGACAGTAGCCGCCCGCCACGAACACCACCTTGGCGGCGAAGCTGAGGTAG
>JAEEGH010028719.1_pt1 | contig 10925 bp, 13 predicted proteins | sample 9134181 | NCBI WGS metagenome assembly JAEEGH01 (sample SAMN16246544, study PRJNA631951) | gut metagenome | biome: gut microbiome; feature: rumen; material: DP-attached | host: Bos | place: Iran: Karaj | collected 2018-10
TTAAAAGCGAATAAAGGTAGAAAAATGGAAAAATTTACTCTTATTACTGGTGGTGCAAGTGGGCTTGGATTAGAACTCGCCAAGTTGTTTGCGAAAAACGGAAATAATCTTTTTCTTGTCTCGTCTAATCCAGAAAATTTAGATAAAGCCCAGAAAGAATTACAAGAAGATTACAAAATTAAAGTTGAAACACTAGCTTTAGATTTATCTAATCCTGATAATTTTAAGAAAGTTAAAGATTATAGTGATAAACACGAAATGTTTGTATCTAATTTAGTCAACTGTGCAGGATTTGGAGATCGCACCGACTTTATTGATATGGATATTTCTAAACAACTTAAGATGGTTGAACTAAACTGTAATGCTCCGATGTATTTAATGCATGCATATCTAGATGATATGATTGAATCAAAAGAAGGACATATCTTAAATATTTCCTCTATTGCGGCATTTGTTCCTGGGCCATATATGGTTACTTATCATGCTTCAAAGGCATTCTTAAGTAACCTTTCACAAGGTATTGAAAAAGAACTTAAGGGAACCCGAGTTAGTTTAACCACTGTTTGCCCGGGACCATTTGAATCTGGTTTTGTTTCTAAAGCCGGAAATGAATATACTTTTTCAAAGATCAAACCGATTAGCGCGAGCAAGGTTGCTCAAATATCATACAAAGCATGTATGAAAAACAAATCATTCGTAGTTATTGGATTTAAGAATAAACTCATGATGTTTTTAACTCGCTTTGCGCCTCGTAAGTTTCTTATTAATACATCTGCCTCACAGATTAAGAAAAAGAAGTAAGTTTTTGTGATAAAATAAGAATAACAAAAGTAGAGTTTTTCAATTAATCATGTATAAAAACCTAATTATGAATATCAAAAAGAACAAACTAATCGCACTTATTTCTCCATTTCTTCTACTTTCAACATGCGCTTCCTTAGCGTCCTGTTATCTTTTTAAAACGAAGAAAAGCGTTAAAGCATATAAACGTAGTTACACTATTAATGAGATTAGAGTTGCTGAGCAAAATACATTTAGAAAACTAAATAATATTACTTATCCTAACCAAGATAGTCCAAAAGCAAATAAATTAAGTGATATAGAAATTGAAGCTTTTAGCTTATTTTCAAATAAAACATATCACGCTTTAGTGAATAGCTCAAAAAAAGACAATATGTCGTATGCGACTATCGGTCTATATTCTTTACTAAATGAAATGGTGGGAGCCGCTTCTAGAGATGAATTAAAAGATCAACTTAATTCATTACTTGGCTTAAATGAATATTATAGAGAAGCATTTTATAAAAAAGTAATGTATGCGAACTCATTTGCAAGTGAAAATTCATCTATCCAGTTAAAAAATGCTGCATTTTTAAATAATTCTTATCTTTATAATCACGACTTTGTGGACTATTTAAGCAAATTATATTGTGAAGCTTATCAACTGAGTTTTAAAAATGATGCAAATAAAATGGTGGAATGGGTTAACCAAGCAGTTAATGATGATAATTTTATTGATGAAGATTATTTAGAGATATCAAAAGATAGCGAATTATTCTTGTTCTCAACCCTTTATTTTAAGAATATGTGGCAAAACAAATATCTTAAAGAAAATAATCTAGAGGATAATTTTTACTTAAGTAATGGTTCAACAACTAAAGCAACTTTTATGAAACATTCTTATATGGTAGAAGGCTATTTTGATTACGAAAAATATATTTCAATAAGAGATTATTACCATAGTGGTGCTTCTATCACTTATTTAGTGCCAAAAAACATTGAAGATGACATTTTTGAGTTAACAAAAGATGTTAATATTTTTGTAGATAATCTCGAAAACTATATAAAAGATGAAAGTGAATATTCAAGTTGGTACACAATTAACTTAACAACTCCAAAATTCACACTTAAAACTGATCTAGATTTTAAACCATCTTTAACAAATTTAGGATTTGGAGATATTTTTAATCCAAATATTGATTCATTTAAAAATGCATTCAATGACGAAAATTTAGTTAATTACAATATTTATGTCGATAAAATGAAACAACGTAACCAAGTTGAATTTAATGAAGACGGAACAATTGTAAAAAGCTTATCAACTGCTCACTTTGGTAAGGCTTCCTCTGCTCCTCCTGGAACGGGAAATACGTTAGATGTTGAACTTAATCAACCGTTTATCTACATTATTAGGGACATAAATGACACTCCAATCTTTGTTGGTCACGTTGATAATCCTAAAGGTTAAAATTTATATTTAATAAAAAACAAGGCATAAGCCTTGTTTTTTTATATCCTAGTTAGATTATTTCTTTTCTTCAAGGATTTCTGCGCGGCGAGCTTTACAAAGTTTTGCGAGTTCGCTTAATGCTTTACGTGCACGACCTGCAGCGGCTTTATTGCCTTTTGTAACGAACTTTTCGTTTTCTTCGAGGAAAGCCTCGAATTGAGCTTGCATTTGTTCTACTGTTGACATTGTTTGAACGTCCTTTCTTATCCATAATTTTACGGGAATATACTAAAAAGAAAAAGAAAAAAATGCGTTTTTAACACTCTAAATGCAATATTTTGAGTAAAAGTTAAATATTTTTTATTCGCTATATTATAGAAATAATTTTAATTATTGGTGAAATATATGTTATCCTAATAAACGATGAAATTTTTAAGAAAACTTAGAAACTATTTTTGTTATTGCGGCATTGATAAAGAAGAATATAGGTCAATAAAGAAGAATGCATATGTTTCTAACTTTGAAGTATGGAGAGTTCTTCATTTCTTAATGGGCGCTGCTTTTGGCGTTGCTTTCCTTATTTCATTTTTTGACAATATCATGGTCATTAATAGAATCGTTTATGGTGCTGCATTCGGTTATTCAATTATTGCAACATCATGTTTCTTCTTTTTAAAGAAAGATTCTCTTCTTGCCCAGTTTTTGATTTATTTATCAATTTCTGTTTTGTTCCTTTTTGGAGCATTTGTTTCTGCAAATAGTAGCAATTTACCAGCAGTTTCTTTCATTGCTTTCTTACTTATCACTCCAATCTTCATGATTGATAAGCCATATTTTATGACTATTGAGCTTGTCATAGCCTCTTCAATCTTTAATATCTGGATGTACTTTGTTAAACCATTTGAAATTTGGAGAGTTGACTTAATTAATACAATTGCATTTACCATTCTTGCAGTGTTTATCCACATTATTTCCAACTCTTTAAGAATTAAAGAATTTGTTCTTATTAAGCAAATCAATCTTCAAAAAGACATCGATGATTTAACAGGATTAAAGAATAAATCTTGTCTTACAAGAGAAATTAATTCTTATATTGAAAGAGATACAGAATTTAAACAAGGTATTTTCTTTGTTTTAGATATCGATGGATTTAAAGAATTTAATGATACACACGGTCATGATGTTGGAGATGAAATTCTTGCCCAATTAGGAGGATTTTTAAAATCCAAGTTTGAAAGTGATGAAATTGTCGGTAGATTCGGTGGAGATGAATTTATTATTTTTATTAAGAACAATGCTGACGCAAGACTTGCTGCAAAGATTGCAAACGAACTTTCAAGTGAAGTTGGTGAAGTAGTTAAACTTCCAAACGAAAAAGAAAAGTTAAGTATTTCAATGGGTATTGCTTTATATAGAGGCGTTGAGAAGAATTATTCTGAGATATTTAAAAAAGCTGATATTGCCTTATATAAAACCAAAGCAGATCGTAGATTCAAATTTAATATTAACGACTAATTACTGGTATATTGAAATTAAAGGAACATAGTTCCTTTTTTTATTTTTCATATTTTATTGTAGATTTATGTATTTTTGTGTATAATTATGTTGAAAGGAGTACGTTAATGATAAAATGGTTCGACGCTAAAGAAAGACACGGCTCTGCCTCACTATACTCAAATAACATAACTTTGAATACAACAGCAATGTATCCGCTAGATTATGCATTTAGAGTCTTAGTTGGTGTAAGAGATGATAAAAACATCATCATAAAACCGGTCTCAAAAAACGAAGTAGAGAGTGGAGCTCTAGATGAATCAAGATTACTAAAATTAGAAATCCATAAGAGTTTCGCACGTATCTCGTCTTCAGCATTAATGAGACAAATAGCTGAAGAAATGCAATTTGAGTTATCAAAAACAGCGTTAAAGTTCGAAACAAACTGGGATGATAACGAAAATGTACTTGTTATTAACACGAAAGGAGGAAACAAATAATGGAACAATATTTATGGATCATATGGCTTGCAATATTTGTAATTGCATTAGTTATTGAAGCAAGTGGACCAAGTTTAGTTTCTATTTGGTTTGCTCTTGGTGCCCTTGTAACAATGATTATCTCATTTATTCCAGGTGTTGCCTGGTGGATTGAGTTAATTGTCTTTGTTGTTGTATCTATAACAGCAATTCTTGCCCTTCGTCCAATACTTAGCAAATACTTTAAAATCAATAAATTCAACAGTAATGTTGATAGCTTAAGTGGGAAAGAAGGCTATGTTTTAGAGGAAATTTCATTCCTTACTCCAGGAGTTGTTAAAATTGGAGATGTTAAATGGAGTGCAATTCCTTTTAAAAAGGAAGAAGTTATTCTAGTAAATTCCGTTGTCGAAGTAGTTAATGTTGAAGGCAACAAATTAATTGTTAAAAAAGTAGAGGAGAAAAAATAATGATCGCACTTATTATCGTATTAGTTGTCGTTGCACTTATCTTGTTCATCATCTTTATTTGCAACATCAAAATTGTTAAACAAACAGAAAAATTCATCGTTGAAAGACTTGGTGCATACCGCACAACATGGGGTGTTGGTATTCATATGCTTCTTCCATTCTTTGATAGAGTAGCATTAAGAGTTTCAATGAAAGAACAAGTCAGAGACTTTGAACCACAATCCGTTATTACAAAAGATAACGTTACAATGCAAATTGATACAGTTGTCTTCTTTGTTGTAACAGATGCTAAGCTTTATGCTTATGGTGTTGATAATCCAATGAATGCTATTAATTATTTAAGTGCTACAACACTTAGAAACATCATTGGTGAACTCGCACTTGATGAATGCTTAACCTCAAGAGAAATTATCAACGAAAAGATGAGAAAAATCTTAGACGAAGCAACCGATCCATGGGGAATTAAAGTTAACCGTGTTGAAGTTAAAAACATTCTTCCTCCTGTTGATATCCGTGAAGCAATGGAAAAACAAATGCGTGCTGAACGTGAGAAAAGAGAAAAGATTCTTCTTGCAGAAGGTACCAAACAATCCGCTATTTTAGTGGCAGAAGGTGAAAAACAATCAGCAATTCTTAAAGCTGAGGCAGATAAACAAATGGCAATTCTTCGTGCAGAAGGTGAAGCTGAAAGCTTAAGACAAGTCAAGAAAGCCGAAGCTGACTCCATTAGAATGGTCAAAGAAGCTGAAGCAGAAGGTTTAAAGATGATTAATGAATCTAAACCATCAGAATCAGCCTTAAAACTTCGTTACTACGATTCACTTATTAAAGTCGCAGATGGCAAAGCAACCAAGATTTTCCTTCCATCTGGAATGGAAAAAGTTGGCTCAACTGCATCCGTAATTAAAGAAGTCCTAAAAGACTAACATAAACTAATTATTAGAAGACCTTAATGTTCGCATTAGGGTTTTCTTTTAACCTTATTAGATGATTTTATTAATAAAAGTGGTAAAATAATCGTGCATGAACAAAAAACTTATCGTATTTGACATGGACGGGACAGTCTATTTAGGCAAAAACCTAATAGATGGAGCGCTAGAAACATTCAAATACTTAAACGATAACAATATTGATTATTTATTTTTCACCAACAACTCATCTCATGATTTAGATTTTTATTATATGAAGGTGAGCGATTTTGGTATTCCATGTTCATTAGAACATAATTTTTATTCTTCCACTGAAGTAACTATTACTTATTTAAAAGAAATTGGTGCAAAGAAAATCTTTGTTATTGGTAATAAATGTTTAAAAGATAAACTTGCAAAGCACTTTGAAATTACAACAGTTTATGATCCAAAAGTTAAAATTGATGCTGTAGTGGCAGGATTTACAACAGAACTTGTTTATCAAGAACTTAAAGACACAAGTTTATATCTTCAAACTAGAGATGTTCCATTTATCGCGACAAATGGAGATTATCGCTGTCCAATTGAAGATGGCTTATATATCCCAGATTGTGGTGGAATGTGTGAATGGCTACACTTGGTGACCGGAAAAACTGCCCAAGTTATGGGAAAACCAAACCCAGTCGTAGTGGATGCAATTATGAAAAAATATGGAGTCACCAAAGATGAGATTTTACTCGTTGGAGACCGTTTATATACAGATATTTTAGTGGGAGTTAATTCTGGTGTAGACACTTTATGTGTCTTATCAGGAGAATGTAATGAAGAAGACATTGCTCGTTACCCACACAAACCAACTTATATTTCAAAATCTATTAAAGATTTACCAGCTTTGTTAAGGATATAAAAAAAGGAGAAGTTTATTTATGGAATTAGCACAAGAAAAGAAACCTTTTAAATTAAACATTAAGATTACAATGTTAATTGGTTTCGCCTTTTTCGGCATCTTGCTTCTTTGGCAAGTTTATGACTCCTGGTGTCCGACATTTTTAAGTGAATTATTCGCTAAGATGTCAAATCCGGATTACGAAACTTGGAGAGCAACAGCTGCCTCGTTAAGCGATCAAGCTCGAGCTGCTCTAGATGCAAAAAATTATGCACTAGCTGAAACATTAGCAGCTGAAGCAAGCGCATTAATTAGCAAATGTAATGACGTTGTTGAACAACAACAATATCTTGTCGGTATTATGATGGCTATTGATAATGTTGCTGCCTTAATTTTACTTCCAATTTTTGGTACCCTTTCAGATAGAACAAAAACTCCAATTGGAAAAAGAATGCCTTACATTTTAGTTGGTACATTTGTTTGTGCAGTTGCATTCCCATTTATTCCAGTTTTATTCCACGCTAATAACTTAGGTGGTGTTATCGCCTTAATGGCTATCGTTGTTATTTTTGCAATGATGTATCGTAACCCAGCAGTTGCTTTAATGCCAGATGTTACTCCAAAACCATTACGTAGTAAAGCAAACGGAATTATTAATATTATGGGTTATATTGGCGGTGCATTTGCAACAGTCGTTGGTATTGGTTTTGTATTAAGTCAATATTTAGGTTCCGCAAATCAACATTTAACATATGAACTCGTTGATGGAACTAAAGTTGTTTCAGATTCAATTATTCTTAAGAGCCACACTTGGGCATATCACAATCTTTGGGCCGTTGAAGCTCCGTTCCTTATTGGTTCAGTCTTAATGGTTGCTTCTGCTGTTGTTCTTTTCTTCAAAGTTAAAGAAAACAAATTAGAAGCCGAAATGAAAGATGAAATGGCTCGTGGTGAACTTGAAGCTGAAGTTGTAGATAAAGTCAGTGAAGATAAACCTATGACAAAAGCTAATAGAATTATGCTTATTTTAATTCTTGCAGCAGAATTCTTCTGGTTTATGGCAGATAATGGAATTGCTACCTTTATGGGCAACTACACAGTTTACTATTTAGGCGCAGAGACAAGTTCAAACATGATTAACACGATTATTGGTGGTGTTGGTTCAGTAGTTGGCTTTGCCATCGGTGGTATTATTGCATCCAAGATTGGTCGTAAGTTCACTGTTATCGGTGGTCTTGGTCTAACTTTGTTAGGATACGTTTTATGGGGCATTTTAACATTTGCAATTGCGCCAAACGGAACATTCCCATTCTGGATCTTTATTGTTTGGGCAATTAAAGGCTTTGGTATGTCACTTGTTCACGTTAATTCATTCCCAATGGTTGTTGAACTTTGTCCTAATTCTAAGATTGGTAAATTTACAGGTTTATATTACGCAGCATCTATGGCCGCACAAACAATTACTCCAATTGCTTTAGGAACACTTTTATTACATCCTGACTTCTCATGGCAATTCTTACCAGTTTACGCCATTGTCTGTGTTGTAGCATCCTTAGTGATCTTCTTCTTCATTAAGAACGTTAAAAGTATTAAGACTGGCTTCTCAAAAGGTTTAGAAGCTTTAGGCGAGGCTGACGATTAATGAATAAACGTAAAGCAATCTCAAAACTTAATCCAGTATTCCTCAATGGAATAGCCCATCGCGGATTACACACAAAAGAATTCACCGAAAATGGTATGAAAGCTTTTAAAAATGCGATTGATCATGGGGTTGCTTTTGAATTTGATATTCATCTTACAAAAGATAAAGAACTTGTAGTTTGTCATGATGAAAATCTAAAAAGAACTACAGGAAAAGAAGGCATTATTGAAGATTTAACTTTAAAAGAGATTAAAGAATATCGACTTTTAGATGGTGGAGAAATTCCAACTCTTCAAGAAGTTTTTGATCTTAATCAAGAAAAAGTTCCGATGGTTATTGAACTAAAAGTATTTAGAAAAAACTATAAGGAACTTGCTGCTAAAGCTAAGGAAGCATTCAAAAATATTAAAGACAAAAAGAATGCAATGATTATATCATTTGATCCAAGAAGCCTTTGGCCATTAAAGAAAGAAGGATTTATCCGCTCATTACTTGTTATTAAGTCTGATGAATACACTTGGTTTTTTAGACACAGTGTAGAATCGGTGGACTTAGACATGACTCTTTTTGAAGAAAAAAGGGTTCGTAGATACGCTAAAAATCACTTTACTAATGCATGGACAATTGAAACTGAGGAACATCTTAATAACATGCTTCCTTACGTTGATACAGTTACTTTCCAACATCTTGATCCGAAACTCGTGGAAGAAAAACTTAAAAACAAACAAAAATGAAAATAATATATTTTGCAGGAGGCTGCTTTTGGGGAGTAGAACGCTTCTTTCAACAAGCGAAAGGAGTTGTTTCAACTAAAGTTGGATATGCAAACGGAACAAAAGAAAATCCTCGTTATGAAGATTTAAAGTTTGGTCTAGATAATGCTTCAGAAACAGTTGAAATTAAATATGATGAATTAGTGGTTTCTTTAGAAAAACTTCTTGAATTGTATTTAAGAGTTATTGATCCATATTCGCTAAATAAACAAGGTGAGGATGAAGGAATTCAATATCGTACTGGTGTTTATTATCTAAATGATAATGATAAGTTATTAGTACAAAAATATTTCAAGGAAAACCTTAAAGATAATCATAAAGTTGAGATTGCTCCTCTAAATAAGTTCTATCCTGCAGAAGAATATCACCAGAACTATTTAATTAAAAATCCAAATGGTTATTGCCACATAAACATGGCGAAACTAAAAATTGATGAAAAAAAGTAACACGAAGCCTCAATAGAGGCTTTTTATTAAACTTAAATTGGGAATCGTAAGTCTTAATTTATGCTACAATCTTACTAGGACTCATCTATAGAGCTAAAAAGCGCTTAAATTTACGATTGCCAATATAATGCAATCCGCTTTACATCTGCATTACACTTTTTTATAATGTTTTTGAGGTATTTACTATGGCGACTATTAATGTGCGAATTGATAAAGAAATCAAAGATGAATCAGAAAAAGTTTTAAAACAACTTGGTTTTGGCATGACTACTGCAATTAATTTATTCTTAAGGGCAGTAATTTGGCATAACGGAATACCTTTTTCATTAGAGATACCTAATAAAGAGACAATGAAAGCATTTAAAGAAGTTGATAAAGAAATCTCATCTGGGCAGGTCAAAGGTAAAAGATATAAAAGCGTTGATGAGCTCAGAAAGGATTTAGGTATTTGAAATACGATGTAATTATTAAAAACAGTTGCAAAAAAGACATCAAAAAAGCTAAAAAACAAGGAAAGAATTTAACTTTACTATTTGAAATTGTCGATCAATTAAGCGAAGGAAAAACTCTTGATCCAAAATATAAGGACCATAAATTATCTGGTGATCACGAAGGAAAACGAGAATGTCATATAGAACCGGATTTTTTATTGGTTTATCAAATAGCGAAAAGTGTTGTTATTCTTTACTTAATAAGAGTTGGAAGTCACTCTGAAATATTCAGATAACAAAAAAAGGAAGCAACGCTTCCTTTTAATATTCTTTTTAGTGTCTATTTAATGCTTGGATTGCAACAGCTTTTGTTAATTCTCTAATGTCTGCTTCAACTTTATCAACATTAACTTCAACATTATTCTCTGGTGTTAATTTGAAGATAGCTTGAACCATACCTTCAACTAATTCTGTTGAGACGTTAGAAACTGTCATTTTATTTTCTTTTGCATATTCAAGAACAATTGACATAACTGGAACGTCTTTATTACAAGTAACGAGGAAGAATGGACTATTTTTATTAACTCTTTGTTCAATCTTTCTAAAGACAGTAAGAACAATCATAACAACTACAGTAACAAGGATTGCAATAATGAAGTTGAATGATCCGCAAGCAAGTCCGATAGCCATAACTAGCCAAATTGTTCCTGCGGTGGTAAGTCCCTTAATGCTTCCGTGATCATGAATGATAGCGCCCGCGCCTAAGAAACCGACACCAGTAAGGACGCCTGCTGCTAAACGAGCAACGTCATGATTTTTACCAGCAATTTGTGGGAATCCATAAATGGATATAATCATAATTACAGCAGAGCCAACGCCAACAAGAAGGTGAGTTCTTAAGCCAGCGCTTCTACCACGTTTTTCTCTTTCATAACCAACAAGTCCACAAAGGAAGACCGCAAGTAAGATAGCGAATGTGGAAAGAATGAAATTTCCCCACGGCCAACCATTTATATTGAGTTTTTCTTGAATTAATTCAATTAATTTTTGATCTAATGTGGTCATATTTTAACCTCCATGTGCATTATATTATAATACTTTTGGAAGATTTTTTAAATCTTTATTTCTTATTGAGGTCTTCAGAAAACCCTAGATTTTAAAAATAT
>JAEEGH010028720.1_pt1 | contig 10924 bp, 9 predicted proteins | sample 9134181 | NCBI WGS metagenome assembly JAEEGH01 (sample SAMN16246544, study PRJNA631951) | gut metagenome | biome: gut microbiome; feature: rumen; material: DP-attached | host: Bos | place: Iran: Karaj | collected 2018-10
GATACCTATTACCTTTTATCCCATCATTTGCCGTTCTATAGGCTATATTAGGGCAAATTTCCGTGTCTTGTATTATCGCCATAAAATCATTATAATTTAGCTTTCTATCGTCCAAGTCAACACATATAATATTTGTTTGCAACCAATTAATTTCCATCTTTTCTTTAACGCAAAATCTATCAGACGAAAAGACACCACAAAAAGCGTAATTATCTGCTATATAATTACGTAAATCAGAAAGCCGAATAAGTTGTTTTTGGTATGTTTGTTTTCCCCAAATATCGGCGTTTTTATCAGATATTGGTTTTGTGGAAATACTAACGTAAAATTTGCCGTTTAAAAAGTCGTTCATAAGTCAGTAACGTTTAAGTATATTATTTTATATAAGGTCGTGTTTTGTTTATTTAAAAAGAAAAGCGGTGCAAATAATCAGTGTAAACGTTACGACTAAAAACCACTAATTAACCACTTTCGAACGTGTCACCGCTTTATAAATATACTTCAAATTATTATTATAACAAATTATTTACATATTCAATTTTTCATATATAATAAATACTTCTTTTAATTTGTCCTTAAACTGTTTTTCAAGGGCGTTTCTTTCTTCAATGGCTCTAAATCTTTCAGCCTTTTTTTCTTGCGTTTCCTGCTGATAGTATCTTTTTACGCCTTCGCCTATTTTTTTATTGTGTTCTTCTGTTCTATTCATATATTTGCAGTTTTATTTATAAATAGGCAGTTACTTTCAAAAAAGTTCGGAAATAGACAAAATTATTTTTCTTCATTTTAGAAAATGGCTAAAAATCAGCCTTTTACGTATGAAAATCAAATATTTTTTCAGAAAAACCGTACTTTTTCAAAAGTACGATATATTTATAATTGTAAGACACGGAAATAACATATTAAAACACAGACAAAAGATGGAAACGGTAATACTTTTATACGGACTGGCGGCTTTATTGGGCTATATATGGATAGAGTTTGCCGAAATACGCAATATATTAAGGAACACGGAAAATAACATTATAACAGCGATTTACAAATACCAATTAAAAGATGAAATACCAAACGAAAGCACAACGAATAACAAATGAAATAAGGGCGTATTTAATAAGAAACGATACTGAAATTACGCCTTCTGTTAATCTTCAATTAGAACTATTGGAAGGTACACTTTTAGACTATTTCAATACTATTGACTATATAGAGAAAAACGGCTATATTCAGCAATTTAACAAAGGTACAAGTATCGGGCTATCCCCACTATTAAAACTTAAATACGATAGCATAAAACAGATACGAAAACTAATATCTGAAATAATGCCAAATAATGCAGATACAGAAAACGCCGAAGACTTTATAAATAGTCTAATAACTAACTAAAGAATAATTATTTAAAAACATATTATAATATGAATAAAGATACATTAAATTTATTTCAAGTTGTCAATAAATTGGCAAACAAAGAAAAGCTATCAATCAGCGAACAAAGAATTAACGATAACGCCACAAAAAGGGCAAAAGAATTTGGTATTGCGCCAACGGCACATTTTAGCTTTGAAACGCGCGATTTAGTAAAACCTAATTGGGCAAATAGTGACACAAAGTATATTTCAAACGACAAAGATTTAAACGAACTTATAAGCCGTGTTACGTTTGTGGAAAATGTACGAAATAGCACTAAATTCCCTTACACTGAATTTCAGAACGTCAAATGGGGCACGCCAACAAATAACGGACTTATTGAAAATGAAAAGGTACATAAAGCCAATAGACTTGCAGAACGTCTTTCAATTAGCAAACTATTGCTTTTGTCACAGCCCGATTTTCAGTCTTCAATGGAACAAATGGCGGTGAACGCTTTATATCAAAAGTTATTTTCAACTATGTTTTCAACCGCTGAAGAAAACACAACTGAAAACGAAGAAAGCCCAAAGGGACTTATTAACGCTGACGATGCAATTACAATTTCTTCTGTATCTGATATTATAGACCTTCAGGGGGATGTTGACAAAGTAAGCGACAAAGGTATTTGGGTTATTTCATCAACGGCAAAAAAGGCATTAAATAACTACCAACTTACTTCTAATATCTTTTATAATAATCTGCTTTTAAATAGTCCTTATATTTGCACCAATTTGGTAGAAGACACTTATTTAATATATATAGACCTAAGCAAAGTTTGCCTAACACAATTTGGGCTGATGGGCGTTTCAGTCGATGCCTACACACACGCGAAAGACGGTTATACTGACGTAATAGTCGAAGGCTATTTTGATTATAGTCTTGCAAATGAAAAGTTTATCAGTGTAGGCAAATTTTCATTATAATTCTTTTATCATATAATTTAAATCTATTATCTGTTAATCAAAAAGGGATAGAGCCTAAAAACTCTATCCCAATTTTTTTTGTTATCTTATTGTTTAGTTATACCAAATATCAGTTATTACATTTCCTATATCCTTTTCTATTTCCATAAGCCTAAATTGTTTATTCTTATTATTATTATTTTGTAGCTACAATTATAAATATTATATGATATTACGTTTTTCACCGATTCGAACAAAAAGAAATATCAATTAGTTTTTAATGTGTCTGTATGATTCCAACAAAAAGAAATATCAATTAGTTTTTAATGTGTTTAATGCCAAATAACAGCGTTTTATTGGTTTCCCTGACATCTGCCAACCAATGACAAACAAACGCTTTATAAGCCTTAAAATGGCATTATTTCCCTTTTACATCATACTATAATGATACGTTAAATATTGTAATTTGTGGCTATATGTCGGGTTTTATGCTTACCTTTGCAAAAGAACGAAAGTTAATTACCGACGTTCAAGGTGGTCTCTAAATTACTGATAGTCAGATTGTTAAAGCAAATGTCCGAAAGCCCCCGCCTTTTGCTCGTAAAGCGCCGCTTTTTGCCGGGGTGTCGGTTCTGGTGTCGGTTCCCGTCTCCGAAGGTTGGCAGATAGCATGTTTTATCGATTGTTTCGGCCTGTTTTGCTATTATAGTTGCTATTCTCACTTTTTATCCTGCACTTCCAGCACTTCTTACACCTAAGAAAGTTCAACAGGTGTAGGAAGTGCTGGAAGTGAAGGATATTTCCTGTGATTAGCAACTATATGCCTAAATCTAAAGCAAGAGCGCTAAGATTTACTTGAATATGAGCTGTGCAAACTGGTAGAGGCTGCGACGCCAGGTGTGCCACTCGTGGGCTGTTCCAGGCGATTCGTAACCTACGGCATTGACGCCGAGTTGCTCCTTGATGTTCTTAGCGGCCTCAACACAACCCATGTTCTCCTTGCCGCCACCACTCATGAAGAGCAGTTTGACATTCTTGGCGAAGCCATCAGAGCCCTTCACCTGGTCGACATTCCACGCACCGCTGCTGAACGAACCTACATAGGCGAACTTCTCGGGATTGGCAAGCGTAATCTCACGTGCCTGCATACCACCCATCGACAGTCCGGCATAAGCACGGTGCTGCGGGTCGGCAATCACGCGGTAGTTCTTCTCGACCATAGGGATTATATCGTTGAAAAGCACATTCTTGAAGCCTTCGGAGAAACCACCGAAACCGCCGAAGCCACCACGGCGCTGGCCACCCTGACCAGGAGCACCCTGCGGACGCTGGCCACCCTGAGCGGGAGCACCCTGCGGACGCTGACCGCCCTGACCAGGAGCACCCTGCGGGCGCGGGCCGCCACCGAAGCCGCCAAAGCCACCCTGCTCACCAGCACGGCGAGTGTTCAGACCGTTGTCCATCACGATGATGCAGGGAACGGCTTTCTTCTCGGCAATCAGGTTGTCGAGAATCTGTGCGGTATGGCCCTGCTCAGCCCAGCCGTACTCGTTCTCACCCATACCGTGCTGCAGATACAGAACGGGGAACTTCTTGGTGGGGTTGGTATAGTACTCATTGGGCAGATAGATGTGGCAGCGACGCATCTGTTCCGTATAGGTCGACCAATAGAACACCTCGTTCATAGTGCCCTGCGGCACGTTCTTAACCTGCCAGAAGTCCTGGTCGGTAGAAGGAACCTCGATACCACTGCCCCAGCGGCTGGCGCCATAGTAGTAGAGGCTGTTCGGATCGGGCACGTTGGCTCCGTCGATGTTCAGCTGATAGTAGTGGAAGCCCTCGTCCTGAGGTTCGGAAGTACCGACCCAGTCGCCGTTCTCGTCCTTGGTCATCTCATAGATCTTACCGGCAATGTCGAGTCCGACGAATGTGGCCTTGGGAGCCGAAATCTTAGCACGCACCTGACGCTTGGAGTTCACGGCCGGGAACTGCTTGTTCTCCTGATTGGTGAGTGCAGGCTTGAAGTCTTCGACCTCTGCTTTAACTGAAGGAACGATGGGGTTCTGGCGGGGTGCGCCGAACTGTGCTGACGCCGTCAGACATGAGAGCGCCATCAATGAAAGAATGTTTTTTTTCATAAGGATGAATACATTTGGTTGATAATATACTTACTCCTTTTCTGACGGCATAATTCCAAGGAAGTTAAAAGCATGTCAGCGATTGTTAAGGAAGATTAACAATTCTGAAAGCCTTACTGTCCTTGATATTTCGTAACTTTGCAGCCTATGAACCAAACGACTGAAGACGAGAGATACATGCGCCGCTGCCTGCAGCTGGCCATGAACGGGCGACAGAACGCCAAGCCCAACCCGATGGTCGGCGCCGTGCTTGTGGCTGAGGGACGCATCATTGGCGAGGGTTACCACGTGCGCTGCGGCGAGGGCCACGCCGAGGTAAACGCCTTTGCCTCGGTGAAGACAGAGGATGAGTCATTGTTGAAGGAGGCGACGATGTACGTCTCACTGGAGCCGTGCTCGCACTACGGCAAGACACCGCCCTGTGCCGACCTGATTATCAAGAAAGGCATCAGGCGCGTCGTCGTGGGCTGTCAGGACGATTTCGCCGAAGTGCAGGGGCGCGGCATACAGAAGCTGCGCGAGGCGGGCATAGACGTCACCGTCGGCGTGCTCGAGGAAGAGTGCCGCGCACTGAACCGCCGCTTCTTCACCTTCCACCGCTTCTCGCGCCCGTACATTATATTAAAATGGGCACAGACAGCCAACGGCTTCATCGACGACAATGGCGAGGCACTGCAGATTTCGTCGCCCTTCACGCAGATGCTTTCGCACAAGCTGCGCGCTGAGGAGGATGCCATCCTCGTAGGCCGCGTGACCAATGAGCGTGAGCACCCGCAGTTGACCGTTCGCCACTGGCGGGGCAGCAACCCGAAGCACCTGGTAGTAGACCGCACCCACCCGCTGAACCTCGACAGTCTGCACGCCCACAACATACAGTCGCTCATCGTCGAGGGTGGTGCGCGCACGCTGCAGTCGTTCCTCGTACAGAGCCTCTGGGACGAAATCCGCGTCGAGACGAACCTCGCGCTGACCGTCAGCGGCGGCACACGTGCGCCACAACTGCCAGCCAATGCCACCGTCGTCAGCCAAGAACGCTACGGCGACAACCAGATTGTTACCTATAGGAAGAAAGCATAAAAAAGCCCCCAACGCTGGGGGCTTTTCTATGCGAAGTTGTAATTACTGGGCGAGATTCACCAGAGCATTGCGCGAGGCAACGATTTTCTCCTTGGCATCGGCCAGCTGAGCCTTGAACTCGTTGACGGTCGTAGCGTTGAGCACGGACAGCGGAGCAATAGCCTCAGCAACGGGAACGATGTCGGGATCGTACTCGGTCAGGCGGTTCAGGGCATCCTGAATGAGGATGATGCGGAACGTCACGTTAGCAGCAGCGTCGTCATCGAAGGCAGCCACAAACTTCTCAGTGTTCTGAGAGGTAACATAAAGCTGTTCAACGAGCGAAGAAGCAACAATCTGCCAGAAGTAGTTGATGCGGCCGTTCTGGTTCATAGCGTCGTAGAGTTCCTGGGCAGTCTCGTAGACACCAGACTTACCCTCGATAGCCTTGAACGACGGATCGTTGATGTCGGCAGCCAGCTTGGCGATGGCCTTGTCGAAAGCTTCGGTATCCATGTCGTAGAGCTTAGACACTTCCTTGTCGACCTCGAGTGCGCTCAGTACGCGATACTTCTCAGAGAGCGTCATGGCGTTGTCGGCAGCGGCAACGTCAAGCAGATAGTCTGGCTTCACCTGCTTCTCAGCATCGGTCAGCTTGATGACGCCGTCTTTCGATACCACGGGCAGCTGCTTGAGTTTGCCGAGCTCACTGGCCAGACTGTCGAAGTGCATCTTAATGGCTGCTTCAATCTGCTCCTGCTCGAAGCTCTTTACTGAATCTTTTCCTTCCACGTTCTCCGTGGTCTTCTTGCCTCCGCAAGCGGCGAAGGTCAGTGCTGCAAATGCTACAGCGAGAATTGATAATTTTTTCATTTTGCTAAAAGTTTAGATATTAATAATGTTATTACGATAATACTCATCAACAGCAGTACGCCGATGTTGAACCACAAGGTCTTGACGTGCCACGTGCACAGGATTTTCTCACTGCTATAGAACGGGGCACGGCCAATGTGGCTCTGCGGCGTGAGGAAAACCAGGCCGGCACGGGGCACGATGACGTTGTCAACGACATCGAGCATGCGGCCTTGGTCGGCACCGACGACAAACTCCTCCAACTTCAGGTTGTAGTTGTCGCGCTTCAACTGCAGCATGGCGTCCTTGCCCTCTGTCTTCAGCAGCTGGGCCATCAGCCGGTCACTTTTCAGCGTGGCGGCATTGCAGCGTTCTGCGAGCAACTGCTCGGCCTTCTTCATATACTGCTTAAGCGACTCGTAGTCGCCGCTGCCCTCGTAGGGTTTCATTCCCAAGTAGTCGGTCAGCAGGGGCAGGTTGTTCCCGATGGTCCTGATGTGGGCTGGCTTCACCTCCTTGCCGCGCTTCTGCTCGTCCTGCATGGTCTCCAACTGCGACTGCAGCTCGTAGAGGAATCCCATGTTGTAGTATTGGTTCTCGTACTTCTCCTTGTCGGTCTCGAAGAACGGTTTCTCGTACTCGTTGTCGGTGAACGACGTCACGGCCAGGGCCTCGTAGGACCAGCGCGACGGTATGAGGTCGCCCACTATGGGCACATTGCCCGTGGTGCTGCCAGGCGTCAGGTCCGAGAAGCTGACTACCAGTCCGCAGAGCAGGATCTGCGGTATGAGCAGCATGGGGATGCTGATATAGATGGCCACCACCGAACTGAGGCACTGCGACAGCAACAGGCCTGTGAGGTTGGCCAGGAAGGCCGTCACGAACAGGATGAGCCACCACGTGGCAAACAGCCCGTGCAGGCCCATGATGGTGTTGCCCACTACGATGAAGAGGAAGGTCTGCAGCAGCGAGACGCCGGCCATGAAGAGAATCTTCGACCAGATGTAGCTGCCGTACGACAGGCGCAGGAATTTCTCGCGCTTCAGCAGGGCACGGTCCTTGATGATCTCCTCGGCCGAGCCGCTCATGCCGACGAACGTGGCCACGATGACCGACATGAAGAAATAGCTCACCAGGTTCTTGTTGTTCATCACCGAGTAGCCCTCGGGCGGAGCAAAGCGGGTCAGCATGGCGCACACCACGGCCAGCACGGGAGCCTCCAGGAGTGTGATGAGCAGATATTGCAGGTTGGTGATTTTCGTCTTGAAATTGCGGTGCAGGAAGATGGCCAGCTGCTTCAGCGGGCCGGGTTTCCGTTGGTCCGATAGCGGCACGTCGCTCACCTTCAGCCCGGGCTGTTCCTCGCGGTTCTTCAGGTACAGCTCATGCCACGCCTGAGGTGTCATCTTGCGCTCGTCGGACTGTTCTCCACTGCTGTTGAGAGCCTTCTCGTCGATGATGTTGAGCACAATCTCAGGGTTCACGTTGCCGCAGGTAGGACAGGCGCTGGTCTCAGCGTCGGCATAGCAGGCGGCCTCCTTGAAATAGGTGATGGCGTCGATGGGGTTGCCGTCGAACACGGGATAGCCGCCCTTGTCGAGCAGCCACAGGCGGTCGAAGAGCTTGTAGACGTCGCTCGACGGCTGGTGGATGTTGACGATGATGAGCTTGCCCTTGAAGGTCTGCTCCTTCAACAGGTTGACGACCTTCTCCGTATCGGCCGACGACAGACCCGACGTAGGCTCGTCGAGGAAGAGCACCGCCGGCTCGCGTATCAGTTCCAAGGCGATGTTCAGGCGCTTGCGCTGGCCGCCGCTGATGTATTTGTTGATGGCCGAGCCCACCTTCAGGTCTTTGGCGGCGTCGAGCCCCAGGTCCTTCAGCGTCTTCATGACGCGGCGGTCTATCTCGTCGTCGGCCATTCCCTCGAAGCAGAGCTTCGCCGTGAACCACAGGTTCTGGTAGACCGTCAGCTCCTCTATCAGCAGGTCGTCCTGCGGCACGAAGCCTATCAGTGCCTTGGCTGCCGGCTCCGAGATGTCGTGGCCGTTGATGGTGATGGTGCCTGACTGTGGCTGCAGCGTGCCGTTCAGCAGCGACAGCAGCGTCGTTTTACCCGTGCCCGAGCCGCCCATGATGGCCAGCAGCTCGCCGTTGTGCAGCGTGAAGCTCAGGTTATGCATACCATTGTCGCTGTTGGGGAATCGGAAGTTGACGTCGCGCCCGCAGAACTCCACCTCCTGCTCTTTGCTCTTCGTCCCCTGCCCACTACTATAGGCATCGACGATGGTGCTGTAGTAGAGCGGCTTGCCGCCGGCCTTGAGCACACTGCTCTGCAGCCACACCTGATAGGTGTCTGAGAGCACCGGCACGTCGTTCAGCAGCACGGTGTCGTTGCCGGTGTAGGTGAACAAGAGCTGTCCCGTCTCTGGGTCGAAGAGGGTCTTCAGCTGTCCGTCGGTGCCGTCTAAGTGGTGCAGCATGACGTGCTTCGTCTCCTTGCCCGTCACGTAGTCGGTATAGTCGCGGAACCGTGTTTCGGGAATATGGAACTCCTCAGCCATCGCCTTGAACATCACGCAGGACTGCCCTTCCTTGAAGCCGCAGAACTCCATGATACGCAACAGCAGCAGCGACTCCTCGCGTGGCGTAATCTTGCCGTGCAGGTTAGAGCATATCGAGGCCACGACCGACGTTGTGTCCAGGTCGTCGGTCATCTCGTATGCGCCGCGCAGGTCGCTGTAGAGGTCGACGTAGGTATCGGTATTGCGTATACCGAAATGGTGACGTAGATAGCTGACAAGCATGGACTTTGCCCATGTCTCGTCAACCTGCTCCTCCTTGCCAAACAAGGCAAACAAGCTAAGAAAACTCGATAAAACGATGTCTGTCATCTTCTCTTAGCGCGTGTACATAATATAAATTGCCTGCAAATATACGTAAATTTTCAGAGTGCAGGCCCGTCGCAAGGGTTAAAAAGAATTAAAGCAGATTGTTTTTACCTATTTACGCCCAAAGTCGGCTGGTACTTCGCCCCACTTCGAGGTCTCCCACTTCACGATGGGGTTGCTGAAATTGTGGGTGCGCAGCCAGTTTTCGGCCCGTGCGATAATCTGGTAGAGCGGCTCCGTCTCAGGTGTCCGCTCCAGCTTCGTCTTGCACTGCCGCTTCCTGACCCAGAGGATGGCGTTGTAGCTGTCGGAGTAGATGGTCTTCTGCGGCAGTCCCTGCTGCCAGCAGAGTGCCAGGGCGTGGACGATGGCCAGAAACTCCCCGATGTTGTTCGTGCCCTTCATCGGTCCGAAGTGGAACACGCGGTAGCCAGTCGCCAGGTCGATGGCCTGGTACTCCATCGGCCCGGGATTGCCCGAGCAGGCTGCATCCACAGCCCAAGCGTCTGCCGTCACCTCCATCGGGAGCGGCAGCACGGTGTCGTGTCTATATTCCGGTGGATTCTGTATGTTCGTCATTTAACGATTAACGTATATGTCGAACCTTTGCCTGTCCACCTGTCTTGGACATAAGTCTCGGGGGGCAAGGTGTCACCTCGTAGTATCATATAGCCTATTCGCTCCCATAGGGGCAAAACCCCATAGTCTTCTGGAGTTTCCAACTTGCCAGGGAAGTTCCTGTCCACCATACCTGCATCGTAAACCAGATGAAGTGTTTCCTTTGGTGGTATGACAGTATCCGTTAACATGTTGTCAAGGTAAATGCGTCTGAAGTCATCGTCATAGTCTGGCGTGTAGAGCACTGTCGTAAAGGACTGCATTTGCTCAACATAGACAATCTTCAAACTGTCATTGGTGTTGTTGACTATATCAAAATTGAAATATCCGAAATAGTCGCAAGACACCAAAATAGTGGCAGTAATAAGGACAACAATATACTTCAGTACCTTTCTCATAACAATTAATTACATACGCTCTGGAACCTCGATGCCGAGGAGCGACATGCCGCTCTTGATGATCTTGGCCACGTTGCGGGCCAGCATGAGGCGGACGGCGCGCTTGCCGGCGTCGGGCTCGTTGAGGATGGAGTAGTCGTGGTAGAACTGGTTGAAGACCTTCGTCAGCTCGTAGCAGTAGTTGGCGATGCCGCTGGGACTGTAGTCCTTGCCGGCCTGCTCAACGGCTGCTCCGTACTCGTTCATCTTTTGGATAAGCTCAATCTCCTTGTCGGAAAGAGAAGCCCCCCCTACTGCCCCCGAGGGGGCTTCATTTGTCTGTTTGCAGGGTAATGTGTCCCCCTCGGGGGACGACAGGGGGGCTTTCCTGAGTATCGAGCGGATGCGGGCGTAGGTGTACTGGATGAAGGGACCCGTGTTGCCGTTGAAGTCGATGGACTCCTCAGGGTTGAAGAGCATGTTCTTTCGGGCGTCGACCTTCAGGATGAAATACTTCAGGGCACCCATGCCGACGATGCGGGCAATCTCGCGGCGTTCCTCCTCGGTCATATCGTCAAATTTCCCCAATTCCATCGAGGTTTTGTAGGCATCCTCGACCATCAGGGCCATCAGGTCGTCGGCATCGACGACGGTGCCCTCGCGGCTCTTCATCTTACCGTTGG
>JAEEGH010028721.1_pt1 | contig 10924 bp, 10 predicted proteins | sample 9134181 | NCBI WGS metagenome assembly JAEEGH01 (sample SAMN16246544, study PRJNA631951) | gut metagenome | biome: gut microbiome; feature: rumen; material: DP-attached | host: Bos | place: Iran: Karaj | collected 2018-10
TCTTAAGCTCAATCTTGATGTCTTCCTTGTTGAATCCGGGAAGCTCAGCTTCAAGCTGATAGCAGTTGTCTTTCTCGATAACGTCTGTTCTCATAAGTCCGGATGTTGAATCGAAAGGTTTAGCTTCTCTTGGCATCAGGCCACTTCCGCCAAAGAATCCATCGTTAAAGAAATTATCCATCTCATCAAAAATATCATTGTTACTCCAAAGCATAGGCATCAACATAATTATCACTCCTTTTCTATTTATATTTTGTTTGTTGTAGTGTTTTATCCTTTTTATTAGCACTCTCATGTATCGGCTGCTAATTTCTTGTTACAAGTATGTTATAGAACAACTAGAACAAATTGTCAACAAGTTTTTTTCTAAAGAAATTATAAACTGCCCTAAATTGCAAAAAAATCCCGCAAACACTGGGCTTGCAGGATTCTGATCAATTATATTATTATGCTTTTTTAGAACACTTTTTTAGTGGAAATGACTTTATTTATATCTTTTACTGTCTGAAAATAATCTTCTTTGCCATGTCGTCGGTAGCTTCTTTGCCCTGGAACTCCTCGATAATAGCTAGTCCAAACGGAATAGCTGTTCCCATTCCGCGGCTGGTGATGAAGTTGCCGTCCTTTACAACCTCTGTGGTCTGAGGATCAGCGCCTTGGAGGAATTCTTCATTTCCGGGATAGCAGGTAGCCTTTTTGCCGTTTAAGATGCCCATCTTGCCAAATACTCTGGGAGCTGCGCAGATTGCAGCAAGCTTCTTGCCTGCATCGGCGAAGGCCTTGATCTGTGCCTTAAGAGGTTCGCAGGCATCAAGATTGTTAGTTCCCGGCATTCCGCCCGGAAGAATTATCATATCTGTTTCATCAAATTTAATGTCTGAAAGCAGAGCGTCGGCTTCTACAGTTATGTTGTGAGAGCCGGTTACCTGCTTACTTCCTGTGATTGATGCTGTGGTGATCTCAATTCCTGCTCTGCGTAGCAGGTCAACCACTGTCAGAGCTTCTATTTCTTCAAATCCTTCTGCTAAGAATATCGCTGTCTTTGCCATATCGTGTTCCTCCATAAATATTATTTTGTTCTTCAATTCTAGCACAAGAATAGGTGCGGGACTATGATTTGCTATTTTTCGTTTTCAATACAGCTCCTCCGTATTACAATAGGTAGAGGATTGAATACATCCAAGAAGGAGGCCACAGCCACATGGGCGTAGAGATAGAAAGAAAGTACACCGTAAAAGAGCTCCCCAAAGACCTGGACAAGTACCCGTTCCATGTCATTGAGCAGGGATATCTTAATGTCAGCCCGGCTATCAGGGTTCGCAGAGAAGATGACACCTATTACATGACTTACAAGAACAGGGATATGTATGCGCAGAAGGCAGACGTGTCAGCCCAACAGAATTCGGGAGCGCAGCAAGACTCATCACCCCAGCAGGAAGCCCCAATCGGCGCCACAGAATACAACCTACCCCTGGACAAGGACTCCTACGAGCACATGCTCAAAAAGGCCGACGGCAACGTGATCAGGAAAAAGAGATATCTCCTGCCCCTTAACATAGATGCGTTCACAGAAACAGATGCCCAAAACCTGCAAATCGATAAAAGCGCCCTGAAGATAGAACTCGATGTCTTCGACGCCCCATACGACGGCACAATAATAGCGGAAGTGGAGTTCCCATCAGAAGAGGCAGCAAACGCGTACAAGCCTGCAGACTGGTTCGATAAGGATGTCACTGGTGACAAGCGTTACAGCAACGCCCAGATGAGCCTTAGGCAGTGACCAAATATTTTTTCAAAAATTTCTTAAAAAACTCTAAAGTTTTTCCCATACCCTCCGATATAATTACTGAAGGAACGACCGGGTAGGCAAACCAAAAACCCGCGAAATGTAAGGAAACATGGGAAACTAACAACATTTTAATAAAGACCCTGAGCGTATTTTTACCATGAAATTTCCTAAAATTTTCGGGGGAAATATTTTGGGAAAAGAACTAAAGTAATGGAAACTTCTACCGATAAATGTAGTAGAAATGTAAAAAATACTCCAGGGAAGGAGGAAAAGATATGCGAATAGAAGCATACAGTCAGGTTCAGCAGATTTACTCAAACAGCAAAGTAGGTAAACCACAGGCAGCTAAGAAGACCAATGATATCAGAGATACTGTATCATTTTCTTCGATTGGAAAAGATATCCAGGTTGCAAAACAGGCTGTAAGCGCTGCCCCCGATATCAGGGAAGATAAGGTTGCATCGCTCAAAGCTGCTATTAAAAATGGTACTTATGATGTGAGTGGAGAGGCTTTTGCTGATAAGTTACTGGCAAAGTTCGAAGAGCTGGCATAACAGCCCACGCATCAATTTCATATCAGGAGGATGATTCCAGTGGCAAGCCTTATGGAGAATCTTGTTGATGTCCTCGATAAAGAGGGATCAGCATACGAAAAATTACTGGGATTATCTAGCCAAAAGACCACAGTCATTATCAAAGGTGATCTGGAGGCACTTGCAGAAATCACGGATGAGGAGCAGTACATAATAGGAAGTATCCAGGGCCTCGAAAAACAGAGAGTAGAAGCCATGACGGATATAGCAAATGTACTTAACATGGATGTTAATTCATTGAAACTGACCGATCTGATCCAGGTACTTGAGAAAAGACCTACGGAACAGAAGAATCTGGCAATGCAACGCGACAGACTCGCTCAGGTTGCAGATCATGTCAGACGTGTAAACGGACAGAACCAGGAACTGCTCAAAAGTTCCCTCGAAATGGTTCAGTTCGAAATGAACATCATTCAGGCGGCGAAACAGGCTCCACAGACGGCGAATTACTCAAGAGCTGCAGACACTACAGGCGAATGTTTAGGTTACACATCGGGCGGGTTTGATGCAAAGCAGTAACGTCTCACTTGGTAGGAGGTGAGACGGATGCATGTAGATAATCCACCCGGGTGAATACCGTTTTTCGCGGTAGTGTCTTAAATTTTGCCTAAAATAGGGCACGGAGGTTATACATTATGTCTCTCATGGCCAACTTGTATGTAGGTACATCGGGACTCCAAACTTCACAGAATGCGCTCAACACCACAGCGCATAACATGTCGAACGTGGATACTGAAGGGTACACCAGACAGCAGGTTTCTCAGGGAACAAGAGCATATCAGACGCTCGAGAGAAAATACGAGCAGATTTCCTGGAAACAGATTGGTACCGGCGTAAATTACAATAATTGTAAACAGGTAAGAAGCGACTTTCTTGATCTTTCATTCAGAAGAGAGACAGGAAGGGCGGCTTTTTATGATGTTTCCCTAAAGGCCCTTGAAGAGATAGAAGACCAGCTTCAGGAGATGAACGGATCGGAATTTGCAGACTCTTTAAACAACCTCTGGGTTTCTGTTCAGGAGATGGCAAAAGACCCTTGCTCAGCCGTTACGCAGTCCTCTTTCATAACAAGAGCTAATGAGTTTTTAACAAGAGCAAAAAGCGTATACGACGGACTTGTTTCATATCAGGAAAACCTGGATTCCACAGTAAAGGGAATGTGCGACACCATCAACAAGTACGGCGACAGGATCAGAGAACTTAACGAAGAGATCGTTTATATAGAGTCAGGTAAGCAGGAGAGTGCCAACGACCTTAGAGATGAGAGAAACCGTCTTTTGGATAAGCTCTCCGAGTACGGAAAGCTTGATTATAATGAAGACGTTTTCGGGAATGTGACAGTTCTTTTCGAAGGATCCACATTTGTAACCAGCGATCACGTAAATCACCTGGCAATTGACACAACCTTAGAGAGCAGCGTCGGATATGCAACTCCATACTGGGAATACGCAGCCAAGACCGTTGATAACAAGGACGGCTCCAAGACAGTAGTTTCCATCGAAGGAGCACATGTTTACGACCTGACACAGAACATTTCAACCGTAACAAATACAGATATAGGTAAGCTCAGATCAATCCTTCTTGCAAGGGGCGATCACAACGCAACCTACCATGACATCCAGGAAGATCAGGAGTTCTACAACAGCAACATTTCACAGTCAGTCATCATGAACGTTCAGGCTGAGTTCGACCAGATGGTGCATCACATCATGACTTCCATCAACGACATCATGGAGCAGGCCGAGAGTAATCCCGCATTCCTCGACAAATCCATGGGCGATGCCAAGGACTTCACACTTTTCATCTGTGCAAATGAAGAGGACAAGCTCACCTACGACATCAACAAGAACATGCCGGCAGGAACGGTTCTTACAGGCTTTACAATCAAGAACTCGCAGATCAATCCAAAGCTCATACAGGAGCCCACTCTTTTCACCTTCAGAACCATAGATGGAAACGAGGACAACACTACAACTACTCTGTTAAAAGAGGCTTTCACCAAGGAACAGTACACACTGAATCCGAACGTGACCACCAGAAACAGCTTCGTTACTTACTACAACAGCCTTGTATCACAGGTGGCAAACTCAGGTGATGTCTACAACAGCATCAAGGAAGCCCAGGAGCAGACAGTTTCCTCAGTTGAAGCAGCAAGAGAGCAGATCCTTGGAGTATCGAGCGACGAGGAGATGGAATTCATGATCATGTTCCAGAACGCATACAACGCATCAAGCCGATATATCAACGTAGTAAGCGAGATGCTTGAACACCTGGTAACTACACTTGGAGCGTAAAAGAGCTAACTGACATCCCCAACTTTTTTCGAAGGAGATAGGCTATGACATCTCAATTCTTTGGACTTAACATTGCAGCTTCAGGCCTTAGAGCAGCCAATGCAGCGTTAAACACCACAGCAAACAACATATCAAATGCCAATACAGACGGCTATAGCAGGCAGAAAGTCTCACAGGAAGCAACTGATGCTCTGAGAGTTTTTGCTACATATGGATGCGCAGGTGCCGGAGTTGACACGATCGCCATCGAGAGAGTCAGGGACAGCTTCTACGACAATAAGTTCAGACAGAACGAGACACTTCTTGGTAACGTTCAGCAAAAGAACTACTACAACGGCCTTATTGAGCAGTACTTAAACGACGATGGCTCCACCGGCTTCTCAACTCTTTTCAATAAGATGGAAGCAGCGCTTGAGTCAGTAAGAACAGCAGCAGGAACCACCGAGACCAAGTCAGCTTATGTGTCAAGTTTAAAGAGTATCACCGAGTACTTTAACAACGTTTATACCAGCCTTCAGAACGAGCAGGCCGACGTCAATGCAGAGATCAAGCTCTGCGCCGACAGAGTAAGTGCCATTGCTCAGGAGGTTGCTTCCATAAATAAGCAGATCAACATCATCGAGATGACCGGCAGCAAGGCAAACGAGCTCAGAGACAAAAGAGATATGCTGGTCGATGACCTTTCCAAGATAATCTCAGTTGAGGTCAAGGAGAGTCCCATCGTTGATGAGTCACAGCCTGACAGAGATACAGGCGCAACAAGATATCAGATTTGGGTTGGCGGATCCTATGAGCTGGTTGATACCTACGAATACAGACAGATGATCTGCGTATCACGCTCTGATGACGGCGCAACAGGCCAGAATGATGTGAAAGGCCTCTTTGACATCAAGTGGGGCACAGCCAATTATAAGGATGGCGACAATGTAAATGAGCTTTCGGATTTTGCGCTGGATTCTCAGCTGATCGGCGGAGAGCTTCAAGGTCTTTTGGCAATGCGAGATGGAAACAATGCGCACTACTTCCATGGTAAGGCTCCTGAGGGCGGCGTTATCCAGAGACCTGACGGAAGCGTACTGGTCAAGGTGAACGTTGACAGCGAATACTTAAAAGACATGAATAAGTGCACAATCCCTGCAGACGGAACCATTAAGATCGGCGCCAAGACCTACAAGTACGACAGTTGGGATTACGACGGAGATTCTACTTATACATTTGAAATAGATTCAACAACACTGAGCAGTATTCCCGATGGCGGCAAGAATGTAAGCATCGGCTACTCCAACAGCTATCAGGGAATTCCTTACTACATGGCTCAGATGAACGAGTGGATCAGACAGTTCTCAAGCGAGGTCAACAATATCATGACCACCGGTTATACATCAGATTCCCTCAACGGCGTGTTTGCCCTTTCAGGATCAATGGACACCGGCACAGGCGCTGAGTACAGCTACGAGCAGCTCACAACTCTGTCTGAGAACAAGGGATATTATAACTTAAGGGGCGGTAACTTCACGGTGAGTTCAGTTCTTTTGGAGAATTCCGACAGACTGGCTACCAAGGCCGACATAACTGAGGGTGAGTCCGAGTTTGGAAACCTCACTAAGTTAAAAGACATGTTCAAGACCGAGAAGGTCTTCAGAGGCGCAACTTCAGGCGAGTTCCTTACAAAGGTCCTTGCGGACATAGCGCTTAACAAGGCGAACTCACAGACTCTTGAAGATACCTACACATCACTGGAAAACACCATCAGCAACCAGAGACTTTCAGATACCGGTGTTGATGAGGATGAGGAAGCTGCAAACCTGGTTAAATTCCAGAATGCTTATACACTTTCTTCCAAGATGATCTCGACTCTGACCGAGATTTATGACAGACTGATTCTCCAGACCGGAGTTTAATGCGAGGAGCTAAATGAGCCTTGGTGGGCTGGGTGAGCCTACCAGGGCTCATTTTTTTTCATCAAATCCTTAAGTAATTGACTTTAACTGTCGATATACGTAGTGAAAATCATATACTCTGCATGGATGCACACTTTTTCAGGACAAGGAATGTCTTATTACCCTGGAGGATTACTATGCGCATCACTAACAAAATCATGCAGAACAATTCCCTTTACAATATAAATAACAACAAGGTGTCTGAGGATCAGCTCAACACCATGATGAGTACGGGAAAGAAGATAACGAGGCCTTCGGACGATCCGGTCATCGCTATTCGCGCACTTCGTCTTAGAAGTAACGTGACACAGCTCTCCCAGTACTATGAGAAGAATGCAAAAGACGCTGAGAGCTGGCTTCAGGTTACTGCAGATGCGCTTTCAACGGTTACAAGCGTTCTGACAGACTGCGTAAAGCAGGCAACCAAGGGCGCCAATAAGGATCTGACTCTGGACGATCTTTCCACAATCGTTACACAGATGGATGCTCTGTCAAAAGAGTACTATGCGACCGGTAACGTTGACTACGCGGGAAGATACGTATTTACAGGCTACAGGACAGATACTCCTCTTACCTTTGATAAGACCACAACTGCAGCCTATACAGATATTAATGATGAGTTCAACGCAGGAAGTATCGGAGATTCTGACAGGATTGTCGGTAAGCACAACCTCAATTCCACAACAATCCTGAATGATGATACTACCGCTACATTAGAGCACGAGATAGTTGAAAGAAATGTCGGAAGACTCAGACTTTCTTACGATAACTTAAACTACGTGGAGGGTGATGGTAAGTCAGCTACCCTTAAGTTCAGGGAGGCACTTCAGCAGCCGGCTACCAGCACAGTTGCCAGCACCATGGACACCATCAGCGTTACCTACAAGACCGAAGAAGGAATCACTCACTACGCATCCATTCCGATCAACAAAGACGGCTCAACTTATGAGATTGAGAGCGACAATATCGTTTATAACGCAAGCCTTAAGAATGACGGAACTTACTATATTGAAGGATACGATCAGGACACCGGAAAGACTTACATGATCAACTTGAAGGCTGACGGAACCTTTAATCCAAGCACTTCAACTGTTGATTCCGCAATCGCTGAGATTCAGTCAAAAGACGTAACGACAATAACCTACACTTCCACAGCAGGAAGAGTAAGCTTAAATGTTCCGCTTCTTCCGGCAATTGACCAGAGCTACACAATCAAGCTCGACGAGAATGGCTACTCCGCTACAGTAAACAGTGACGGAACAATTACTCTTAGAAATGACATCGGCAGAGACAACGGCGACGGAACAACTAGCAATGAGGTTGTTCAGATAACAGCTAACGGAAGCGTATATTCATCCTACCTTGAGACCAGCCTTGAGATCGGTCCTGCCAGCATCATCTATGCAACCAGCACTGAGCAGCAGATTGACGATGCGTATGAGACTCTTTTCACCCAGAAAAAGGGCGCCTACGCTTATCTGAACGCTGCCACCGGTGAGGTTCTTCTGAACGAGGAACTCAGAAATAAGTTTGCGACACTTCCCGATATCATCAATGCCAACAGCATCGATGTTGTCTATGATAAGAAGGAGTGGGAGAACGGAGACATCAGGCCACAGAACCTCTTTGCTTGCACTTATACAGATGAGAACGGAAAATCTATTCTCTATAATAAGGGAACAGCAGGACATGACATTGCTTATGATGTGGGCTTTGCTCAGTCGGTAGTAGTAAATACCACTGCTGATGCGGTGTTTACGACGGATGTTAGAAGAGATGTCAGCGATCTTAAAAATATGCTGAATGAGCTGAAGATGCTTGATACAACTCTGAAAACTCTGAAAGAAAAGCTTTCCGTTACGAGTGATGAGAATAAGAGAGATAAGCTTCAGAATGAGATAAACTCGGCAAGTAAGGCTTACGATTACCTCAGAGAGAATCTTCAGAAGGAATTCGAGCACAAGATCACATCAATGCAGAAGGCTCTCGACACAGCAAACATCGCGGTTACAGATAACGGTACCAGATCAAAGAGACTTGACCTTGTAAGTACGAGACTTATGGATCAGACAACCACTTTTAAGACCCTTCAGTCTGAGAATGAGGACATTGATATCGCCGAGGCAGCAACTAAGCTCACGACTGCACAGGTTACTTATGAAGCGAGCCTTATGGCGACAGGTAAGATAAGCCAGACAAGTCTTATGAATTACATCTAAATTGTTTGAATTAATATGGCAATTGTACGAAATTGCGTATATAATTAATGTGTAGCAAAGTCACTAAAGACTATGGAGGTTACAACATGAAACTCACAACAAGAATTTTCGGCGAAGTAGAGATTGAAGATAGCAAGATTATCAGTTTCCCAAACGGTATAATCGGCTTTCCTGATTTAAAGAAATTCACATTGATGCATGATGAGAGCGACGACAAAGACGGCGCTACAAACACCATCAAATGGCTTCAGTCCATCGAGGAGCCCGGCTTTGCAATGCCTGTAATGGATCCTCTTGTAGTATGCCCGGACTATAGCCCTGAAATCGACAGATCCAAGATCGAGGATGTGGGCGATCTTAATGATGATGATATTCTTGTTCTTGTAACAGTTACTGTTCCTCATGACCTTGCTAAGATGACCGTAAACCTTATGGGACCGTTTGTCATCAACGTTAAGGATATGAAGGGCACACAGGCTATCGTAGAGAACGACAACTATCCTGTTAAGTTCCCCATCTACGATATCCTTAAGAAGAACAAAGAAGCTAATTCATAAACCACGGAGGGAGAAACTATGTTAGCATTATCAAGAAAAAAGAACGAGGCGATCATCATAAATAACAATATCGAGATCACTGTTCTGGACATCAGGGGAGACCAGATCAAGCTCGGCATTTCCGCGCCCAAGGAGATCCCGATCTACAGAAAAGAAGTTTATATCCAGATTCAGAATGAGAACAAGGAAGCTACAGATGTAGCAGGACTTGAGGCTCTGAAGAACCTGCTTTGATTTTTGTGTGATTACAAGCGCTCTGCACAACCTGTGCAGGGCGTTTTTTGGCAGTAAATGTGTATGTGGGAGATGCAATGCGGATACTTTACTACGACTGGGATGAATTTAACGGCGAGGATTGCCGGGATGCCATGAAGAGACTCGGGCATGAAGTGGAGACATTCCGCGATTATGACGATATAGGGAAAAGAGATTACGACTGCGTTTTTAGTTTTGACTATTTCCCTGAAGTGGCAGAAGCCTGTCATGAACATCATAGTATCTATGTGTCATGGGTCTTCGATTGTCCGCATTATCCGCTTTACTCAAATACCATTTCTTATGAAGAAAATCGAATTCATATATTTGACAAAAGACTCTGTGAAGAGCTGAAAACTCTTGGCGCGAAGCATGTTTATCATACGCCTCTCGGGGTGAATGAGGAGAGATTAAGAAGTCTGGAACTTACAACGACGCCTGATTCTTACATGCATGATGTAACTTTCCTTGGAAATCTTTATGATAACGAATTCAATTTCTTTGACCAGGCATCATTTCCGGATGAACTTAAGGGTTATCTGGAAGACGTGATCAAAGCGCAACAACTGGTCTATGGAAAAGACATTATCTCGGACAACAGAGTTATAGACGACTCCCTGATGGAGACACTTAGGAGCTTCATTCAGTTTGAGGATACAGGCAAATATAGCGTTGATTATGACCGCGTGATCCTTGATATCATCAGGAAAAAAGTAACAGTAACTGAGCGCCGTAAAATACTTGAAGCTCTGGGAGATTGCTTTGACACAACGCTTTATACAACGCCTGATGCCAAGCCTATCCCCGGTGTAAATTGCCTTGGCCTTGCTGACTACAACTCTCAGATGCCTTATATCTTCCATAACAGTAAGATCAATATCAACATGACATTCAGATGCATTCCATCCGGAATTCCACTACGTGTAATGGATGTGTTGGGATCAGGAGGGTTCCTTATTACAACATATCAGGATGAAATAGCAGAATACTTCGAAGAAGATAAAGACCTTGTTATTGTCCGTTCGCCGGAAGAATTCATCGAGAAGACTGCTTTTTACCTTGAACATGATGATGAGAGAAAAGAGATTGCTCGTAGCGGACAGGAAAAAGTATTCGAAAAGTTTGCCTATACGAAGTTACTTCCGGAAGTTTTAGCCCTGTAATTCTAAAATTTTTATTAATTCTTCATTTTTAACACCTGAAAACATAAAGTTATAATCTTCATTACCGATATAAAGGATAAGAAATCGTGTACAAACCTTTCGTTTTTGTGCATA
>JAEEGH010028726.1_pt1 | contig 10923 bp, 5 predicted proteins | sample 9134181 | NCBI WGS metagenome assembly JAEEGH01 (sample SAMN16246544, study PRJNA631951) | gut metagenome | biome: gut microbiome; feature: rumen; material: DP-attached | host: Bos | place: Iran: Karaj | collected 2018-10
AGTCGACGGTGAGTACTTCGTCGTAGGTGAGGCCGTAGAGGTGATAGACGCGGATGTCGATTTCGCGGTCGGTAACAGCGATTTGGTCGGTGAGTTGGTGGCAAGCGTCGGCATACTGGCGGAAGTAGTCTTCCCACTCGTCCTGCTGCTGGAGGGTGAGTTTGATTTTCTGCTTCTTAAGCTCTGCCACAAAGGCGGCGAAGTCCATCTGGTCGAATGTCTGTAGGGCTGTCGTAATCTTCACACCCTCCATATTCTCGCTTAAACGACGGAGGAAACGGCTGCGCTTCTCCTGCAGCTGTGAGTTGAGGGAGAGCATCGTATCTGCAAGGTCGATAAAGGGCTGCTGGTTTTGTGGCAAAACAATTGGGATTGAGGATATATTACTAGAATTAAACCGATAATACCCTCCCAACTTCTTTGGACATACACAAGTCAAATAATATGTTGAAAGTCTAGAATTTAGTAAGCACAGCAATATCTTTTCGATGTTATCAGAATCAGGCAATACTATTGCCGGGACATTCGCACCGTTAAAGATAGAGCGATTATCCAACAAACCTGCTTGCAATTCTGTCCCAATCCCCTTTAACAGAATCTTTTTTGGATTAATGTAGGAGAATTTTCCTGCACGTAGATGTCTAAACCAATTGGATTCTGTTGCATATAGTTTTCTACTATCCTGACGTTTCATCAAATCCTCTTTCATTGGGAGCAGATAATTATACGTATTAGGATAATTCTGCTTAAAGAATTCTTCTGTGAACAGCTCACCAGATTGATGATAAGGATAAATAACTACAGATTTAGGCACTACCATACAATAAGAACTGACCTCTTCTCCTCTATAAGCATAGGGGTATATTATATCTTTCTCTAACCCTAGCAACTCTGCATCAGTCTTTTTTATAACAAATGCCTCATCCTTACCAGTTAAATCTCCAATAAATGATGGTGCAATATCCCTCAAAGGCTTAAAACCCACTCCTTTTTTGGCAAGACTATGCTCAAGATCAAAGTCCGAAAACTGCCACGCTTTTGAGGAAAACAATCCGCATTCATAATCTTTAAACTGACAAATACGAAGCTTCTCTATTGACAAATCATCTTTGGAGTTAACCCGTGCATAACTAATATTATTACCATGAGTTTTTGAAAGGCTGAAGATTGCTGGATAAGTATCGGCATCTTCAAAAACAGGTAATGATCCAAAATCAAGAATCTTATTCAATTTTCCATCAGACAGGAATTGTCGTATATTCTTCCCATAGTCTGTTTGCATCCATTGCGATGTTGAAATAAACGCTAGTATTCCTTTGTCGTTTAAAAGACTATATCCTCGTTCAAAAAAGAGAATGGAAATATCAAGTTTTCCTGAAGGAGCCTTATATGAATTGAAATAATGGTCGACCTCTGATTGCTTGAGATTCTGTACTCTAACATACGGCGGATTACCTATCACCACATCGAAGCCGCCTTTCTCGAAGACTTGCGGGAATTCCTTCTGCCAGTCGAAGGCTTTGTCTCCAGCGACGGTGGGGTCGCTGATAAGGGAGTTGCCGCACTTGATGTTCTTGTTAAGCGTGTTGAGTTTGCGGCGAGGTTTGGCTGTACGCAACCATAGTGCTAATTGGGCAATCTCCACACTTTCTTCGTTGATATCTACGCCAAAGAGGTTGTTCTCCAGAATGCTGTTTTCAATTCCTTGGAAGACAATGCTGGCGCCGGTCAGCTTGGCTTCCATTTCGTCGATAAGCGAATGCTCAGCCATAAGGAACTGTAATGCTGCATTGAGGAAGGCGCCACTTCCGCAAGCCGGGTCAAGAATGGTGAGTTGCAGAAGCCATTCGCGATATTGGTTCAGTTTTTCAAGCAGCTTCAGCTTGGTTTGTTTCTGTCGGTTCTTATCAGCAAAATACTCTTCCTCGACAATGCCCAACTCGCTTTTCTTCTCAGTACAGAGGCGGCCGACGGTGTTTTCTACAATATATTTGGTGATATATTGCGGGGTGTAGAACACGCCGTCCTGCTTACGCTTGGAGGTTTTCGGGGTCTCGCCGCTACTGATTTGCTGGCCGACCTCTTCGATTTCCGACAGCGAGTTCTCAAAGATATGGCCAAGGATATTAACATCCACCTCGCTCTCGAAATCGTAGGTTGAGAGCCGGCGAGTATGCTCTACCAAAGGTTCGTCGCTGATGACAATATTGTCCAACACTTCGTCGGGCTTGAAGAGACCTCCATTATAAGCGAAGATGTCGTATGTCTTGCCGTGGAAACCGGTGTTCATTTTGCCAAAGTACTTCTTTATTTGGTCATATAATGGAGCATAATCATCATTTTCTGCCTTTTGCTCCCACCAATTGATAATCGTCATTATCGAATTTGGCGGCAACAAGCCTCCGTCTTCAGCAAAGAATATGAAGAGAAGCCGGTCGAGTAGTTTCTGTGTCTTCTTGAAAAGCAAAAGCTGCCACGCTTTTTCGTCTTCTGCCCAAATGTTGTCTTCTTGGTAGGGATTGCAGGCAATGATGTCGGCGAAGAGGACGCGCTTGAACTGCGAGTAGTCTTTATATAATGCTTTGGTGATTTGGTCTTCGTTGGATACCGACTCCTGTTTCATAGTGCAAGCCACTCCTCGTTCAACCTGCGACCAGGCAAGGCAGAGATACAACTCGCTGAACTCTTGTTCTGAAAGGCGGAAGAGATTCCATTCACGATACTCAACAGCATTATCGATATAAAGGCGCAACTTTTCGAAGTTGGAGATAATGACCAGTCGTGCGTCAGGGTGCTGACTCTTGTAATTGAAAGCTTGCGCTTCGACTTTCGAGAGGTCGGTGGTCTTGTGGTCTTTCAGTTCGATGACGCCTATAACCTTACCGTCCTTAAGGATGGCGCCGTCGGCTTTCTTGGAGTCTGTCTCGTTTTTCTGTTCGGTGATGAGGTTGTATTCTGGCGAAGGGTTGAGGGTATATCCAAGCACCTTTACGAAAAGTTCTCGAAGGAATCCCTCTTGGAACTGCTCCTCTTTTGAGGCCAAAATGTTCTGCTGCACCTCGGGGTTGAGAAAATAGCTTTTAAATTGCATCCACGCGCGCTCCACGTTCTCAGACATCAGCATCGCGAGGTGTTTTTTCAGTATATTCTTCTGGAATAGCATACTTACTACTTTATTTCAAATTGCAAAGATACATCTTTTTTTTGAATAATTGCCTTATAGGGTAGTATTAAAACAAAAATGTACCCTTGACAATTGTTGCGACAGTGTCGCAACAATTGGAAGTCATCTGTAACTGTGTCACCATCGGTGTGACTTTTTTACAACTTTTGAAACATCAAACCGCATTGTTTTGCAAAATATATTTCTTGTATTTTTCGGCCAACTATGGAAATGAAAATCGGCCAACTATGGAAATGAAAATCGGCCAACTATGGAAATATTTTTCTATAAAGAACTATTTATATGAATTTTTTTTTGTATTTTTGCAACGCAAAAAAAGATGAATATGAAGAAATATAAACAACGAATAGCTGATAATATTCTAAAAAGAAAGTTAGAAGGGATGGGAGCTGTGCTTATAGAAGGTCCCAAATGGTGTGGAAAGACGACAACAGCAGAACAACAAGCTAAAAGCGTGGTGTATATGGATGACCCAGAGGAGGGAACTAACTGGCATCAGCTGGCTGCATTAAATCCAAAAGGGGTTTTAGTCGGAGAAACACCCAGACTTATAGATGAATGGCAAACAGCTCCTGTTTTATGGGATGCTGTGAGATATGAGGTTGACCATAGAGATGACGACGGTCAGTTTATTTTAACAGGATCAGCAGTTCCTGTGGATGATGAGGAAATGAAACACACTGGTACTGGACGTGTGTCGTGGCTGATAATGAGAACAATGAGCTTGTGGGAGTCTGGCGAATCAAACGGGAGAGTAAGTCTAAAGGAGTTATTCAACGCCCCTATGCAATTTTTAGAAGAAAACTCTCTTAAACTTGAGGATATTGCATATCTTACTTGTCGCGGAGGCTGGCCAAGAGCAACACTTCAAAGAAAAGAAATCGCCTTAGGCAGAGCGTTTGATTATTACGATGCAATCGTTAAAAGAGACATCTCACGTGTAGACGGAACAAAGAGAGATAGTGAACGTACGCGACGTATTATGCAATCATACGCCCGAAACCAAGGATCACAAACACCAATAACTTCCATTGCTTCAGACGTGCGAACAAATGATGTAGACAATGTGGATGACAAGACAATATATTCATATATCGCGGCTTTGAAAAAGATATTTGTGATTGAAGATATGGCTGCGTGGAATCCTAACTTACGTTCAAAAACAGCAATTCGCACTTCGGATTGCCGTTACTTTACAGACCCTTCTATTGCAACAGCAGCACTCGGTCTTGGACCTAATGATCTGATGAACGATCTGAACACTTTCGGATTACTTTTTGAAACTCTCTGTGTGCGTGATTTGAGAGTATATGCAGATGCTCTTGATGGACAAGTGTATCACTACAGAGACAAAAACGGACTTGAATGCGACACGGTTATACATCTGCGAAATGGATCGTACGGATTAATCGAAATAAAACTTGGAGGAGAAAAATTGATTAACGAAGGCGCAGGTGCACTAAACGAACTAACCAATAAGATAGACACTTCAAAAATGAAATCACCTTCATTCAGAATGATACTTACTGCTGTAGGCAAATACGCATACCGACGTGAGGATGGAATTTATGTTGTACCTATTGGTTGCTTGAAAGATTAATTATTTATTTTACATTCCCCACATCAACTTGTCGCGGATGGCGGAGAAGAAGTTCTGCTGGCCGATACGGACAAGGCTGACCTGATAGGGGGCTTTGCGTATCTCGACAGCGTCGGTGCCAGACAATTGCGTGACGTAGGAGTCGACGCCAAGGGTGCAGACAATGTCCGACTCTTCGTTGTGAAGGCGCAAGGCGACATTGTCGGAGAGTACCACGGGACGCAACGTGAGGGTGTGGGCGGCAATCGGGGTGATAACTATGGAGCCTGAGCCAGGTGCAAGGATGGGGCCGCCGCAGGATAGGGAGTAGGCCGTGGAGCCCGTCGGGGTGGCTACAATAAGGCCATCGGCTGCGTATGTGGCAACCATATAGCCGTCGACTTCTACCTGTGTGTGCAGCAGGGGACTCTGATCGAGGCGATGGAGGTAAACCTCGTTGAGGGCGTAAAGTGTGGAGCCGGATGTCTTTACCTCAAGCATTGTTCGCTGCTCGATGCTGTAACTGCCTGTGGTCAGGCATTCAGCCAGTTTTTCTATATCGTCGCGGCCGGCAGTAGTAAGGAAGCCCAGGTGCCCGAAATTTATGCCAACTATGGGTACGCCGCTGCCGCCAGTTTGGTGTACGGCACTGAGCAGGGTGCCGTCGCCTCCAATGGATATGATAATATCAATGGGGATGTCCGGTGTCCATTTATCGATGACTTCGACACCTCTTCGGTGCAAGGCTTCGACAAGGGCAAGCTTGCCTTCTAAATGCTCACTGGTATGGTTTTTAATGTGTATGGCGGCTCTCATAAGGGATGATGTTGTTAATATATGATTAGAATTGTACCTGTTTTCTGCTGTCTGCTACCGTCGCTCTGTAGGTAGTTGATAATGTAGGTGTAGGCTCCTTCGGGCACGTGGTGGCCATTATAGGTGCCGTTCCAACTTTGGCCAGGGGTGGTCGACGAGAAGATGCATAATCCCATCCTGTTGTAGATGGAAAAGCTGTATTGGTCGGGGTTGATGTATACCGACACAGGGCAGACGGCGTTGTTGCTGTTTTCGAGCGGTGTGATGGCGTTAGGCATCCAAATGTCGGTGTGAGGGTTGTAGACGGCCACGGTGCTTTGCAGGCTGTCGGAATGGCCGTATTGCGAGTCAGGGCCTTCGAAGGCGGCCACTTTGTAGCGGCAAAGGCCTCCTGCCCCGTCAGAGACATTAGGCATCCAATTGTTGGTGGTGGTGCCTTCAAGCTGCCATAGATTGCTTTCGCCCCGACAAGTAAGGACACCGTAGGTGGTGGTGCCTTGCCATCCTTCGTAGGCGTTCCATTGAAGGTTTGTGGAGTTGCCTTCGGTTACAAGCTCGACAAGGATGGTGCTGCCTTTCTGACTGCGCATCTCGTTGCGACCGCAGCCGTCTGTAATGCCGAAGAAATAGGTGTGCTTCTCGTCGAGATTTACGCCTCTGTCGGTCCATACAAGCCCGCCTGTGGCAGATGCCGTGCAATAACCTGCAACATTTGCCGCACCGCCACCGACGCTGCGATAGACGGTGTATTGGTGGCCGGCCCAACTGGTGTCGGTCTGACCAACAACTGTAACGTTCTTGCCGTCATCAGACACCGAGACCTTGCGAAGATATAGTATTGACGGTCGCTGGCTCGTTGCAAGAACCTCCTGCTTTATGTTCGACAAAGCCTCGAGAGTGCCGTCGGCAGAGACAGCCTTGACGTAGGCTTTTACTTGTTGGCATTCCTCTGTTATAGTGAAATCGATGCTTGTATCGCTGATATTGTTTTGCTGTCCTGCCAAGACAAAAGCTGCATCGTCCTGGCTCACCCACAACTCGTAGCGTCCAAGTCCTGACGGCATATTGTTGTATGTGTTCCAACGGGCTGTCAACGTGCGGCTACAGGGTTCGCTTTCAAGGTGCAAGACCATATTGTTGCATTGATCGGTCAGTGCCGAGGCCTTGCGGCAAGAGTCGAAGGCATTAATGCGGAACTCTCGGACTTGTGTGCAACTGTCCTGCGTATAGATATATGTGGTGTTTGTACGGCCATAAACGGTATCGAAGACTAAACTCGGGGTGCCCTCCAAGACAAGATAGCCCATTATGTCGGTGTCCTGGCTTGCTATCCACTCCAGCTTAATGTGCTGAAGGGCTTGATCGACAGTGACAACGCCCCATTGGGCCGGAGCAGTGGGCTCGTTGTCTGAGATATTTATCGCGGCAGAGCCTTCGTCGCCGCCACGACGCACAACATAATACACCGTGTCGTTGCACACGCTGCGGTTGTGGCGGTCGGTCCACGTATTGCTTGACGTCGAGCCTATAAGCGACAGTTGGCTCTCGTCGGGGTAGCGGCGGTAAATATCAGTAGTGCCTGTGCCGGCATCCCAGTCGAGCTGGACGGTGCGTCCGGCTATCTGGTGGACCTGCAAGGATATCGGCTCGGCAATAGCTACTCGGCAAAAAATCAGCATCGCCAGAAGGCACAACGGCAAAAGCATCTTGATATGGCCACTCTGTCTCATTGGTTACTGATTGACAAAAGTTTTTGTTCTCATATCGTACACCTTGTCGCAATTGGCTATTGTCGAGGCTCGGTGGGCAATAACCAAAAGCGTACGCCCCTCCATCATCGTGTGTAATGCTTCGGTAAAGCGCTGTTCTGTAGCTGCATCGAGGGCGGCTGTCGCCTCGTCCATAATAACGACACTGGGGTTGCCCACCAATGCACGGGCGATATTGACTCGTTGGCGTTCGCCACCGCTAAGGAGCGAGCCGCCGTCGCCAATATAAGTGTGTAGCCCGTCTTTGTGCATCTGCAGCACGGGTTCGAGCTGAGCCATTTGCACAGCCTTGTCTATGTCGTCGCGTGTGACCCATTGCCGCCCGAAGCGTATATTGGCTTCTATGGTGTCGTTGAACAGCATTGGTTCTTGCGGGATATAGGCGATTCTGCCTGCCCGGGCGCCAGCGGCCATCGGTGTACCGTTGACAAGGATTTCGCCCTGCTGTGGTTCCAATAGGCCTGCTATCATTCTTCCAAAGGTTGTTTTGCCACTACCGCTCTCGCCAATAATAGCGGTATGCTTATGCATCGGCACAATGAGGCTCAAACCTTCAAACACCGGCTTGTCGCCATAAGCGAACGAGGTGTTGCGCAATTCGATAGATGTGACTGGTTCGGGGCGGCTGTCTTCCTCAGACAAAGCACTTGCAGCAGAATCCATTATCTCGTCCAGGCGTTCTTCCACTCCCCTACCCTTTTTGAACTGCGCAATGGCATTGCTGAAGTCCTTTATAGGTGTAAGCAGAAGCACATAAATCATTATGTATGAGACAAACAAAGCTGGCGACAGGCTTGCTGCATCGCCCATAACACGATAGGCGCCTATAATCAATATGGCGGCGACTATAGCATTGCCTACAAAGTCGCTCAGCGGCGAGGCGGCATAGATGCGGCGGTAAAGCGAGATGCGACGAGCGGTGAACAGGCGGTTCTGGCTTTGTTGACGCAGATTTACATATTCTATTGCCGTAGCAGCCTTGATTTCCTTGAGTGAGTCGAGTGTTTCCTGCGTGGTCGTCATAAGTTCTCCGTTCAAAGCCTGTAGCTTTCTGCTCTCGCGCTTCAGGCGACGACTGGCCGAGAGCAACAATGTGCCTATAGCCATAACCGCAACAACGAGCAGCGTCAGTCGCCAGTCAAGGTAAACAAGCATAGTGACATAGATAATCATTGTCAGGGCGGCAGAGACGATTAGTTGGATGCTGTCGAGCACGTTGGCCTCGTATTCGGCCACATCGTTGCTCATACGCGAAAGCCATTGTCCTTGGGCCTGCGACGACCAGCGGGCAAAATTCTGGTTCAGTACAGCCCTATGCATACGGTTGCGTATGTCGAAGAGTATGCCGGTTTTGATGCGTGCAAATACAACGGCAGAAATGTATGAGAACAGGTTTTTAAGCCCATACAGCAACAGGAGCAGCAATGCGTAGAGCAGCAGCGCCTTTTGCGTACCCTGAGCCGCAAGGAACAGATACACGCGCCCCAATACAAGCATAACGGGGTTGCCCGAGCCAGCTGTCTTGAGGCTTGTGCCGCCTCCAGCGTCGGAAGGGAATATCAACTGCAGGAAATCAGTTACGCTCAACGCCGTAGCCATAGTCAGCACCGCAGCCATTGCTGCCGCGATGACAAAGGCAGACATCAGGATTTTTCTGCCTTTCAGTTCTATGGCTGTTATCCTTCTCAATATTGGTTTTCAACTTTTCAGCGACTTTACCATTCCTGGGCATAGCCGAGGTAATTGTGCGGAGTGATGCTACGAAGACGTTCTTTGACCTCTTGGGCCACATCAAGCTGGTCGATAAATGCCGACATTGTCTCTGCCGTCACTTTTTCGTTGGTACGCGTCAGCTGTTTCAACGCCTCGTAGGGGTTGGGATAGTTCACGCTACGCAACACCGTCTGTATAGCCTCGGCCGTAACAGCCCAGTTCTCTTCAAGGTCTTCGTGTAGTTTGGCCTCGTTGAGTAGCAGTTTGCCCAAGCCTTTCATCAGCGACTGGGTGGCGACCAGCGTATGCGCCAACGGCATACCCAGGTTGCGGATTACCGTCGAGTCGGTAAGGTCGCGCTGCATACGCGAGATAGGCAGTTTCATTGAGAAATGGGTCAACAGCGCATCAGCTATGCCAAGATTGCCTTCTGCATTCTCAAAATCGATGGGGTTGACCTTGTGTGGCATTGCCGAGCTGCCTACCTCGCCAGCCTTGATACGCTGACGGAAGTAGTTCATCGAGATATAGGTCCATATATCACGGCAAAGGTCTATCAATATAGTGTTCATACGCCGTAAGGCGTCAAGATAGGCTGCAAGGTAGTCGTAGTTCTCAATCTGTGTGGTCAGTTGCTGACGCTCCAAGCCAAGATGGTTGGTCACAAAATCATTGCCAAAAGCACGCCAATCTACTTCGGGGAAGGCGGCAAGGTGGGCATTGAAGTTGCCTGTTGCACCACCGAACTTGGCAGTGAAGGGGATACGCTCGAGTTCCTCAAGTTGGCGTCGCATACGGTAAGCAAAGACGCCCCATTCCTTGCCCAACGTGGTGGGCGAGGCGGGCTGGCCATGGGTATGTGCTAGCATTGGGATATCCTTCCACTCCTCGGCTTTCTGTTGGAGAATATCGAGGATATTACGATAAGCGGGAAGCAGGACCTCTATGGCACAGTCTTTCATCGAAAGGGGTACCGAGGTATTGTTGATATCCTGCGAGGTGAGGCCAAAATGGATAAACTCCTTCAATTCCGAGAGGCCCATCTGGTCAAACTTACCTTTCAAGAAATACTCCACGGCTTTGACGTCGTGGTTGGTGGTCTTCTCGATATCCTTTATGGCCTGAGCATCATCATCAGTAAAGTTACGATAGATTTCACGCAACGACTCTGCCTTATCGGCTACCACAGCTAATTGGGGGCGCAACGCCTTGAGACGTTCACTGAGGGCTATGAAATACTCCACCTCAACACGGACACGATACTTTATCAAAGCTCCCTCGGAGAAGTATTTTGCCAAAGATTCGCACTTGCTGCGATAGCGCCCGTCAATGGGCGACACTGCATTCAGACTGTTCATAGTGTATTGTTCAAGAATTGATATTTATTCAGCACTTTCTCTATTTTACGGTCGTTGCTGAGTTCAATTAAAGCCTGGGAGTACATGATGTTATGGGTATCTGTACCCATAAACTCAACCCATCCGGATTCGAGCATATCGTAAGCTTTCCTTTTTGCCTCCTCACCATAGAATCCGCCAAGCGAAAGAACGTTTATCTGGAAATAAACGCCTTGATTCTTGAGCTGTTCCATACGACTTCCTTCGACATTTAGGTACGGGTAGCGCTCGGGGTGGGCCAGGATTACCTCATATCCTTTCATCTGCATGTCGAATATCATCTCGTCGCAACCCATCATTTGCTGATGGAGCGAGAATTCAACCAAAACGTATTTACCACCAACCTGAAGGAAACGAGGATTATCAAGACGCTTGGCAAAACCACTGTCAATCCGGTATTCTCCACCAACACCAATCATCTCAATCTCAACTCCAGCCTCACGGGCATGGTTCTTCAACTCCTCA
>JAEEGH010028727.1_pt1 | contig 10923 bp, 9 predicted proteins | sample 9134181 | NCBI WGS metagenome assembly JAEEGH01 (sample SAMN16246544, study PRJNA631951) | gut metagenome | biome: gut microbiome; feature: rumen; material: DP-attached | host: Bos | place: Iran: Karaj | collected 2018-10
AGGTGAGCTGCGTGACCGCGATCAGCAGTGGCCTCGTGCCGTCCGCCCGGGTGAGGCCTTCCAGCGCCGCCGCCATCATGGCCTTCGTGCCCGCCGCGTGCACGTTGATGATGTCCACGCCCAGGCCCGTCAGCACCGCCATGGCGCTTTTGACCGTGTTGGGGATGTCGTGCAGCTTCAGGTCGAGGAAGATCCTGTGGCCTCTGGCCTTGATCTCCCGCACGATATCCGGGCCTTCCGCGTAGAACAGCTCCATACCGATCTTCACGAAGGGCTTTTGCCCGGTAAACTTGTCTAAAAACTCCAGCGTCTGCGCTTTGCCCGCAAAGTCGCAGGCGACGATCACGTCTTTACCCATATTCTATCCTTTCAGTTCTTTCAAAGTCCCGATCCCATATTTGTCCATCGCCGCCGGCAGGGCTTCGATGATCTTTTTACAGGCGAAGGGATCGACGAGGTTGGCCGCGCCGACTTCTACCGCCGCCGCGCCGGCCATCATCATCTCCAGCACGTCCTCCGCCGAGGAAACGCCGCCCATGCCCACGACCGGCACCGAGACCGCCTTCGCGACCTGGTACACCATGCGCAGCGCCACCGGGAACACCGCGGGACCGGACAGGCCGCCCGTCGTGTTCGCCAGGATGGGTTTGCGGGTCTTCAGGTCGATGCGCATGCCCAGCAGCGTGTTGATGAGGGAGATCCCGTCTGCACCTGCGTCTTCGCAGGCTTTCGCGATCTCCGTGATATCCGTCACGTTGGGGGACAGCTTTACGATGACGGGCTTCGTCGTGACCGCCTTGACTGCCCGGGTCACTGCCGCGGCTGCCTCCGGATCCGTCCCGAAGCTCATGCCGCCGCCATGCACGTTGGGGCAGGAGATATTGACCTCCAGCCACCCGACCTGGGGCTGTTTGTCCAGTTTTTCGCAGGTGTAGACGTAGTCGTCGACAGAAAAGCCGGAGACGTTTGCCATGACCGGTTTATGGAAGATCTTCGCCAGGTTCGGCAATTCCTCCGAGATGACCTTCTCCACGCCCGGATTCTGCAGGCCCACCGCGTTCAGCATGCCGCAGGGCGCCTCCGCGATGCGGGGTGTGGAGTTGCCCAGACGGGGATCCTTCGTCGTGCCCTTGAAGGAAAACGTGCCCAGAATGTCGATATCATAGAGTTCCGCGAATTCCCTGCCGTAACCGAACGTGCCGGACGCAGGGATGACGGGATTGTCGAGCTCTATGCCGCAGAGGTCGACCGCCAGTCTGTTTTCTACGCTTGCCATACGATCTCCTCTCTGTCCAGCACGGGACCGTCCTTGCAGATGCGCTTGTACCCGCCCTTGACCGGAACGGTGCAGCCCATGCAGGCGCCGAAGCCGCAGCCCATGCGTTCTTCGAAGGACAGTTGCCCGGGGACGCCTGCCGGGATGGTTTTATCGAGCGCTTTCAGCATGGGCAGGGGGCCGCAGGTGTAAAAACAGTCATAGGTTCCGGGATCGGGCAGGGCGTCCGTCACAAAGCCTTTGACGCCGGCAGAACCGTCCGCGCTCGCAATGCGCACACCGCAGCCCAGCGCCTGGAATTCTTCCACGCAGAACAGGTCCGCCTTCGCGTTGAACCCAAGGACGACCTGTACCGGCTTTCCTGCCGCGATCAGCTTCTTCGCCAGCAGGTACAGCGGGGGAATACCCACGCCGCCGCCGACCAGCAGCGGACGTGTTGTCGTTGGGGACGGTTCCCGGCGACAACTATCAAACCCGTTGCCCAGACCCGCGATCACGTCGAGCTGCTTGCCCGGTTCATAGCGGGTCATGTCTTCTGTGCCGTGCCCGAGCACTTTATAGATGATCGCGATCGATCCTTCGTCCGCGTCGTGCACGGAGATCGGCCGCCTCAGAAAGCGTCCGTCCAGCTTGAGATCGACGAACTGGCCCGGCGCGGTCACGGCTGTTCCGTCGCCTTCCAGCACCATCTTCCAGATGCCGTCCGCGATCCGCGTATTCTCTTTAATTATATAAAAACCTTGTTTCATCCTAAATCTTACTCATTACTTGTTGCTGCATATCTCCAATGAAATTTGCAGCATCTTTTAGGCTGCGCAGGGGTGGGTCCGCAAAGGGGACCATCGGGGATACCGGTTCTTAGCGATTGGCGAGCCGCAAGGCGAAGACAGAGCTTAGAACCGCTGTTGGGGCCACGCTGAGCGGGAGCGTGTCCCCGTGCGGAGCCGCCCTGCGGCAGCCCCCAAAAGCGCGCTATGCGTCGATCGTGGAGATCGTCAGCGTCGTTTCTTCCAGAACGTCCAGCAGCACCTTCACCGTATCCAGCGACGTAAAGATCGTCGCGTTGTTCTCGGTCGCGGCCTGGCGGATCTTGACGCCGTCCGTGTCGCTGCCCGTGGTCAGCGCCGACGTGTTGATGATGTAGGCGATGTGGCCCTGACGGATGGACTCGGGGATCGCGTCGGAACCGTCGGAGATCTTCTTCAGCACGCGGGTGCGGATGCCGTGCTCCTTCAGGAACTTCGCCGTGCCCTCCGTCGCCTCGATATTGAAGCCCAGGTTATAGAACCGGCGGATCAGCGGCAGCGCTTCTTCCTTATCCTTATTCGCGATCGTCGCGAACACCGTGCCGTAGTTCTGCAGATGCATGCCCGCCGCCTGCAGCGCCTTGTACAGCGCGCGGTTCAGGCGGTCGTCGTAACCGATGGCTTCGCCGGTGGACTTCATCTCCGGCGACAGGTAGGCGTCCAGCCCGCGGATCTTGTTGAACGAGAACACGGGCACCTTGACGTAGTGGCGCTTTTTCTCGGGCGGATACAGGTCGAAGATGCCCTGTTCCTTGAGGCTCTTGCCCAGGATCACCTCCGTGGCGATATCCGCCAGCGAATAGCCCGTCGCCTTGGACAGGAACGGCACCGTGCGGCTCGAACGGGGGTTGACCTCGATGATGTACACGTCTTCGTTCTGGTCCACGATGAACTGGATATTGTACAGGCCCACGATGCCGATGGCGGGGCCAAGTTTCTTCGCGTACTGCAGGATCGTGCCCTTTACCTTGTCCGAGATGGAGAAGGAGGGGTAGACCGAGATGGAGTCGCCGGAGTGGATGCCGGTGCGCTCGACCAGTTCCATGATGCCGGGCACGAACACGTCGCGCCCGTCGCAGATCGCGTCGATCTCGACTTCCTTGCCCTGGATGTACTTATCGACCAGGACGGGCTTGTCGGCGTCGATCTCCACGGCGTTCTTCAGGTAGTGGCGCAGCTGGTCTTCGTTCAGCACGATCTCCATGGCGCGGCCGCCCAGCACGAAGCTGGGACGCACGAGCACGGGGTAGCCGATCTCCGCGGCTGCGGCGACGCCTTCTTCGATGTGGGTCACGGCGCGGCCCTTGGGCTGCGGGATGTTCAGGTCGAGCAGCAGTTTTTCGAAGCTGCCTCTGTCCTCCGCCAGGTCGATGGCGGCGCAGTCGGTGCCGATGATCTTAACGCCTCTGTCCATCAGCGGCTGCGCCAGGTTGATGGCGGTCTGGCCGCCCAGCGACGCGATGACCCCTTCGGGCTGTTCGAAATCGATGATGGCCATGACGTCTTCCGGGGTCAGCGGCTCGAAGTACAGTTTATCGGCCGTCGTATAGTCGGTGGAGACGGTCTCCGGATTGTTGTTGATGATGATGGCTTCGTAGCCGGCCCGCTTGATCGTCTGCACCGCGTGGACCGTGGAGTAGTCGAATTCCACGCCCTGGCCGATGCGGATGGGTCCCGCGCCGAGGACGACGATCTTCTTCTTGTCGGTCAGCAGGGACTGGTTCTCGCCGGTGTAGGACGAGTAGAGGTAGGCGATGTACTTGCCGGTGTGCAGCGTGTCGACCATGCGGAACACCGGGACGAGCCCCTCTTCCCTGCGGGTCTTGTAGATCTGCAGTTCGTCGCAGTTCCACAGCTTGGCGATGTATTCGTCGGAGAAGCCCATGAGTTTGGCCGCGGTAAGGGTATCGATGCCGCCGGGCGCGCGCTTCAGCATGCCCTCCATGTCGACGATCTTTTTGAAGCTTTCCAGGAACAGTTCTGTGATCATGGTCAGCTCGTGGATCTCCTGCAGGGAGACGCCGCGGCGGATGAGTTCGAACACCGCGAAGATGCCGTCCGCGCGGAATTCGGAGACGTAGGCCTTCAGTTCGGCGTCGCTATAGCTGTCGAATTTCGGCATCCAGAAATGGCAGACGCCGGTCTCCAGGGAGCGCACGGACTTCAGGCAGCACTCTTCGAGGGTGGAGCCGATGCCCATGACCTCGCCGGTCGCTTTCATCTGCGTGCCCAGCGTGTTGGGCGCGCCGGTGAACTTGTCGAAGGCGAAGCGGGGGAACTTGGCCACGATGTAGTCGAGGCGGGGTTCGATGGCCGCGGTGCCGCCGGCGACGGGAATGTCTTCCAGCGCCATGCCCATGGCGATCTTCGCCGTGACCCGCGCAATGGGGTAGCCGCTGGCTTTGCTGGCGAGGGCGGAGGAACGGGACACTCTGGGGTTGACTTCGATCAGGAAATATTCGGAGGAGTTGGGGTTGAGGGCGAACTGCACGTTGCAGCCGCCTTCGATCTTCAGTTCCTTGATGATCTTGATGGCCGAGTCGTTCAGCATCTTCAGATCGTGGTCGTTTAAGGACAGGATGGGCGCGACGACCATGGAGTCGCCGGTGTGGACGCCGACCGGGTCCACGTTCTCCATGCCGCAGATCGTGATGGCGTGGTCGTTGGAATCGCGCATGACCTCGAATTCGATCTCCTTATAGCCGCGCACGCTCTTTTCGACGAGCACCTGATGCACGGGGGAGAGACGGAAGGCGTTCGTGCCGACTTCGATCAGTTCCGCTTCGTTATAGGCGAAGCCGCCGCCGGTGCCGCCCAGAGTGAAGGCGGGGCGCAGCACGACGGGATAGCCGATGTGCTTGGCCGCTTCGACCGCTTCTTCCAGGGAGTAGGTGATCTCGGAGGGGATGACCGGTTCTCCGATGGACTGGCACATTTCCTTGAACAGCTCTCTGTCTTCCGCCCGCTCGATGGAACTGGCCGGGGTGCCCAGCAGCTGCACGCCGCATTCCTTCAGCACGCCTTTCTTTTCCAGCTGCATCGCCAGGTTGAGGCCGGTCTGGCCGCCGATGCCGGGCACGATGGCGTCGGGACGCTCGTAGCGCAGGATCTTGGCGACGTATTCCAGCGTCAGGGGCTCCATGTAGACCTTGTCCGCGATGGACGTGTCGGTCATGATGGTGGCGGGGTTGGAGTTGCACAGGATCACCTGGTAGCCCTCTTCCTTGAGGGCCAGGCAGGCCTGGGTGCCCGCGTAGTCGAATTCGGCAGCCTGTCCGATGACGATGGGGCCGGAGCCGATGATGAGTACTTTTTTGATGTCTGTTCTTTTAGCCATGTTGTTCCTCCGAATGGTATTCTGGGATCTGCCCTTGGGGTCCTGTCGCCTAACGCATCCTCATCTTCGTCCTACGCTCGTCCGCGACCGCAACTCTTGGGAGTCACGGCGCTCGCTTCGTCCTCGACGAGCCTCTTTAGGCGCCACCCCTGCGGGCAGTTATTCATATTTCCAAACAATATTGTTGTTATATAGAGTTTTGATGCATCTGCCATACACCTTCCAGCCCTCGAAGGGCGTGGCCTTGCCTTTGGACAGGAAGTCGGCGGGATCGATGGGGTATTCTTCCTCGAGATCCCAGACGCAGCTGCCCGGGTCTGTTTCGATCGCGAAGCGCTTTCTGGGATTCTCCGAGAGCAGGCAGACCAGCTGTTCGAGGCTGAGCACGCCTTTCTTTACGAGGCCGGTGTACAGCAGGGGGAAGGCAGTCTCGATGCCCACGATGCCGAACGCGCTCTTTTCCAGCCCTCTTGCCTTTTCCTCCGCGCTGTGGGGCGCATGGTCGGTGGCGACGATCTCGATGGTGCCGTCGCACACGCCTTCCAGCAGCGCTTCCCGGTCGCTTGCATCCCGCACGGGCGGGTTCATTTTAAAGCGGCCGTTCTCCTCCAGCATCGAATCGTCCATCAGCAGGTAGTGGGGCGCGGTCTCGCAGGAGACGTCGATGCCGTCCTTTTTCGCCTGGCGCACCAGTTCCGCGCTTTCCTTCGTAGAGATGTGACAGACGTGGTAGCCGCAGCCGGTCTGATAGGCGAGGTCGATGTCGCGCTCCACCTGGCGCCATTCGCTTTCGCTGCAGATGCCCCGGTGCCCGTGGTCCTTCGCGTAGCGTCCGTCGTGGATATAACCGCCGCGCAGCAGTTCGTTCACTTCGCAGTGGGCGACGACCAGCTTGTGCAGATCTTTGGCGCGGGTCATGGCTTCCTTCATCATGGAAGGATCCTGCACGCCGCGCCCGTCGTCGGAGAAGGCGCAGACGAAGGGCGCCATGCCTTCCAGGTCCGCCAGCTGTTCGCCTTTTTCGCCGACGGTGATCGCCCCGTAGGGCTTGACCGCGATGCGGGCGTCCCGTTCGATGAGGTCGAGCTGCGGCAGCAGATGGGGCACGCTGTCGGGCACCGGATCCAGGTTCGGCATGGTGCAGACGGCCGTATAGCCGCCGCGGGCTGCCGCTGCCGTGCCGGTCGCGATGGTCTCTTTATAAGAAAAACCCGGCTCGCGGAAGTGCACGTGCACGTCGCAAAAGCCGGGAAGGACAGTGAATCCGCTGTCCGTGGTCTCGAATGCTCTGTTGTTCCTGGGATTGAACGTCATGGATGCTCCTGAAAATGCAGAAAACCCTGCCGGAGTGCGGCAGGGGAAAGTACATAGCGTCTGCAGGCTGCACGGAAACCGTCTGCCTGCCGTTACATATGACTCGATCTTGCCGACCTCACGGGATCGCTCTTAAAGATCAATTATCTTTATTATTATGCGCTGAGGCGCCTGCGATGTCAAGGCGGAAAGTCCAGATTTCGCTGTGAAAAAAAATTTTTGAAAGTGCGTGATATCCGGCCTTCTCGTGTGTCTTACGGGCGGAAGGAGCACAGGGGATGCTCCGAAGGAGGTAAATCATGAAGAAAAATCAAAAGTACACCATCTGCTGTGAGGAGTGGACGGAGGAGGGCGTCAGCTGTCCGTGCTACGGCCTGGTCTGTGAGGACGTCAAGATCCATTACATCTCCCCGGACCGCGGTTTCGTGGAGCGCCTGGCGGACGAACTGAACTCGCGCGACCCGAAACCGGAGCCGGATGAGGCTCTGGCGATCATCGAGGAGATGCTGCCGTAAGAAAAAAGCCGGAAGGCGCGGGCGGCTTTTGCCGCCCGCGTCTTCCGGCATCCTGTTTTTCCGTTATTCGATATCCAGTTCGATCGGCGCGTCGATGTCTTCCCCGACGTATTTGCCGTTCTTTTTGCGCTGCTTGACGCACTCGGTCAGCAGATACTCGATCTGCCCGTTGACCGAGCGGAAATCGTCCTCCGCCCAGGCCGCGATGGCCGCGTAGAGGCGGGGCGAAAGGCGCAGCGGCACTTGTTTCTTCGTGTTTTTGGAGTCTTCGCTCATTGTTTGGCCTCCCTGTGAGCGGTCAGACTAGTACAGGCTTCCGGAGTTGACGATGGGCTGCGCGTCCTTGTTGCCGCAGAGCACGACCAGCAGGTTGGAGACCATAGCTGCCTTGCGCTCCTCGTCCAGTTCCACGGTGTTGTTTTCCGCCAGTCTGTCCAGAGCCATTTCGACCATGCCGACGGCGCCGTCCACGATCATCTTGCGGGCGTCGATGATGGCCGATGCCTGCTGTCTCTGCAGCATGACTGCCGCGATCTCCGGCGCGTAGGCCAGATACGTGATGCGCGCTTCGAGGACCTCGATACCGGCGTCCAGGACCTTGGACTGGATCTCGTCGCGGATGCGGCGTGCGACCAGTTCGGAAGAACCTCTCAGGCTGCCTTCGTCCGCGATGCCGTCGCCGGTGGTATCCACGCCGGGCGCCACGTCGTAGGGATAGATGCGCACGATCTCGCGCAGCGCGCTGTCGCACTGCAGGGAGAGGTATTCTTTATAGTTGTCCACGTTGAACACCGCTTTCGCCGTGTCGGTGACCCGCCACATGACCGCGATGCCGATCTCCACCGGATTGCCCAGGCAGTCGTTGATCTTCTGGCGGGAGTTGGACAGGGTCATGACTTTGAGGGAGATCTTCTTGCTGGAGCCGATCTCGCCGGTCTGCTTGCCGCTGGTGGCCAGCGTAGCGAGCAGGGACGTCTTTTCTCCGCTGTCCACGTCGCCGCTCTGGGAGAGACGGGTGTTCGCTGCCGGGTTCACGGACACGCAGAAGGGGTTGACGTGATAGAAGCCTTCGCCTTTCAGCGTGCCGACGTATTTGCCGAACAGGGTGAGCACCAGGGCTTCCTGCGGGCGGATGACCTTCAGTCCCAGCAGCAGGATCCAGCCGAAAGCCAGCCACAGGATCGAAACGACCATTACCAGGGTGCGCAGCGGACCGGGCACGTAGCTGACGCCCGCGCCGATCAGCAGGAAAAGCGCTGCGATGTAGAGCGCGATGACTCCGATGAGAACGGCCATGCCGTTCTTTCTTTTGTTGAGAATGATTTCGTTCATATTCTAAATACCGTCCTTTTGAAAAACGTGAATATATTTGATATCAAAATAATATCACAAAGATACTTTCTGTCAAGAGCAATTTTGTTGTAAAATAAAAAAGGATCGGAGGATAGAAAAATGAAGACGATAGGCCTGATCGGCGGCATGAGCTGGGAAAGCACAGTGCCGTATTATCGATTGATCAACGAATATGTCAAAGACGCGCTGGGCGGACTGCATTCCGCGAAGATCGCGCTGTACAGCGTGGAGTTCGACGAGATCGAAAAGTGCCAGTCCGAAAACCGCTGGGACGATTCGGCAAAGATCCTGGCAGACGCGGCAGCCGGCCTCGAAAAGTGCGGCGCGGACTTCATCCTGATCTGCACGAACACGATGCACAAGGTGTTCGACCAGGTGCAGGCGGCGGTGAACGTGCCTTTGCTGCACATCGCGGACGCGACGGGCGAAGCGCTGAAAGAGGCGGGCATCCAAAAAGTGGGCCTGCTCGGCACGCGCTACACCATGCAGCAGGATTTTTATAAAGGAAGATTAGCGCAGGCGGGCTTCGAGGTCTGCGTGCCGGCGGAAGGCTTTCTCGCGGGGCTCAACCGCATCATTTTCGAGGAGCTCTGCGTGGGGGTCATCAAAGAGGACTCGCGCCGTTTCTTCGCGCAGGCGATCGAAGACCTGAAAGACCAGGGCTGCGAAGGGGTCATCCTCGGGTGCACGGAGATCGGCCTTCTCGTGCGGCCGGAAGACAGCAGCCTGCCGCTGTTCGATACGACCGTCATCCACGCACAGGCCGCGGCGAAACGCGCGCTGGAATAATTTCAAAATTTTTTTCCGGCCCGTTGTAACGAACGGGCCGTTTTCTGCATTAACGTTCTGAAAAGGGGAAAGGAGGTGAAGAGATGCAGTCCATGGAAGAGATCTACCGGCAGCACGCGCAGACGGTCTACCGCTATCTGTGTTCGCTCACGGGCGACGAAGACCTGTCCGAAGAGCTGACCCAGGAGACGTTCGCGCAGGCGGTCGGCAGCATCGGGCGCTTCGACGGCAGTTGCAAGGTTTCGACCTGGCTGTGCGCCATCGCGAAGAACCAGCTGATGGCGTACCGGCGCAAACATCCGCTGCAGGACAGTCTGGACGAACTGGCGGAAAGCGGCGTCGAACCGGGCGGCGGGACTGCTCCTTCACCCGAAGCGGAAACGCTGGCGGCAGAGCGCAAAAGAATCCTGTACGCGGCGATCCACGAGAGCCCGGAGCCTGCCCGCGAGGTGCTGTATCTGCGTCTCCTCGGAGGCCTGTCGTTCAAGGAGATCGGCGACGTCCTGGGGCAGAGCGAGAACTGGGCGAGAGTGACGTTTTACAGAGGAAAAGAGAAATTGAAGGGGAAGGTAAGAGACGATGAAGAATGATCTGAGCTGCGCGGTGGTAAGAGATCTGCTGCCGAGCTACATCGATAAGCTGACGAGCAAAGAGACGAACGGGGCGGTCGAGCGGCATCTGGAAGGCTGCGAAGAATGCCGCAAAGTCCTGGCCGTCATGCAGGGGGAAGGGGGACCCGCTGCAGAGGAGAACAAGGCCGAAGCGAAGGAGATCGACTATCTGAAGAAGATCCGTACCGGCACGTGGAAGCGCGTGATCGCGGGGGTTTTGGCCGCCGCGTTCGTGATCGGCGCCGGCGTCTGGATCAAGCTATACCGGATCGGCAGCTACGTGGACCCGTCCGCGGTGAACATCACGAGCGTCGTCGTGAGCGGCGACACGGTGGCGATTGCCGGCAACCTGAAGGACAAGAGCCTGGGCGTGACCCACGCGGACATGCTGCTCAAAGATGGCGGCGTCATGGAACTCGCTTACCGGGCTGCGAAGAAGGGCGGCAAGGATAACGAGTTTTCCTATGTTGCTTCGGGGGGCAACGGTTACGCGGACGTGCAGGAGATCCGGATGGGAGACCGCATCGTCTGGTACCAAGGCGCGCTGATCGACGAACAGACTTCGGACGTGTACAACGCCCGCCATCCGTACGTGGGCGACATGCCGGCCAACGGCGCGCTGGCGAGCGCGCTGGGCATCCGGGAGGCGATCGGCCCTTATGAAAACGAACTGTCCACCGCGGCAGAGCCTTACGGCTGGACCTTCTATTCCATGAAGGATCTGAGCAGCCGGGAACTGGCAGCCATACGTCAGGAACTGCAGCGCGACGCTGCCGTGATGCTGGCCTGCGTCGATAACCTGGGCTGGGTGGAATTTCAGTTTGCGAACGGAACAAGCCTGAAGCTGACAACTGAAGATGCGAGCGCGATGCGAAATGCGGACATTAAAAAAGAGGCGGATACTACGATCCGCCTGCAGCTC